>UPTG01001804.1_pt1 | contig 15423 bp, 13 predicted proteins | sample 2160121 | NCBI WGS metagenome assembly UPTG01 (sample SAMN06266255, study PRJEB28933) | marine metagenome | isolation source: Columbia River Estuary | place: USA:Columbia River Estuary, USA | collected 2014-07-27
GGTATCACAATAGCGATAACGACAAATTGAAAATTGGTTTGATTGGCTGTGGAGGGCGTGGAACCGGAGCGGTTTTGAACGCAACGAATGCCGATTCCAATACTTCAGTGGTTGCTTTGGCGGATGCGTTTCCAGATCGCATCGAGTCTTGTGCGAAATCACTCTCAAAGCAGTTGCCAGACCGATTTAACGTTGATAAAGATCACATGTTTGATGGGCTGGATTGCTATAAAAATCTAGTTGCCAGCGATGTCGACGTCGTCATTCACGCAATGGTGGATGCCCTCTTACAAGCGGCAGGGTTAGGTGACTTGGGCGAGCATTTTGGTGTGGATCGACCTGAATTTGCTGGCGCAGACAGCGCAGTTTTTCTCTCCCACACCCTGGAGCTGTTGAGTTCTCGGGGCTTGCGCGTGATGTCCGTTGGCGTTCAAGTGATTGGTAATGCCCCCAAAATTGGCCTGAGGCGAAAGGAAGCTCAGGAGAAGCTGACTGAGTTAGTGGGAGCCCCCGTGTCGCTTTCGGCCACCACTACCGACGGTCTGGGACTCACCGGGAGGGGCGAAGGGGTGGCGGCTATGGCCACTGCAGTGATTTCTGCTTAGTGTGCCCCGGTCTGGCACCTCGTGTGAGGGTCTTATCCTCGCTACCATGAAGCGGTGCCGATTAGATTGTTTGACTCCCAGCGCCATGAGATGGTGGACTTCACCCCCATCGTTCCAGGTGCAGTCTCCCTCTATGTCTGCGGCCCCACCGTTCAATCCTCTCCCCACGTAGGCCACCTTCGCAGTGCCCTGGTCTATGACCTGTGGGCTAGGTGGTTTGGTTATCGTGGCCTGCACGTCACCATGGTGAGAAATGTGACAGATATTGATGACAAGGTGCTGGAGCAGGGTGAGGACTCATCAGAAGCCTGGTGGGCCTTGGCTGAGCGCATTGAAGCAGAATTTGCCAGTGTGACTGACGCGATCAATATTCTTCGCCCCACGAAACAACCTCGCGCCACAGGAGATATTCCCGCAATGGTGGACATGATTCAGGTGTTGATGAGATCAGATCACGCCTACGCTTCAGAGGATGGCTCGGGTGATGTGTATTTTGATGTCTCGGCGTGGCCAGAGTATGGCCAGCTGACCAATCAGAGCGTGGAAAATTTACAGCAGGGCTCGGGTGAGAGCGGCGCGAAGAGGAATCCTGAAGATTTTGCTCTCTGGAAAGGCCACAAGCAGGGCGAGCCGGACACTGCAGCCTGGGATGCGCCATGGGGAGCGGGTAGGCCGGGCTGGCATATCGAATGCTCGGCCATGGCCACACGGTATCTCGGTAGCCATTTCGATATTCACGGCGGCGGAATGGACCTTCGCTTTCCCCACCACGAAAATGAATTGGCTCAAGCGCGTGCTGCTGGTCACCGCTATGCGAATCACTGGATGCACAACGCCCTGGTGACCGTGAAGTCCCAGAAGATGTCGAAATCCCTGGGAAATGGTGTTCTCGCTGCGGAACTCCTGAAGCAGGCGCCACCCTTAGTGGTGCGATACGCCCTAGCAAGTGCCCACTATCGCTCGGAGCTTGATCTTCACGACGGTTTCTTGGCTGAAGCGGCCAGTGCGCTGGGGCGTGTTGAGACTTTTCTCTCCAGGGCTCACAGCGCTGGTATTGATACGACTACAGGCGATGTTCCGGATGCTTTTGTCCAGGCCATGGATGACGACTTGGGGATTCCCCAAGCGCTTGCCGTTATTCACGAGGCTGTTCGTGAAGGAAACCAAGCATTTGATGATGACAAGACGAAGGTAGCGGGTCGCCTGGCAGGTTCTGTGAGGGCGATGATGGCTATCCTGGGTCTAGACCCACTGGATTCTGCGTGGAGCGCAGGTTCTTCCCAGAGCGCGAGTGCTCTGTCCTCTGTGGTGGAGTCTGTGCTGGATCTTCGAGCGCAGGCTAAGGCAGAAAAAGATTTCGCGCAGTCTGATGCTCTGCGTGCGATTCTTGACACGGCCGGCATTGATGTGTCCGATGGACCAACTAAGAGCACTTGGAGTATTCGTGGCTAAAAAAGGACATCCCTCTGCCCGGAAGGCAAAAAAGCCACCCACGGTGGGCACTGGAGGGCACGGCAGGCGCGCTCTAGAGGGTAAGGGCCCCACGCCCAAAGCTGAAGACCGCTCGTGGCATCCTGCGGGAAAACGTAAAGCGGCCAAAGAACGTTTAGAGACGGCGAAGGCCCGGCATGGTTCGTCAACTCCTTCGCCGCGGCGAACTGTGCGTCCCTTAGTCTCTGATGGCGAGTTAGTCACTGGGCGCAATGCGGTGATTGAGGCATTGCGTGCCAAAATTCCTGCCACAACGCTTCATATCGCCACGAAAATTGATATGGACGACCGTGTCCGGGAATCTCTAGCGTTAGCTAACAAGCGAGGGATACCGCTCTTAGAAATTCCCCGACCAGAGCTCGATCGCATTACCGGTCCAGACACCGTTCACCAGGGCATTGCGCTCGCAGTTCCGCCCTATCAATATCCGCATCCACTCGAAGTCGCCGACAAAGCGGAGAAGGACACCAAGAATCCTGTTTTTGTTGCCCTTGATGGTGTGACCGACCCTCGAAACCTAGGTGCCATTGTGCGCTCGGTGGCAGCATTTGGAGGCTCCGCTGTCATTGTGCCCAAACGCCGCTCCGCCGGCGTGACGGCAACGGCATGGAAAACTTCCGCTGGCGCCATTGCGAGAACTCCGGTCGCGCTCGCTGCCAACCTCACGCAGACTCTCAAAGCATTTCAAGAACGCGGCTATTTCGTTATTGGTTTGGATGGTGATGCCGAGGGTTTTGTGCCCGGCGCTGATATTGCCGACTCCCCTTTAGTGATAGTCGTGGGCAGCGAGGGCAAAGGTCTCTCCAAGCTCGTGACCGAAACGTGCGACATGGTGTTGAGCATTCCGATTTCAGGCAAAGCAGAAAGCCTCAATGCGGGAATTGCTGCCAGCGTGGTGTTGTATGAGGTCGCTCGGCAGCGATGGGTGAAAAAGAACCCTTAGACACGGTCTCGCCAATCGTGCGCGATAGTTGGGTTCGGTAGCGTGAGCGCTTCTGTGGGGGGACCCGTAATCATGGCTTCATCCCGGCGGTGTTGAAGGACTTCTTCGATATAGGAAGTGACGCTCTCTTTCAGAGGAATTTCACGATCCTCCCGCCTGGATCGCTCACTGCGGTGCTCTATCCACTGGTGGAAGATTTCTGCTGCTTCTAATTTGCCTCGATATTCGCGGGGTATCGCCCGGATGACTTTGTCATAAACCTCGGAGAGCCACTCGTGGGCCACCATCTCTTCGTCCACATCATCATCGGGATATCGAAGAGCCCGGAAAGAATCCAGGTCGTTGAGCAAACGCCTCGCCTGGTTTTCTCCAGCATCAATCCCCGTCAAGCGCAGCAGACGCCTGGTGTGGTGACCGGCATCGACCACTTTGGGTTGAATCTTGAGCTCTGAGCCAGATTCGTCGCTGGATATCGTGAGGTTTTCGATATCGAAGCCCAAGTCGTTCAGCCGCTGAACGCGCTGGGATATCCGCCAACGCTCAGATTGATCGAAACTCTCCCACCCGGTGAGCTCATTCCACAAAGATCGGTAGGAATCGAGAATCGACATAGCGACGGCTAGTGGGTCAATATCTTCATCCAGTCGACCGCCGGCTTGAAGATCTAGTAGCTCACCAGCCACATTAACCCGAGCAATCTCCAAATCGTTTTCTCGCTGGCCATCTGAGAGGCTGCCCGGCATGAGCTCACCGGTTTCGGCATCGACTAGGTAGGCGGCGAATGCTCCGGCGTCTCGGCGAAAAAGGGTGTTGGAGAGCGAAACGTCACCCCAGAAGAACCCCACGATGTGCAGGCGGACGAGGAGCACTGCCAGTGCATCAGCCAGCCGCGTTGCGGTGTCGGGGCGAAGGGTCTGGGAATAGAGCGCTCGGTAGGGCAGCGAAAAACGTAAATGGCGGGTGACCAAAGCAGTGGGAAGAGGCTCACCTTTCTTGTTCAGACGTCCAGACACGATGGCGACAGGCTCGACGCAGGGGACATCGAGGCGATCCAGTTTCCGCAGCATGTCGTACTCACGAATGGCGAGAGCTTCGGTGGTCTCTTTGACAGCCACGATGTGCTTGCCCATATGGATGAAGCGAACAATATGGCGGGAAATACCTTTAGGAAGTGCGGCGACGGTGTCATCGGGCCATTTTTCCAGCGGCTTGTCCCAGGGGAGGTCAAAGAGCTCGGGACTGACGACTGAGGACGTGATGGACAAGGAGCCGGCCATAGCGAGCGTGTGCCTTTCCTAGGTGTGGGGCCACTGGAGAAATCCAGCGGCCCCACAACAGTGTTACCTAAGAACCAGCGGCAATTGCCTCTTTGGTGAGGCGGATTCCACTTGCTGCGTCGAAGACGTGCAGGTGGTGCTCGATGGGCAATAGTGCAATCTTGTCGCCTGCAACCGGGTGATCGCGACCATCAACACGGACCACCATTTCGATGGTTTCCCCATTGACTTCGGTGCTGCCGTAGAGGTAACCATCGGCGCCAAGCTCTTCTACGAGCTCCACAGTGGTCTGCAGGCCCTTGCCCGTGCTCGATACGGTGAGATCCTCTGGTCGGATTCCTACCGTGACGCGAGGTCCGGTAGCACCCTCAAGAGTCTTGCGGTCAACCTTGACGGTTGCGGTACCAAATTGAACTCCACCGTCGACAACGTCAGCTTCAAAAAGGTTCATCGCGGGTGAGCCGATGAATCCGGCCACAAACGAGTTGGCCGGTGCTTCATAGAGGTCACGAGGAGTTCCCACTTGCTGAAGAACACCGTCTTTGAGCACGGCGATACGGTCACCCATGGTGAGGGCTTCTGTCTGGTCGTGGGTCACATAGACCGTGGTGACGCCAAGGCGACGCTGCAGGGAAGCAATCTGGGTTCGGGTCTGAACGCGCAGTTTTGCATCCAGGTTGGACAGTGGCTCGTCCATCAAGAACACCTGAGGTTCACGCACGATAGCGCGACCCATGGCGACGCGCTGGCGTTGTCCACCCGAGAGTGCTTTGGGCTTCCGATCGAGATAGGGCTCCAGGTCAAGAAGCTTTGCTGCTTCGAGAACCCGCGTGGCACGTTCGTCTTTGTTCACTCCGGCAATCTTGAGCGCAAAACCCATGTTCTCTGCCACGGTCATGTGGGGGTAGAGAGCGTAGTTCTGGAAGACCATGGCGATGTCACGGTCTTTCGGTGCCACATCGGTCACGTCGCGATCCCCAATGAGAATGCGACCGCTGTTGATGTCTTCCAAGCCCGCCAACATGCGAAGCGAGGTGGACTTTCCACAGCCAGACGGGCCAACCAATACGAGGAACTCGCCATCGTCGATGGTGAGATCGAGAGCGTCTACAGCTGGAAGGGTGGTTCCGGGATAGATGCGACTTGCTTTATCAAACGTCACTGACGCCATTATTTTCTCCTTCACCGGCAGGTACGTGCCGGACGATCCGTTGTGATGGATGCCGCGCTTGCTTCTACTATGAAGTAAGCGAGCACTGGACAGTATGCCATCAAGTGTGACTTTGTGCCTAGAGGTGGTCCAATGCGTGACGAAAGCACAGCTTCTGAACTAGTCGATGCCAAGGTTCGCGGGTTAGGATAACGAGCCGGAGATTACCTTTCGGCGTGTTCTGTGAAACACTCTGCCACCGTGGGTGGCGCACGAAAAAGGCCCTGCGGGGTAGCCAGGAAAAGAGATCAATATTATGAGCGCTCCAGAATCGCGCCCGACCAAAAACCAAAAGCGTCAAGACGCTAGGGAAAAAGCACGCGCTCTGCGCGAGGTGCAGTCCAAGAGGTCCAAGCGCAATAAGGTCATCACGCAGACCTCTCTCGCGGTGGGAATCATCGGTGTTATTGCTCTGGTAACAGTCCTTATTGTTTCTTCCTTGCGTCCTCCAGGCCCCGGACCCGCAAACATGCAAAGCGATGGCATCAAAATTGGCGAGAACCTCGTGGCCAATCGCACCCCTGCCCTGCTTCCTGAGGAAGCTCCGACACCGTCGGAGGCTAATGCTGACGGAGTGCCAGCCATCAATATCTTTATCGATTATTCGTGTCCAGCGTGTGCGCAGTTTGAATCTATTTATGGCCCGCTGCTTCGCACCTGGCTGGAGAATGGAACCGCCACCGTGGAGTACCACATCTTGTCCTTCCGGGATGCTCAAACAGCGGGTACTCGTTACGCAACGAGGGCCGGTAACGCCGCCGCCTGTGTAGCGGATCAATCGCCGGATCAGTATTTTGACTTCAGTGAACTGTTACTGGCCAATCAGCCTGCCCCTCCAGGGTCCTATGAACTCACCAATGACCAGCTCAATCAAATCGTTGATGCCACAGGGGTCCAGAACGCAGAAGCTGTGAAATCCTGCATTGCCGATGAGACTTTTGCGAACTGGGTTTCCACGGCGACCGCTCGCGCGATGAGCACCGGTCCCCTTCCTGTGCGCGATAGTGAAATCGCTCTGATTCAGGGAACTCCCACCGTGTTAGTCAATGGCAAGCAGTTCCAGCCCGAGATTCACGGTGACCTGCCCAGCTTCGTAGCGTCTTTGGAAGAAAGCGAATAGCGCGATAGCTCGATAGGGTTGTGGATGCTTCGCACAGTGTGCGAGCGTGCCGGCTTGGCGCAATTGGTAGCGCATCCGACTTGTAATCGGAAGGTTGCGGGTTCAAGTCCCGCAGCCGGCCCCAACCCACAAGGACTGCTACGGCTTCCTTTTTTCCATCACCGCGGCGATGGCCAGCACCAGTGAAATAACCCAGCTCGCCCACAGCAGCCATACCTGCCAGGTCAGAGGCCCTCTGAGTGTGCGCCTCAAGAGAGTCACCCCGGAGGCTAGGGCACTCAGAATGGAGCTACTGAGCAGGAATTGGCGCATAAGGACACTCTAATCGGGGTCAAGGGCTGATGCGAGGGCTGGAGAATTTCGCACCCTGGTAATCTCGCGGGTGTGACCGAACAGATGGGCGAGAATCAGTACTCACTCGTCGTGGTGTCGAATCGGTTGCCCGTGACGTTTGAACGAGATAGCGCTGGAGTGCTCACCCCCGTCATTTCTCCAGGCGGCCTCGTAGCTGCCGTGGCCCCTGCCCTTAGGGGAAAGAATGCCGCGTGGGTGGGTTGGGATGGAACTTTTGATGGCTCCGAAAACAGCCTTGACGTGGACGGGATCGCATTATTTCCCGTCGCACTGTCCCAAACCCTGGTCGAAAAACACTATGAGGGTTTCAGCAACAGCACTTTGTGGCCACTCTTGCATGACATCGGCGCTCAGGTCGAGTTTGAGGAATCGTGGTGGAGCGCATACTGCGAGGTGAACCAGCGCTGTGCTGATGCTGTCGCGCGCGTGGCGGCACCTCACGCAACAGTGTGGATTCATGACTACCAAATGATGCTGGTGCCATCGATGGTGAGAAGTCTGCGCCCTGATGTCACTATGGGATATTTCCACCACATTCCTTTTCCCTCACCGCCTCAGTGGGATTTACTGCCCCATGCATCCGAGGTTGTGGCGGGACTATATGGCGCGGATGTGTGCGGATTTCAGCGCCACAGCGACACCGAGAATTTTCTGGCCGCTGCCGTGGCAGCTGTTCCTCCGGGCTCGGTAATCCCCAAGGCCAAGACGTATCCGATTTCTCTTGATTTTGCGGATGTGTCGAAAGCGGCGAGTAGTGAAGTGGTGAAACACAAGGCGAAGGAATTTCGCACGCAATGGGGAAGTCCCACCGCCGTGTTACTGGGTGTGGACCGCATTGACTACACCAAAGGAATACCCGAGCGGCTCGAAGCGTTCGAGTCCCTTCTAGAGAGTGGCCAACTGTCTACCGAGGACGTTGTGTTTGTTCAAGCCGGCAGCCCCAGTAGAGAAAACGTTGCTAGTTATCAAGCACTTCAGACTCGACTTGATTCCCTCGTGAAGCGAATTAACGAGAAATTTCCCAGCTCCCAGGGACGAATGCCGGTGGTGTATTGGGCAAAAAACTTAGCCCGTGAAGACATGCTGGCTTTGTTTGTGGCTGCTGATGTCATGGTGGTGTCGCCGCTTCGGGACGGGATGAACCTGGTGGCGAAAGAATTTATTGCCTGCCGCGGAGATAATTCCGGGGTCCTGGTCTTGAGCACCGGAGCCGGAGCTGCTGATCATTTGACCCAAGCAGTGCTGTGTGAACCGGGGAATCCCGAAGCACTGCATGATGCGATTCTCACCGCATTGGCCATGGATGGTGGGGAAGCACACACACGCATGGCGGCGATGCGCGACTACCTCGCCGTTCATGATGTTGCTGCCTGGGCGAGCGACATTCTGGGGGACTTAGCCTCGCTGCCAAGCAAGTAGACCCTCGATAGTCTGGGGGCTATGACCTCACGCGATGCCACGGATCAGCGGTCATCGCGTAAACGTGTTCTCATCGGGGTTGCTTTGGGTATGGGAATTGTCGTGGCAATCGGTGGCGCATTTAGTGCTGGTCTGTGGACCGGGAATAACTCAGTCAGCGTTGCAGCGCCTGACGTTATCCAAAGCGAGCCTGTTACCCAGATGGCGAGTGCGCAAAGGCCCACACCCAGTGCCACTGTGGCACCCAGGCGAATCCCTACCTGCACGGTTGCCAACTACGCTGTGGATGAAAATCTGGCGAGCTTTTCTGGGATTGTTGTTGATCCCGTCACCGGCGATGTGCGCTTCTCCCGGAGTGCTCAGAGTGCTATCGCGCCTGCCAGTGTGCAAAAAATTATTACTGCTGCCGCGGCACTGGAAACTTTAGGTCCAGAGACAACTTTTAGCACCACTGTCCTCGCCACAGAAGATCCCGAGGTGGTGGTCTTGGTGGGCGGGGGTGATGCCACTCTGAGTGCCAGGGCCGAGGACGCGGCCAGTGTCTACGAGGGATCTCCTAGAATCGCTGATTTGGCAAAACTCACGATCGAAGCCCTTGTAGATCCCAACGAGGAAGATGCCACTGTCAAGATCTCAAAAGTGATTGTCGATGCAGGCCTGTGGGATTCGGAGGATTCGTGGGTGGAATCTTGGTCACGGAGCGCCACTGCCAACGGTTTTATCTCGCGCGTCACGGCCCTGCAAGTTGATGGGGATCGGCAAAACCCCAATGACCCGTTGAGCAGAAGATCTCAAGACCCAGTGGGCAAGGCTGCGTCAGCTTTCGTCGCTGCCCTGCGCCAAGCAGGTAACACGGCTCGCTACGTCACCATCTCTTATGAGCAACCACAAAGCACCGGTGTGACGTTAGCGTCTGTGGAATCAAGGCCCGTGTCAGAACTAGTGACCTACATGCTTAAAGAAAGCGACAATACACTCGCCGAAATGTTGGCCAGGCAGCTTTCTCTCGCCAGCGGGCTAGGAGGCACGTCAGCAAGTGTGGGGGAGGCTTTGACGAAGGCGTTGGCGTCCTATGGGCTCTCCCCAGAGCGTGTTTCACTCCAGGATGGCTCGGGTCTCTCTTCCCTTAATTCTGTTTCGCCAGAGTATGTTGCGGACCTCTTGGTCGAGATTTATCGCTCCTCAACAGACTTATCGTTGATTGCCCAGGCACTTCCTGTGGCAGGAGTTGATGGGTCACTCGATAACAGATTTTTTGGCGACAACGCGATCGCGCAGAGCGAGGTTCGAGCAAAAACAGGGAGCATCAACGGTGTTCGCTCGCTCGCTGGCTTCATCACGGGCGCGGATGGAGCGGATCTCGTATTTGCCTTCTTCGCCACCGGGGATGTCACGGATGAATCGAGGACCGCTCTGGAAACCCTGACGACCGCGGTCTATTCCTGCGGGTCGAACCTGGCAGACTTCTAGTGAACGATTGTTTATGAACACCTGTGTAGCGGGAGAGTGGCGATAATGCGGGGCCTGTTGATTGTCGATGTCCAAAACGACTTTTGTGAAGGTGGGGCTCTCGGCGTGGACGGCGGTAACGCTGTGGCAGCAGGTATTGCACAATTTCTAGCCACACATAGTTCTGATTACGCCACAATCATTGCCTCACGTGATTGGCACGACTCGGACAACGACAATGGTGGGCATTTTGCCTCGTCGGGTGAGGTGCCAGATTTTGTCACGACCTGGCCTATCCACTGTGTTGCAGGAACACCCGGAGCGCAGTACCACCCTGAAATTCCCGTGGATTCCATCGCACATCATGTGAAGAAGGGGCAGGGAGTTCCTGCCTATTCGATGTTTGAAGGACACGACGATGCCGGGACAACAATGCAGCAGCTCGTGAGTGATGCTGGGGTGAGTGACGTGGACATCGTGGGGATTGCGACCGATCACTGTGTTCGAGCTAGCGCTCTTGATGCGCGCAAGCTTGGATTGAATGTTCGGGTCTTGAATAATTTGGTGGCTTCTGTCTCGCCCGTCACGGAGGCCAGTGCCCGCGAGGAAATGAATAAAGCAGGTGTCGTCTTTGACTAACCCCACCTACACCGTGGTGTCCTGCCATTACGGTGATCTCTTCTGGATTGAGCACATGCTCAACCAGGTTCACAAGCACTCTGCTGGCCAGGTTCGAGAAGCCGTCATTGTCGATCAGTCGAGGAATTCTGCCGAAGCTCTCGCGGAGTTGCCTCTGGTGAGCCACGTGCTGACCTTCGAGCCCAATGCCGCCCAAATTGCGGTGGAAGGTCATGATCACCCCTCCGCGTTGGATCGGGCCGTCCAGGAAACAGAATTCACTACCTCTCACATCATCGTGATGGATTCGGATGCTTTCCCGATATCTGATGACTGGATTGAGAGACTCGATGACATCAGTTTGGCTCTAACGCCTGGCAGCAAAGCGGCCACCCATCCGTGTTTGATGGTGTTTCCGACCAGGTTAAAGGCCAAGGTTAATTTTTCCGAGGGCTACCTAGAGCGCGCAACGCGCAAAGGAGCCCCGGACACCGGGCGTCGCGTGGGGGCACAACTCACAGCCACCGGGGAACCCGTCACACTGTTGGAGCACACCGCAGCGTTTAATGGGTATCGAGGATCGTTTTATTTAGACGGCGCCTACTACCACCACGGTCACGGTTCTTTTATGGCAGGAGATCACGACCAATACAAAGGTTTTGTCTCCCAAGCCAGTGAGAAGTTATATCGCAGGCGGGTGCTTCACCACCGATTTAGCCTCACTCCCCTCGACATCGCTGGGTTGTTTATCCGCTATGTCTGGAGGCGCCTGATCAATCGTGTCCGTTTTGTCCTCCGAGGGCCCTCCACAAAACCCCAGTAGCCCCGGTCGTTACTAGACCAGAAGTTGGTGCTCGGCGAGGTTCTTATAGAGCGTGGATGATTCGAGAAGTTGTTCGTGAGTGCCGATGGCCTCGACCATTCCCTGCTTGAGTACCACGATTTGGTCGCTGTCCACCACAGTGGCAAGTCGGTGAGCTATCACCACCAGGGTTCGATCGACGGAGACCTTGTCGATGGCTTCTTTCATGAGAAGTTCGTTGGGCCCATCGAGCGAGGATGTTGATTCATCGAGTAACAGGATGTCGGGAGCTTGAAGCAGCGCTCGGGCAATAGCTAAGCGTTGGCGTTCACCACCGGAGAGCAAGACGCCTCCTTCTCCCACTGGGGCATCAAGACCTTCTGGATCCCTGGCCAGAATATCGAGGAGATTGACTTCACCAAGCACCGCTTCCAACTCGGCATCACTAGCTGCGGGGGAGCCAATCAGCAGATTGTCTCGGATACTGCCGGCCAGTATGGGGGCATCTTGTTCCACGTAGCCGAAGAAGTTTCGCAGCGCCTGCCGATCAATTTGGGTGCTGTCATGACCAAATACGCGAATGGTTCCTCGCTGCGGGTCATAGAAGCGCTCCATCAAGGACAAAATGCTGCTCTTACCGGCCCCACTGGGTCCCACAATGGCCGTTTTGCTGCCTGAGGCGATAGTGAACGATACGGAATCCAACACGGCTCGGTGAGCATCAGGGATCGCTCTGATTTCCCCGGTGGAGAGAGATTCCACTGCAGAGGCACCCAACTCTTGGGCAATGAGTTTTTCTGCCTCAGTCTTGTGTGCTGATTCGGGATAGCGGAAGGTGACGTTGTCGAAAACGACCGCAGGGTGGCTGTGATCAGCTGCCACGAATGCCGTGGCATCCTGCACCGCATCGTGCTCAGTTTCGCTCGGCAACGAGATGATTTCTTGAATACGCCCGAGAGCTCCGAGTGCTTGGTTGACCGAGCTAATTGCCCCGAAAGCTTGTCCGAGCGGCATGATCATCATGAACAGGAACAAAATAAAGGCCACTAAGTCAGCTATGGCCAAAGCACCGCTTGCGACTCGAAACCCTCCTACACCCAGCACCACGAGAAAGGCCACTTGCAGGGCAATTCCTGACACCGGCACCACCAAAGCAGAAATCTTGGCCACGGCAAGGCCTAGGCGCCACGCTCCTTCAGCATCCTTCTCCACTGTGGAAATCTCGCGCGCCGTGGCATTAGCTGCCCGGACAGTTCGAACAGAACTAATGGCTCGCTCCACACTGGCGGTGAGGTCCCCCACCTTGTCTTGAGCTTTTCGACTAGCCACTCGTATACGGCGAGATAGTGTCACCACCGCTGTGACAGCGATGCTCACCACTAGCGCTGTCAGAAGAAATAAGACGGGGTCGAGATAAATCATCGCGGCCACAGCGCCGACGAAGGTCAAAGCGCCACCGACGGCTTCGACCAAGCCCTGGGTGAGTACCGCGCGCAAAAGAGTGGTGTCACTTCCCACCCTGGATACTAAATCTCCTGTTCGACGTTGATCAAATTCCGCCACAGGAAGGTTGAGCATTCGAGCAACGAGAGCTTTACGACTGGAAAGGACGACGCCCTCTCCGGTCTTTTGCAAGAGGTAGTGCCGAAAACCTGAGAGACCGGCCGAGACCACCACCAACGCCACGAGAGCCCACACGAGGTAACCCAGTGGTTGGGCGGCCTCGACCACGGTAATGACTTCACCAACGATGAAGGGCTGGGCAAGTGTGGTGAGCGCACCAGCCATGCTCAGCGCAATGACCACACTCAATACCTTTTTGTGTTCCAGGAGGAAGGGCAGTAATTGGCGCATGGTCGCTCGTGGGGACCCGTCATCGCTATCGCGATAGTTGGCTCCGCGCCTGCGCGATCCAAAACCCATGCTCATCTGTTATCTCCTTGAAGCTCCTGCTAAGAGTGTGCCCTACTGGCCTAAGAATCAAGGCCATGTTCGCTCCCCGATAAACTCACTATGTGTCCCTTTGGAAACCACCACCTCGATTGCCCAGGCGGTCTAAATGGGTTGGTGCATGGCGCATTCTGCGAATGAAATATGGTCAATGGCGGCGAGGTAGTTCCCATCCAGCGCCCGTGGGTCAGCCCGATTATTACAAGCGCGAGTTAGCCCCGACTCTTCTCATCCGAAGTTCCGAGAATTTGCCGGTGCGTTCGTTTATCCCCAGCAATCATCAAGAACCCCAGGTGATGGATGTGGCACGGGCCTGTCACCAAAAACACGGGGTCTACCCGCTGAATTTTTCTTTTCCACGACCTGCGCTGATGCCCACCTCACAATCGGATCGACCACATTTTCTCTCGTCCACCATTCCCGGTGAACCCTTCTCGTTTAGTGATTGGGATGCCTACCTAGCTGAGTACCAAAGCTCGTATGCTGCGCTGTCTACCAAAAAAGGCGGGTGGGATACGTTTCGCCACCTAGAAATTCTCTTCTCTGGCACTATCCCTCTGATGCCCGGCCTTGCCCAGACGCATCCCTTTGCTCTGGCTCACTACCCGAGGAAAGCACTGGTCAGGGTGTACGACGGCTTGGTGCATGACGGACCTGCAATTCCTGATGCAGAAACCAGGGAATTCTTCGCTCACTATGCCCAGTCCCATCTCACCACCGAGGCCATGGGGCAGTTTTTCCTAGACGCTGCGGGAATCCGCAATGAATCGATTTACTTTCTCGATCAGAACTCACCCTCGCGTGCTGATTACCTCAGCGCTTTTACCCTGATTGGGCTCATGCAGCTTCGTGGCTCCGCCGTCATTCCGGCTTTTGTTCCCGAATACCTCTTTGATGATTACGCGGGCGATACTCACAATCTCTATGGCAAAGGTTTTGGCTACAGTCTGAGCCTTCCCTCCGCACTGCGGCCTTCACCTAGCCACGATGTTGCTGAAGTTCTCGCACACGCTTCTGACTTTGATCGCATTGTGATCGGAAACTATGACGGTAACCAAGAGTTAGTGGCGGGTTTGCTGGAGGCTGGAATAGACGCTTCCCGGGTGGTGTGCATCGTGGGATCCGATTTACCCCCCGATCGCCGCTTGCTTCGCGATATCAAGCACAGCGGGATGACCTTTTTTGTTCGAGAGTTCGGTTCTTTCTAAAGAGAGTGGAGCACGAGCGCGGTGTGAATCGCGGCCTCCGCTGCTTCGGCGCCTTTATCTTCGCTAGATCCTTCCAAACCTGCACGGTCAAGCCCTTGTTGTTCGGTGTCCACAGTGAGAACGCCAAAGCCCACGGCTTTACCGGTTTCTAAAGCCACCTGGGTGAGGCCATCGGTGGCAGCAGAAGAGACATATTCAAAATGCGGTGTCCCACCGCGCACGATGACTCCCAATGCCACGACTGCGTCAGCACCAGCGAGCAACGCTTGCTTGGCCACGACGGGCAATTCAAAAGAGCCAGGCACTCGCAACACCGTTACCTGAGCACCCGAGCGCTCCAGTAACGCCAGGGCGCCAGCCAGCAACCCCTCGGCGATCTCAGTATGCCAAAGCCCTGCTACCACGGTGATCGTGAGGTGAGAGGCATCGAGTAGTTCTAACTGAGGTGATCCAGCACCGCTCATGGTGTTTTTCCTTCCTGGGGGAGCACGATGGCTCCGGTGGTGAGTTCACCGGGGAGATGGTGGCCCATCCGGTCCCGTTTGGCTTCTAAATAGGCTGTGTTGACTTCGCCGACCCCCACCACGAGGGGGGCTAATTCTGTTACTTCAATGTTGTGCTCTTGGAGTTGGCGACGCTTTTCAGGGTTGTTGCTGAGCAATCGAACACTCGAGATACCCATGTCGCTCAAGATGGCCGCTGCTGCACCGTAATCACGCGCATCGGCCGGCAAACCAAGCGCCAAATTGGCATCGAGTGTGTCCAAACCGATTTCCTGTAGTCGATAAGCGCGGAGTTTATTGACCAGGCCAATTCCTCGGCCTTCGTGGCCTCGCAAGTAAATAACCACTCCGCCTTCTGCATCAATGCGTTCCATGGCTGCTTGTAATTGGGGGCCACATTCACACTTGAGCGATCCCATTGCTTCGCCAGTGAGGCACTCGGAGTGCAGTCTCACCAGCATGCCATCGTGTGGA
>UPTG01001812.1_pt1 | contig 15395 bp, 10 predicted proteins | sample 2160121 | NCBI WGS metagenome assembly UPTG01 (sample SAMN06266255, study PRJEB28933) | marine metagenome | isolation source: Columbia River Estuary | place: USA:Columbia River Estuary, USA | collected 2014-07-27
ATAAAGAAGTTACGGTAAATCAGCGTTTTGGAAACGCTAGTTATTATGTTCGTTCGCGATTCGGTGAACAGACTGCCACAGAAATTCAATTGATAAATCAGTTTAAAGAAGCATTTAATAAAGCGCTTTCTAAAACAAATTCTTTTTTCAATAAAGAATGGATAAGCTATAAATCATCAACAGAAAAGATATATATTTCACCTTTCAAAGAAACTAAAATTTATTCAATTAAATAAAGATGAAGAAAACAAGTGTCATTTTGTGCCTGAGTTTTTTATGCTTTCAGCTACAAGCACAAAAGACTGCTGAAAACAGCCTAGGAACATGGTATATGTATAATGGTTCCCATCGACTATCAGATAAGATTGCGCTAAAAACGATGGCTCATTTAAGATATTTTGAGGTTACTAGCGAATTTCAACAAGAGGTTTACAGATTAGGTCTTAACTATACTTTTAACCCAAAAACTAATCTTACAGTAGGTTTAAGCTATGCTACTGCTGATGTTGCTTATGATACTCCTTCAAATAATTTATACGAATGGAGATTGTATGAAGACTTAAATTTAAAATCTAAATGGGGAAAATTTATAGCAAAACATCGTTTTCGTTTTGAGCATCGTTTTATTCATAAAAATATTACTCAGGATGCAACTCAAAGCTGGATTCGGTATAACTTAAATGTAGGCACTCCAATTTCTAAAAAATGGAGTGTTTACGCTTTTAATGAACTATTTTTAAATAAATCTCAATATGCATTCACAAATTTTGATGATAAATTTTTTTACGGTCCAAAATTTTTAAAAAAATTTAGAAATGATATTGAAATTAAAAAAATTAAAGTTTTGCCAGATTATTATGATGGAAAAACTAAATTTATCAGTGTAGGCATTCCAATAGAACAAATAGATGAACATTATTTAAATCCATATAGATTTGCTTATAAATATAGAATTAACGATATACCTTTTCCATTGGGATATATACATAATCAAAAAAATGCATTGATTGATCATCCCTGGCATGGGAAGCCCTGGGTGAGGTTTGCTTTAATATTACAATGGATATTTTTTCAACTATTATACTTAATAATATTAAAACGTAATGAAAAAAAAATATAAATAGAGAAATCGTATATTATTAAATATATTGCATTTTTAATAAGTTAATAAAGAATTAGGTTTTGCAGATTTGTAAATAATAGATATGCTGCTAGCCTATGTGCAGTAGCACCATGACCTAATTATTTGAAGTTTCTTTTCTTGCTTGTTCAATCTTTATTTTTTTATGAAGACTATTATTTTTATCGTACAATAATTCAAAGCTAATTTTCTTATTAGCTTGAATTTTAATTGTTTTTGCATTTCTTACTTCAAAATTATCTGCAACAGCACTTATTGGTCTTTTATTTGTATCTAAATTCTTTATTAAAATTTTAGATTTATCACTTACAATAGTTCCTCTCCATCTCCTTGGTCTAAAAGGACTTATAGGTGTAACTGCTAATTTTCTTGAGTCTAAATCTAAAATAGGTCCATGAGCTGATAAGTTATAAGCAGTGCTTCCTGCAGGAGTTGATACTAAAACTCCGTCAGAAATTAATTTCTTAATAATATTTTTTTTATTAGCTGTAATTGTAATTGATGAAGCTTGTTTGCTTTGTCTTAAAATTGATACCTCATTAATTGCTATAGATTTTCTAATTAAATTACTTTTATTAGTAACGGTCATTTGTAAAGGATAAATCTTAACATTGTTAGAAGCTGCTAAATTCTTAATAATATTTTTAATTGAAAATTATTAGCCATTCGTCTTAAAAAGAGTCTATAAATCCAAAAATTAATAGAAACAAAAATTTGAAGAGCTCCTAAAAATCTAAATGCTTCTCCAGATTCCCAATTTATCCATCCATAGCATAAAAATATAATACCACTCAATAATAAAATACTAGTAATCTTTATTATTCTTTGAATAGGCATATTATTATCTTCAATTTTCATCATTCTGGAAACTAATACAGAATTAAAAAAGATCGCTACAAATAAGGAAGACCCTAAAACAACTGAAAGTGTTATAGGAAAGAAAACCATAAATTTACCTATTCTTCCTGGCCAAAGACCTAATGGAATGAACGCAGCTATAGTAGTTGCTGTTGAAATAATAATTGGAAATGCAATTTCAGATATACCCTTTTTAGTTGCTTGGATTCTATTAAGACCCTCTTTTTCCATTAGCCTATATACATTTTCAACTACAACAATACCATTGTCAACCAACATCCCTAACCCCATAATAAGACCAAATAGAATCATCGTATTTAAAGTAAAGCCTAAGGAGTTTAGTATCCACAAAGACATAAACATTGACATTGGGATTGCAAAACCAACAAAAAGAGCATTTTTAAAGCCTAAAAAGAAAAGCAAAACAGTTACAACTAATACAATTCCAAAGATTATACTATTTACTAAATCAATTACTTGATTTTCGGTTAATTCAGATTGATCATTTGTAATGTTTATCTCAAGAGTCTTTGGAAAAACATCTTTCTTAAAACTCTCAACTATTTTTCTGGTTTTTTCAGCAGCCTCTATCATATTTTGCCCACTTCTTTTTTTAACGGACAATGTTACTACTGATTTCCCATTTTCTCTAGCATAAGTAGTTCTTTCTTTTTCTTTAAATTTAATACTTGCAATATCTTTTAGAAGAATAGGGTTGTTGAATTCAGATTTTACAACAAAATTCTCAAGATCAGAGGGGTTATCTATTTCACCAATAATTCTAATTGTCTTTCTTTGCCCACTTTCTTTTAAACTACCTGCAGAAAGAGATACATTTCCATTTTGAATTGAACCTACAACATCATAAAAACTAACTTTAGCAGCCATCATTTTATAAATATCAACAGCTATTTCAACCTCTTTATCTAAGGCCCCCCTTATATCAGCCTTTTTGATTTCGCTAAGACTTTCAATTTCTTTTTGTAATATTTCAGAATATTCTTTCAGTTTGTCAGTAGTGTAATCACCAGAAATATTAATGTTTAAAATTGGCATTTCTTCTGTAAAAGTCAGATTAAACACGTTTGGGTCAACTTTTACATTATTAAATTTAGGCCAATCTTCACTAGCTAGAGCATTCTCAATTTCATCCTTTACCTTAAGTTTTGATTCTAAAAAGCCGATATCATCATCAAACTCAATAATAATTATGGAAAAATTTTCTTGCGAAGAAGACTCAATCTTTATAATATTATTAATAGATTTTAATTTATCTTCTAGTGGCTCAGTAATTAGTTTTTCTACATCTTCAGATGTATTTCCAGGATAGATTGAACTAACAAATACGATGTTTTCTTTAATTTCAGGATAATCTTCCCTAGGCATACTAAAATAAGAGCTGATTCCTAATACTAGAATTAAACCCATTACAACATACATTGTTGTACTATTATTAATTGCCCACGAAGAGAGCTTGAAATCTTTTTCCGAATTATTTTTCAAAATTTATAATTTATTTATTAATAATTTTTACTGTTGAATTATTTGTTAGATTTCTAAACCCTTCAGTAACTATAATATCATTTTTTAGCAAACCTTTTGTTACCTCAATAAAATCTCCATTTTTTAATCCAGTTTCTATTGCAGTTTTAACTGCGTAGTTAGTGTTTTCTTTATTCACAATTTTATATACATATTTATTGTTTTCGCTATCAATATTTATGTGATTTAACTTCACGGTTATAGCATTTTCATTTGTATAATCATTCACTTTTATTTTAGCATTTAGGTTAGGTTTTATGTTGTAAATATTTGTAGGTATATCAGCTTCTATTCTAAAAGTTCTATTTGATGGGTTTATAAAATTTGCTGAATATTTGATACTAGACTCTAAATTTAAATCAAGCATTGGAAAATACATGATTACATCCTTATTTTCAGTAACAGTGTTTAGATATTTCTCAGGAACTTTTGATTCAACGTACATGTTATCTAAATTTACTAATAACATTAAATTAGATCTTCCAGGATATATGACTTCTCCTTCTTTTACAATTACATTATCTATAACACCATCAAAAGGAGCTTTTATAACTGTTTTTTCTAATTGTTTATTTATTTGATCAATAGATTGCTTTTGCGCTTCGTAAATTGATTTTGTTTCTAAATATTGTATTTCGCTTCCAATTTTTTGTTCCCATAATCTTTTCTGTCTTTCATATGTAGTTTTAACTAGTTCAAAAGTTATTTTTAGTTGTGCCAGTTGTTGTTTTAATCCACCATCATCAATTATTGCTAATTTCTGCCCCTTGATAACATTATCTCCACTTTTTACTTTAATCTCCTTTACTATTCCAGAAAATTCAGGGAATATAGATACAATCTTATTTGACTTAACATCTCCTTGTAATTCTACGTAATGTTTAAAAGTTGATTCCTCTAATTTTTTTACATAAACAATAGGATCTTTAGACTCGTTTGATATGGCTTTAAGTCTTGAATCTATTAAATTAATTTTCTCATATGTCTTTTGCTGTATATTGGTTAATTGATCTCTTTTTTCTTTTAATAATTCAATATTTGTAGATTTTAAAACTTCTTCAAATGTAGATTCATTATTTGAACATGATATAGTTAAAACAATGAATAAGAAATATAAATTTTTCATAATTAATTTTTATTATTTTCTGATGTTAATGATTCTAATTTTGCCTTAGTGTTTATTATTTTAAACATAGACATTAAATAATTTTGTTGTGAATTATAAAGTTGAGATTGAGCCTCTTTAAGTTCAAAACTAGAAGCCACACCCTCATAAAATTTAATTTGATTTTTTCTTTCTATTCTTTCCGCTAGCTCAAGATTTCTTTTTTTATTATAATAATCTTCAATAGCGAATTGGTAATTTCCTTTAGCAAGATTTATTTCAATATTTAATTTCTTTTCAAGTTCGCTTAGTTGTAAAGTAGATTTTTCTAATTCAATTTTTGCTCTAGTGATTTTTGATAGTTGTTCACCTGAACTTAAAATTGGAATATCCATTTTTAAACCAAAAATTGTTGAACCATACCATTTTTGAGATTTGTCTGTAAAATCAAAATTATCCGAGTATCCAGAATATCCCGCATTAATAAATGCATTTATGGTTGGTAAGAGTTTAGTCTTTTCATAAAACACTAATAGTTCTTTAGAAGTTTTTTCATTATCCTTAATTATATAATCTGCTGACTTTTTTATGTTACTATTATTTGAAATTACTGATAAGTTTATGTTTTTGTCAATAAGATTTTCAAAATTTTCAGTTAAGTTAATTTCTTGATCAATTTCTAAACCTAGTATAAGATTTAATAACTGAGAAGCTAATTTTTCCTGTAATAAACTATTTTTCAAATTACTTTGTAACCCCGACAATGTAATTTGTAATTGTTCAACATTTTCTTCTTCAGTAAGACCATTTTCGTATATTTTAATTACTTCATTTAATGTATTTTCAACTATTTTAATGTTCTTATTAATAATGTTAACACTTTCCTTCGCTAATAACACATTTCCATATGATTCAATAGTACTTTTTTTCAGTTCTACAGATGTTTTGTTTCTAATTCCTTGCTCAATATCTACATAAATCTGAACTGACTTTAATCCTACAAAATAAGTCCCATCAAAAATTAATTGTGATAAACTTATATTTCCATCTATAGATTGCTTTGTTCCAAACCTTAAGGGGATTAAACCTTCTACTTGATTAATACTATTGTTATTTTGATCTATATCAAAATAATTATTTACAACATCTATTATGCTCTTGTAAACTTTTCCATTAAAAACATTTTGGTCTCCGTCTTCAACGAATATTACAGCTGGCTTTTTATCTTGATCTGCAATCTGTGAGATTGCTTCGTTAGCAACTAAAGCAAAAGTTGCTAAAAATAGTATTGTAATTTTTTTCATTTTTTAATTAATTTAAAGTTAGTAATTGATTTGTTTTCATCCTCAGTAATTAGAAAGTATGTTCCTTTTTCTAAGTTTGAGATGTTGATAGTTTTAGAATTTGTCTTTAGAATTTGTTGTCCTAAAATATTAAATAAAGTTATTTCTAAATCTTCAGAGTAATCTACATTTACAGTAGAGGAAGAAGGGTTTGGATATATTCTTATTCCTGGAGTTTGCGTTTCTATCGTAGATAGTCCAGCTTGTACTCCTGCTGTGACGGCCTTCATTTCTAAAGGGTCTGTAAAAGCGTAAGTAATTGTGTAGTCTTCAGTGTCTTCATCTTCGAATTGAATCCATTCAGATTCAGAATTCATTACATATAAGGAAGCGGTATGAGTAACACCGTTCATATCCTCGTCCGAGTAGTTATATAAAATAGTGCCAGTATAGCCCTCAAGGCTAACTCCTGCATTATAACTTTTAGACATGGATTCATTGCCATTAATTGTAATAACTTCAGATTCTTTTGAAACGGAGTTTTCTCCAACAATAGAATAATCTGCATTTGGAGTTAATTCCAATCCTGCAATGTCTAAGGTCGCGCCATTGGCAATGTTAATATTGTTACCGTCAGCAATATTAACTACCTGGGCAGCTAAGGTTGAGGTAAAAATAATCATTAAAATAAAGAAATTTTTTTTCATAGGCTTAAAATTTAAAAATTCGTAAAAATGTTAATAATGTAATGATTGAGTAATATAAATATAAAATTCATAATATTTAATCAAAGACATTTATAAATATACAATTTTTATCTATATTTGAAAACAAATTAAAACGAAAACGAAAACGTTGTAGTTTAAATTATAAGGAACTGTAATGTCTGGTAATTTTTTTTCCATGTTACACAAAGAATAATTAATTTTCTATAAAATTTAATAAATATTTTCTCTCTTTAATTATGACCCTAAATTTAAAAAGATCAAATACTGATTTAAAATTGATGTCATTTTTGGTGTTCTTAATGTTTTTTTCAAATTTATTTGGTCAACAAAAAATTATTTCTGGAGTTGTTAGTGATTCTTATGGAAATCCAATTCCAGGAGTCAACATTTTACAAGAGACCCAAAAAAATAATGGTACAATTACTGATTTTGATGGAAAGTTTACAATCTCAATAAATGATGAATCTATGCTAATTTTTAGTTATGTAGGTTTTATCACTAAAAAAGTAGAAAGCAAAGACAGTAATTTAGAGGTAACTTTAGAGGAAGATTTATTAGGTCTTGATGAGGTAACGGTTGTTGCATACGGTACTCAAAAAAAAGCAAGTGTTATTGCTGCTGTTACTAGTATTAACCCAGAGGAATTACGTGTCCCTACTAGTAATTTAACATCATCAATCGCTGGTAGAGTGGCTGGGGTTATCTCTTATCAAAGAAGCGGTGAGCCAGGTCGTGATAATGCAGAATTTTTTATTCGAGGAGTTAGTACATTTGGTTATGCAAGATCTCCTTTAATTCTAATTGACGGAATTGAAACTACATCTACAGACTTAGCGAGATTACAACCTGATGATATAGCTAGCTTTTCTATAATGAAAGACGCAACTGCTACCGCACTATATGGAGCAAGAGGTGCGAATGGCGTAATTTTAGTGACAACAAAAGAAGGTAAAGAAGGGGTTGTTAAAATTAATGTTCGTTATGAGAAAGCCTATTCTGCTCCAACAAAATCTTTAGAAATTGCAGATCCTGTGACTTATATGACTTTACACAATGAAGCCTTGGCCACAAGAAATCCACTTGGTGGTAGAATTTATTCTTTAGAAAAGATTCTTATTTCTCAAGACCCAAATAGAAATATTATGGCATATCCAACAGTAAATTGGTTTGATGAATTACTGGAAGATTATACTTTAAACAGTCGATTCAACTTCAATGTTAGTGGTGGTGGTAAAGTGGCAAGATATTATTTAGCCGCTACTGTAAATAGCGATAATGGTAATCTTAAGATTGACCCACAAAATAATTTTAATAATAATATTAATTTTAAACGAATTTCACTTAGGTCAAATGTTAATGTAAATCTCACCTCGACTACTGAAGTTGCACTAAAATTTAATGGAAACTTTGATGATTATATTGGACCATTAGATGGTGGAGCAGCTATATATCAAAAAGCAATGCAAACAAACCCTGTTTTGTATCCTAGATTTTATGAGCCCGATCTTCAATTTCAAAACTCTACACACATATTATTTGGTAATTATGGTCAATTTGGGGATTATTTAAACCCTTATGCTGATATGATTAGGGGATACAAAGATGAGAGTTATAATAACTTTCTAGCTACAGTTGAGGTTAAGCAAGATTTAGGCTTTATAGCTGAGGGATTAAATGCTAGAATTTTAGGGAATACTTCCCGATATTCATTCTATAATCTAGAAAGAAAGTATAATCCATTTTATTATACTTTAGGAAACTATGATTTTCAAAGTGATCAGTACACTTTAATAGCTTTAAATCCAAATCAAGGAACAGAATATTTAGAGTACAATGAAGGGAATAAAGTTATTACCAATGCTACTTATTTTGAAGCCTCATTAAATTATAACACAACTATTGATGACATCCACGAAATATCTGGGATGATAATAGGGATCTCTAGAGAATTAAAGTATGCAAATGCTGGAGACCTTCAAAGGTCTTTACCATATAGAAACTTGGGAGTTTCAGGTAGGTTTACGTATGCTTATGATGAAAGATATTTCTCTGAATTTAATTTTGGATATAATGGCTCTGAAAGATTTGCAAAGTCTGAACGATTTGGGTTTTTCCCATCATTTGGTTTTGGCTGGTACATGTCTAACGAAGATTTTATGAGTTCTACAAGTGATGTAATCACAAAATTAAAATTAAAAAGTACTTATGGTTTAGTTGGAAATGATCAAATTGGTAGTGCAGAAGATAGATTTTTTTACATTTCTCAGGTTAACCTAAATGATGGTTCAATGGGAGCCCCATTTGGAAATGAATTTAGCAACTATATTAATGGAGTAAGTATAGACCGATATGCAAATGATCAAATCACTTGGGAAAAAGCAAAAATGCTAAACGTAGGTTTTGAATTAGGCCTATTTGGCAAAGTAGACATTCAAGCTGATTATTTTACAGAATACAGATCTAATATATTAATGGACAGAGCACAAGTGCCAGCATCTATGGGGCTTCAGTCTCCTATTAGAGCAAATGTTGGAGAAGCTTCATCTAAAGGATTTGAGATGTCTTTAGATTATAAAGATAATATCACTAATGATTTTTTTGTAGCAGTTAGAGCTAATTTTTCTTTCGCAACGAGTAAATATGAAGTCTTTGAAGAATTAGACTATGTAAGTGCAGGACTTCCATGGAGATCTAGAATTGGCCTTAACTTATCTCAACCTTTTGGATATATAGCAGAGCGATTATTTATAGACGAAGCAGATATTGCAAATTCTCCAATTCAGACTTTTGGAGATTATATGGCAGGGGATATAAAATACAAAGACATTAATAATGATGGAATCATTGACATTAATGATGAGGTTCCAATTGGATATCCAACAACTCCTGAAATAATTTATGGTTTTGGAACATCTGCTAGTTATAGAAACTTTGATTTTTCGTTTTTCTTTCAAGGTTCTGCCAGATCATCATTTTTTGTCGATGCATATAATACTTCCCCATTTATTGACACAAGCGGAAGTGCCATTGGAAACAACGCATTACTTTCCGCATGGGCTAATGATCATTGGTCTGAAAATGATAGAAACCTCTATGCTTCGTGGCCTAGATTATCAGATCAGCTAATCGACAATAACAATAGAAACAGCACATGGTGGTTAAGAGATGGGGCTTTTTTACGATTAAAGTCAATTGAATTTGGCTATTCTTTTACAGATAAGTTGACGGAAAAACTTGGGTTTTCAGCTGGTAGAGTATATGTCAGTGGAACTAACTTATTAACTTTTAGTAAATTTAAATTATGGGATATAGAAATGGGTGGAAATGGCTTAGGATATCCTATTCAAAAGGGAGCTAACTTGGGATTAAATATAAATTTTTAATTATTTAAAATGAAAAATTATTACTTCATATTAATTATACTTTTTTCTTCCTGTAAGCAGGATTATCTTGATGTTATTCCTGACAACATCCCTACAATTGATATAGCTTTTAACAACAGAGCAACTGCTTTAAACTTTTTAGCAACTTGTTATACATATATCCCAGAACATGCGAATGTAGTTCAGAATTTCTCAATGCTTGCTGGAGATGAAGTTTGGTATTACGCAGAGAATGATTTTTACATGAATAATGAAACGAGTTTTAGACTTGCAAAAGGAATGCAAAACGTTTCTAGTCCTTACTTAAACTATTGGGAGGGAGGCAGAGGAGCTCCTCATAGTTTATTTAACGCACTTAGAGATTGCAACATATTTTTAGACAACTTAGTTACAGTTCCTGGTTTGGAAGAGCAAGAAAGACTTAGGTGGCTTGATGAAGTTAAAGTATTAAAGGCCTTTTATCACTTTTGGCTTTTGCAAATGTATGGTCCAATTCCAATTGTTGAAAACAATATAAGTGTCGGAGCAAGTGCTGAAGAAACCAATGTATTTAGAGACCCTGTTGATGATGTTGTAAATTATTTAGTTCAACTACTGGACGAAGTAATTGAAGGTGAGAATTTACCTGGAGTTATTAATTACATATATACCGAACAAGGAAGAGTTACAATGCCAGTTGCAAAGGCATTAAAAGCAAAGATTTTAGTTTTAAATGCTAGCCCTATTTTTAATGGTAATGAAGATTTTAATACCCTTGTTGATAGTCAAGGAAATAGTCTAGTCAATCAAACTTATGACCCTCAAAAATGGGTACTTGCAAAAGATGCATTATATGAAGCTATTGAAAGTGCTGAGTCTAATGGCCATCAACTTTATGAGTTTACTCAACAAATCCCTATTAATGGTGAACTAAGTGAGCAAGTAATTGAAGAGTTAAGCCAAAGAGCCGCAATAACAGAGTCATATAACTCAGAAATTATCTGGGCATATGGTCCAGAATGGACGGGAGATTTACAAATGTGGTGCCAACCTAGATGGACTGCTGACCACTCTGCATTATTTGGATATACCAAAAAATCACATGCTCCAACTCTTAATATGGTAGAAACTTTTTACTCCAATAATGGTGTTCCATTAAATGAGGATATTTATTGGAATTATGCGGATAGATATGATGTTGTTTCAACTCCTTTGTTAGATGATAATAATGAAAATTATCATGAGTTTTATATTGAAGATAATTATAGTACAGCCAAGCTACACACTTACAGAGAGCCTAGATTTTATTCTTCAATTGGATTTGATGGAGGTAAATGGTTTTCACTAGAAACGACCAATATAAATAACATCCCTTATTTGGACGCTAAGGCAGGAGCACTTTCTGGAAAACAAGGTTTTGAAATTTATTCAATAACTGGATATTTCGCTAAAAAATTAGTTCATTATGAAAATGTAATTTCACAAGAAGGCTCAACAATTAAAGGTTATTCTTTTCCAATTATTAGATTATCGGATTTATATTTAATGTATTCAGAGGCTTTAAATGAAGTTAAAGAATCACCTGATTCAGAGGTTTATGAATACATACAAAAAGTTAGAGATAAAGCAGGACTTGATGATGGAGGAGACCTGGTTAATACTTGGCAACTTTACTCTAGTAATCCTTCTAAACCAAGTTCAAAAGATGGAATGAGAGATATTATACATCAAGAAAGAATGATTGAACTAGCGCTAGAAGGTCATCGATATTGGGATTTGCGTAGATGGAAATTAGCAGATGAATACTTTAGCCAACCTATAAGAGGCTGGAATATCTTTAGACCTGATGTAGAAGGGTTTTATGAAGTAGAAAACATATATTATAGAAACTATTTAATTAAGGATTATCTATGGCCAATTAGCCAAAATGAATTATTGAGAAACCCAAATTTAGTTCAAAACCCTGGATGGTAATAAAATTATTTTATGATAAATAAAGAAAAAAAATACAATATGAGATTTATTTCAGCTTTTTGCGTTTTATCTCTTGCTATAATGTTAATTAACTGCTCTGAAGACCCAATTCACAGTGCAAATGGGTCTGACGGAATTCCACCTGGAAAAGTTACAGTTAACTCAATAGAAAACATTGCAGGAGGAGCAATTATAAAATTTACTCCTCCTACAGATGAAGATTTGCTATACATTAAAGGTTCTTATGATGATGAGAATGGGACCCAAAAACAGGTTATTGTTTCCTCATTTATAGATACCTTAGGAATAACTGGATTTGGTCAAGTTGGTCAATATCCAGTCGAAATCCGAGCTGTTGATATAGGAGATAATGAATCCGAAGCTGTAACTGTTGAAATATCTCCACTGGAAGCGCCAATACATGCAATTTTAGAATCAATAGAAGGATTAGAAGATTTTGGAGGTATAAATATTTCATATTTAAATCCAACTAGAGCTGAAGTTTCACTTAATATGTCTGTTCAAAACTCAGAAGGTGAATTAGAATTTAAGGAGTCCTTTTACACAAGTCAAGCAAATAGTTCTTACAGTTTTAGAGGTTATGATCCAGAGCCAACAATATTTGTAATTTACGTGGAGGATAGATGGGGCAATCAAACTACAAGGCGCTCATTTGAAGTTACTCCACTGGAAGATATTTTTTTAGAAAAAGTTTATTGGTCTGTAGAGTCAATGCCGGGTGACGAAAGCTTTAGTGAATATGGTTTTTCAGCTAATCAAATATGGGATGGATCATGGAGCAATCAATGGAATTGTGGTCATACTAGCTTCTTACCATTACCTCACCAATTAACACTTGATTTAGGTCAAACAGCAAAATTAAATAGATTTAAACTATACCAAAGAGGAGGTAGTGAATTATACAAGCACGGAAATCCTAAAAGGTTTAAAATTTATGGGAGAGAAAATTTAAATAGTCTGCCAATATATGACCCTGATAGTCCTGGTGATGGATGGATAGACTTGGGTTATTTTGAATCATTTAAACCCTCTGGATTACCTCCAGGATCAAACACTGCAGAGGATTATGAATATCAAGACAATGGAGAAGATTTTGTCTTTGCCTTTGATGCTCGCCAATATGACATTAGATATATCCGATTTGTAAACCTTGAATCTTGGAATAACCAAATGGTTTCTGTAATTGGAGAGCTTTCATTTTGGGGAACAGTAATTAATTAACTAAAAAAAACATGTTAAATAAATTAGCATACATATTACAAAATTTTAAATTTTTATATCTAGTTTTAGCTAGTTCATTAATTTATATCTCCTGTAGTGATATGGATTCCATTCATGAAGAATACTTAAATGGAGAGATTATATATGCTGGTAAACTCGATACTCTTAAAATTAGACCTGGTTATTACCGAGCACAATTAGAAGGGTACACACAGTTTTTAGGGACCTCTAATCAAATTACAATTGAATATGATGATCAAATAATAAGCTACCCAATTGAAGAAAATTTATCTGAAATATTCTCTGTTATAATTGAAGATTTAGAAGAGGGTAGTTATGAATTTAATGTATATACTCAAGACCCTAACGGAAACTTATCTGTTTCACAAACAGTTGCAGGAAATGTTATTGGGGATGAATTTATCTCAGACCAAAACCCTCGAGAGATTTTAGATTATTCTTTCGAACCGGAAGGGAATTATGTGAACTTTTATGGAAATGCAGAATCAGAGTTCGTAATATATACTTTAATAGATTACGAAAATGAAGAAAATGAAACTATTAGAGACACCTTATTTTATGAAGATAACAGAGTCAAATTAATTAATTTAAAGCCATTTGGCAGTATGATAACTACTTCTGTAATACAATCTGGACTATTTGGAATAGACTCGATTGCATTAGAACCTTTAGAATACACCCTGCCTGACCTTCCATATACAGAAATTAATAAAGATTTTATTACATTAGTTAATATGCCAAGTGATAATCCTGGCACTTATAATGGAGCAGATCCAAATCAGTACCTTTTTGATGGAGATGGGTTTACAGAGGCTAATACTTTTAACACATTTCATTCTGGTCCTAATAGCATACCACATCATTTTACTGTAGACTTAGGGGTTAAAACAGACCTAAGAAAAGTCAAACTGAACTTAGTTGACCCAGTTATAAATTCAGAAAACAACCCAACTGAAATACAAATATGGGGTAGAGATAATTTAAATTTTGCTGAAACCGCATCAAGTGATGAAGCTCAATTTATTAATGCTAGCTGGCAATTGTTATACGAGGGTGAAATTGATGGTTTAAATGAAAATAGCCACAGTTTTATTATACCACCAGCTTCAAGTCAAATGCGATATATTCGATATAGAGTAACAGGATCAGTTGGGGGTCAAAGCGCACAGTTAAAAGAGCTAACCTTCTATGGAGAAAACACAGAAGCTATTGAATTAGAAAGAAACAATTTCCAATTAGTTGGTATGCCAAGTGATAATCCAGGAAATTTTTATAACGCAAATCCTTCCCAATATTTATGGGATAATAACACTTTTTGGTCTGGAGATTCTAACGGCTATCACTCTGGGGAGAACTCAGTTCCAGGGCATTTCACTATAGATCTTGGTGTCACAACTCAATTAGCTAAAGCAAAGATACATCACAGACCGACTTGGAGTTTTGTTGGGAATAATCCAACACAAATTGAAATTTGGGGTAGAGAAGATATCGATAATGCTGAAACATTGCCAGTTTTTGAAAGTTCTGGAAATAATGTTATTTCAGACCCTGTTTTGACATCTGATTTTGAAAATGCAGGTTGGCAACTAATAACATCCCAAGCAATAAATGGTGCTAGTTCAGATTTTTCTGAATTCGATATTCCTGCAGGGCCTATGGTAAGATTTATAAGAATTAGGTTTGTTTCAACTGTTGAGGGAAGTGCGTGTCAATTTATTGAAATGGAATTTCGTGGAATGGGAGCAATTCCAGCTAACTAGTTAAACTCAATTAAATTGAAGCATAAAAGAACAATATTTTATATTTTATTTTTATTTTTTTCTTCTACTTTTTCTCAGCAATTGTCTGAAATTGTAGATACTCGAATTGGAACTAAAGGGGAGTCATTAGCTTGTGGCTATTCTTTTATTGGAGCTACATATCCTTTTGGCATGGTTCAATTTACTCCAAGTTTTTTTTCACCACAAAAGGGTTTTGTCGTTACTCAGCTCAGTGGAGCAGGTTGTTCAAATATGGGCAATTTTCCAGTTGTACCCATCGCTGGTAATTTAGAAGATTCTCCATTTGACATGAACTCACTCGAACCTTTTACGGAAATTAACAGTTCATCTGCGGGGTATTTGTCAGTTAATTCAAAAA
>UPTG01001836.1_pt1 | contig 15262 bp, 16 predicted proteins | sample 2160121 | NCBI WGS metagenome assembly UPTG01 (sample SAMN06266255, study PRJEB28933) | marine metagenome | isolation source: Columbia River Estuary | place: USA:Columbia River Estuary, USA | collected 2014-07-27
CTACATCTTTATTAGGATGCGGGAATACTTCGTTGTAATAACTAGCCCCATATGAGAATGCTATTTTGGTGTAACCTAGGTATTTATACGTTTGATAACACTTTATTACCTCATGTAACGATTTACCTTGTACAACAGCAACCTTAGTTACATTTTCAGGAAGTTCAATAAAACTCCACTCCTTAGCATTACGCATAGATTTTATAGCATCCTCCCAAGCATCTGGTATTATAAATTCGTTGGGTTTTATGTCTTCAATAATAGAAATCATTCTACCCTTTGAATAAGGTACACCTAACTCATGGAGTGAATTATCCATTATAACATATCTGTTAGGGTTGGTATTAAAAAATTCTTTATACCCCTCATGTTTATCATATAAATGGGGAAGGAGATAATCGTAATTGTTAAATTCTAAACTAGCTTCTAAATAAGCTATAGGTACTTCGTGCGATACTTTCATTAAAATGGTGAGTCAGCTGAGGTGACTTGGATTTTAGGTGGACGACCACGTCGTGGTTTAGTCACATTGTTAAATTTATAATATTTTGATTGACATTGAAGATAAAACTTCTTTAGCGTACCATCAAATTCAAGTAACTCATTTTCGTAATCTTCTTTAGTCATTTTGAATGTGTTGAGGAAATCACGTTGTAATTGTTGTAAATTTTCCTTTTCATATTTTTCATGATCTTCACGTAAACGACGTCTGCGGTTACGGTCAATTGTAGTTTCATGAGCCCATTCATTTACATCAGTAAATTCAAAACGTTTTTGATCAATCTCCCAATCACAATAATAAATCTGCCAACGATAGGGACTATCATTATAATCACCATTTTCAATTTTATCAATCAAAGGTGAGTACTTATGAAGTGTTTTTCCCATACGAGTCCAACGGCGCCACCAGAAAAATTGGTTGTAATTTAGCTTTTGAAGCTTTGATAAATTCTTTTCAATAACCTCGATTGAATGCGTCATAATGTAAATATACGCATCAATATGTTAGAATCCAAATTTATCTTTTACCTCCGTGATATTCTTCAGCATGTCCCTCAACAATAAGTTGTTGATTAACATTTATAAGGGTTATGGAGGATTCACCAGGAGTAGGAGTAAGAGTTGTAACATGTACTGTAGCTAAAGCTCTCCCAAATTTACCTAAACCTGATACTTTAAGTATACATTCGTTGTTATTTAGTTCTAAAATTTCTTTTAGTCTATCTTTTGCTGCTAATCCTAGTTTTTTTTCTTCTAAATCTCGAGTTCTAGATTCGGGTGTGTTAATCCCTTCCATTCGTACTGTTATTTTTTTCCAGGTGCTAAATCCTAAATCAACGGTACATTTAATAGTATCCCCATCAACTACTCTATCAACAATTGCGTTATATTCGTACATTATTTCTTAGCAAATTTTTCTAAACCAGCTATTCCAAAACAGCCTAAAGTTATAATTACAAAAGAATTATAAATATAGTCGTTAATTACTAAATCCTTACCAAAGTAGCCTGTACCTAAATCCGCCAGAGCGAATACTACCATAATTAAGAATGCTGAAAATCCTACTACAGATTTTTCATTAATATCGTTTTCGTCTTTAAAAATGTCTTGAAATGCCATAATTGTACTGTTTTAAATTATTCTATAGTTAAAACCAACTGAGAAGTCATGCCATGATCTATTCCAGTATTTATGGTATTTTCCTTGGGAAAATAATCCTAATCTTTTATTTACTTGCCATCCTAAAATTAGCCCACCTGTGTAATCTAACCAAGTATTACCATCAATAAAGTTGGTATATGAGTATTCATTTTTAACACTTACATGAAATGGTAATACACTAGCCCATGAGTGAAGCCAAAAAGCTTTAGTGTAATGGTAATAATCATATCCTAATACTAATGAATGATTCCATTGGTAAGGTAATAATGCTCTTTCTTGATCAACATAATCAACTAATATATTAGGAAGTGTTACAGCATTCCATACAGCATTGTTGTCTGCTATCATATCTCCTTCAGGATCAAACCATTCACCTTCAAAATTAGTATCATATCCTTGTTCAATAGCTACATTAGTAAAATCAGCTCCTGCTAAATCAGATAATGGATTAAAACCATAGGGTTCTGAGAATCTTTGGACTAAGCCTAAATTTAAAGAAAATTCTTTGGCTATATTATATCTATAACGTTGTGAGGCTTCAAAATATTTTAAATCAGCAAATCCATCTTGAACATACTCTACTTTTACTATCCAATGATCATGAACATATCTTAAAAAATGTTGTTGATCTACAAATTTACTTCCTTGTTGTCTCTTATAATCAAATTCAAATAAATATTCTAAACCTTCTACATTACCTACAGTAGCGGCATCTGAAACTGAACTTTCAGTACCATTATAAAATACACTCTTTCGATTTTCATAATCTAAACGTGCAATTTTTCTGACACCAAAAGCAAAAGTATAATCAAATGGGGTAGATATAATATTTTCTTCTAAAAAACCAGTATTTGGGTTTATTGAATAATTACTAACATCAGCTAATGAATTATTACCAGTTACTGCAGTGTAAAATGTAGCAAATTTAAGTTGTTTTTGGATGAATTGAGCTTGAGTGGGTAACGAACAAGTCAATAGTATTAAAAGTGGTATTAATTTTTTCATTGTTTGACAATTTTTTTAGTAAATTGAAGATCATTATGAGTAAGAATTAAATTATAAATTCCACTTTTAAACATATTCATATTAATTTGCTTAATATTATTTCCTTGAAAGACTATTTGTCCTATAGAGTTATAAAGAAGTACATCTACTTGTAAATTACTTGTAATATTAATTACATTACGTGTAGGGTTAGGAGAAATAATAATTTCATTTTCTTCATATTCTGTTAAACCTGTTAAAACACCATTTTCATCACAATAGTTATATAATACTTGACACCCACCATCCCACTCATTATTACAGCAACTTTGGCTTACATCAATTACCCAAGCATAACACCCATCATTTAACCAATAAGGATTTCCGGGTTCACCTACACACCCAGCATCATATAAACACCCTTCATTATCATCAGTAGCATTTGGGTTGTAGTTCCATGCATTTTGGTTGGTACATCCTAGGATTTCATTTTCATCACAGATACCATCTAAATCTAGATCATCTAAGCAATTTCCTTCACAATCATATCCTATATCAGCATATAAACATCCTTCATTATCTAAGTTAGCCTCAGGATCAAAGTTGCAAGCAAATTCATTTATACATCCAAATGCTACTAATGTTTGACAACTCCCATCATCAAAATCAGCATCAAATTCTTGAGTATAAAATTCTAAATAACCTGCTTGTGTGCATCCGGGTTGATAGTAGCAACTTCCGTCTTCAGTATTTGAATTTAAATTAAAATTGAATGCATTCTCATCAAGACAACCATAAATAATTTCCTCACAGGTATTACCACAATATAAATCTATTTCATAAACATACCATCCACTTTCTTCAGTAAAAGGAACTGCACTAAAGAAAGGAACATCTAAAATAAGATCACCTTCAGGATTAGTTAAAGTAAACCCACACTGTTGGATAGTGTTAATTGATTGTGGAGTAGTAAAGAAATATATATAAGTCTTTTTAGAGGCATCTAAACCTGGTACATTAAAAGATATTTCAGTTCCATCATTGGGACCCATTTGATATTGAGGTGAAAAATACCATTGCTGGTGGATTCCAATCCAACTACCAAACCAACCATCTCCAACACCATCTGTAATAGTTAAAGTATAATCACAAAATTGGATAACATCCTCAGTATTAGCTTCGGGGTTATAATTAAATTGGGTTTCATCTAAACATCCTAATACAATAGGGGTAATACAAAGAGATTCTAGAGGATTATCTACAATAGCATCTGGGTTGTATTCTATAAAATTAGGGTCGGTACAACCTACTATATCAGTTACATCACCACATACTGTAGGGGTAAACATAGTAGATAAAGTTTCATATCCAAAATCTCCATCAGGAAATTCATCTTGAAGATTATATAAAGTATCTCCATTACAATTAAATATTTGAACATTACCACTCTCTAAGTTAGGGTTATTAGTAGCACATGAAGCACATAATCCATCACCATATGAATCTGCTATTACTACATCATAATCAGCTCCTATAGGTAAACATATAGCAGTAGAAATTGGGATACCTGGTGCCGCTCCTGAATACGTGCCTATAGGAGCAGAAGTTATGCCTCCTTGATCTCCAAATAAAATCCAACTAGTTTCTGGTCCGAAGTTATCAGGAGTAACTACTATTTCAATTGGTGCTTCACCTAAAGGACAATCAACATTTTGTGTTACACATGACCCATCATCAAAATTAACCCAAGGACTCCAGTTAATAGCATTGGGGTTAGAACATCCTGGAATGGCACCACAAGGTAAACATGATTCCCAACAATAGTTAAGAAGCATTTGATTTTCTTCTTCAATTACTTCTAGAGTTCTGTTTACAAATCCATTACCATCAAATAAAAAACATGAATTTTCACCAACACCTACAGGTAATTCTTGTAAATCTGGATTATTAAAGTCAGCAAATTTCCAAATATAATTTCCTGATTGGATAGGAATTGTTACAAACCATTCATCATCTTCATCATAAATCATAGGAATAATTTGCCAACCATTCCAATTACCTAATACACCTGGGGTTTCTATTTCAGGTGGGGCATTAGCTAAATTAACTCTAAAGGTTATATCTGAAGTAGGTAGTTCACAAGGAATTAAATTAAAATCATAGCTAGCTATAGATGATCCAAATTCATATTCTTCGAATACTATACCCTCACAGTTATTGGCTGTTATGAAAAATCCTTCTCCAAATTCACAACAGATACCATCACCAAAAGCATCAATGATTGTAAATGTATAGTCAGTATTAGAATTTAAAAATATTCTTTGTTCAACTAATGTATTAGGTACTATACCAGCGTAACTAGGACTAACAACAACTGTATCAGCTCCTTGAGTTATTACCCAAGCAGTTTCGGGTGGGTATTGGTCAAGTTGAATTGTAAGGTCTAAGTATGTTGGCTGAGCCAGACATGTAAGACTAATAAGTAATAAAAGGGATGTTAGTAATTGTTTCATTAAAATTTACTCATTATGATTTCATCTATGGATTCTTGTACCTCTTCACGGGTAGCTTCCATAGTCATCATAATGTTGGCTTGGAACCTTGCTACTTCTTCCCCATTATCTAAAACAAGGATGGTAGGTACTACAACTATTTTATATTCAGCTGGTAAGGTGGGGTCAGCCATGATATCTACTGTACTTTGGGAACAATCTGTTAATTCATTTAACCAAGTTACTTCATTAGCAGTATTAAATGCAGCATTAAATTGAACTACACATAATTCACTTCCATCACATAATTCAGGAGGAGGAAGTGGTGCCATAGTAGAAAATAAGGGTGAAATAAAAAGTACAAATGTAAGTAGAATAAAATGTTTCATCTTATCTTAATTGATCAATTTTAGCTTCAATTCTGTCAAGGTCTTCTTTAAGTTCCAAGACATCTTCTTGGGTTGTCATAATAGTTTGACGGACCAATTGGTCCTTCATATCAAATTCCATTCTTGTGATTTCAGGAAGTGGGGGTGCTGGAAGTTCTTTTGCTTCAGCTATGTCTGCTTGGAGTGCAAACCACATGCTTATAACAGTTGCTATACCTACTCCTATTCCTCCTAGGGTCTTAATACTGACGTGAAATCCAGTATCTTCATTTAACTCTTTTGCCATTGTTTTTTGTTAACATTTTTTATATAAAATACAGAAAGGTTCCATTCTAGAGGGATAACCTTTAGAATGAAACCTTTTGTTAAAGACCTTTATTAATAAATATGTCTAGACTATAACTCAGTAAGAGAAGTCTAAATTTATTATTTTACTAATTTAAGTAGCCATGCTTTAATAATATCCCAATTACGTGTAGCAAATACACCTAATGCAAATACAGCCCACTTTTCATACCCCGCTGACCATAATATGGCTCCAAGAATGACTCCTAATATTCCTTCTACTCCATTAGCAACAACCCAACCTTTAATAATTGTAAAGATTCTCTTAAGAAATTCTAATAATTTTTTCATAATAATTTATTTTTAAAATTCATGTATACATATGTCAACAGAGTGAAAAATTCAAAAGCGCCACTACCCATCACAAGAAACACATTCTGCAGTTCGGCTGCCCAAATCGCCCTTTATTACGCTATCTGTGCGGAGGTAATAGAGTGTTTTAACTCCTAATTTCCAAGCTTCCATATGACATTGATTAATCCATTTGGGAGAATCGGTGGGGTCAAAACAAAGGTTTAAAGATTGTGTTTGGTCAATATATTTTTGTCTAATAGCTGATTGTCTAACTAATTCAAGTTGATTTACTTCACTAAAGGTTAAGTATACTTCTTTTTCCTCTTCAGTTAATCCTGTAATGTTTTGGATTGATCCATTGTCTGCTAAGATTTGATCCCAAATTCTTTCAGTATTAAGATCTTTAGATTCGAGCAGACATTCAAGTTCTTTATTTTTAACAATAAATGTTCCTTTAGCACCATTAAATGTATAGATATTAGCAGGGATTGGTTCGATACCTGCTGAGCAACTATTCAATCTAGAATTAGATACAGTTGGGGCGATAGCAAGTAAGTGAGTATTTCTCATACCTGTACCTTTGCACCATACAGGTTCACCATACTCTTTAGCTAATTCTCTTGATGTTGCTTCTGCTTTTTGCCTAATATCACTAAATAAAGTATGAGTCCACGCTGTTGAAGCAATAGAATTAAATGGTAATCCTTTCTTTTGTAAGAATGAATGCCACCCCATAACCCCCAAACCAAGTGCTCTACCTTTTAAAGCATGTCTATGAGTGCGAATCATAGAATCTTTACCATTAGATTTATCTATAAACTCCTGCATCACACCATCAAGGAATCTAATTGATGTTTCTACAACATCTGTATCTTTCCACTCATCATATTTTGCAAGATTAAGAGAAGATAAACAACAAATAAAGCTATGTTCCTCATCTGTGTGGAGTGTGATTTCAGTACAAATATTAGTCATACTAACATCAAGGTTATTCATAGCATATGCTAAGGGGTTGTTTTTATTAACATTATCCTTAAACATAATATATGGTTCACCTGTTTCAACTCTAGTTTTTAAAATTTCTAACCAGGTTTCCATAGCATCTCCATCTCTATCCTGTAAACGACGCATAAAAGCATCATCTACAACTACACATTGGTGAAGGTTAAGACATTGTCTATTAGGGTCACCTTTAGGTCTTCGGATTTGCATGAACTCCTTAATATCAGGATGGTTAATATCCAAATTTACTGAAGCAGCACCTCTACGAACTGAACCCTGGTTAGTTGCAATAATTGCTGAGTCATAGATTTTACACCAAGGTACTACACCTTCTGATTTACCATTACCTGTAATTTCCGTTCCTCTAGGACGGATTCTACTTACTGAAATTCCAACACCACCCCCAAGGGCAGTTAATTTCATTAACTCCGCATTAGTGAGACCAATTCCTCTAACCGAATCAGGGGTGTCAATCCCAAAGCAAGATATAGGTAAACCACGATCGGTTCCAGTGTTAGATAATACTGGGCTAGCAAGACCAATCCAACCATTCCAAATGTACTTAAAAAACTTGCTTTCAAGTTCTGGTTTGCGTACTCTTTCTGAGATTGCTTTTGCAACTCGTCTATATGCTTTTCTTGGTGTTTCATCTGGTAATAAGTATCCTTTTGAGATAGTTGCTACTCCTACTTCATCCATCCATTCAGGGTAATCTTTACCCTTAACCCATTGGGTTGTATCTGCTACTAAGTTTCCGTCCATAATTTAAAATATTGATTCGTCCCAAGACATGTTACCTTTAGAGTAATTAGTTACTCTACTTGCGAAGAAGTCTGTGTGTTGTTTACCTGCTGATAAAGAATCAAACCATTTCATTCTTTTAAGAGCATTAGGGTCAATTCCATTAACTACTCCTTCGTAACCCAGATCACCCATTTTAGTATTAACTCTATGTTTAATAAATGAGATTAAATCTTCTTTATTGCATCCTTCTAAATCTCCCATTTCATAAACCTTATTGATAAAATCAAGTTCAAGTTGTAATGAAAGTAATGCTGCTTCTGTTATAGCTGCTTTTAATTCGGGTGTATTTAATTCAGGGTTTTCTTGAATTAATGTTCTGAATAGCCAACATCCTGCTTCGGAATGCATTGATTCATCTCTAATGCTCCATTCAACAATTTGACCCACTCCCTTAAGCTTATTTCGCATTTTAAAAGAGAGTAATACGGCGAATGACGAAAATAAATTAACCCCTTCTGTGAATGCTGAAAAGATTGCGAGTGATTTGGCAATTTCGTGCCAATCATTTTCGCCATTAAAACTATCCCTAATTGACATAAGGTTATCAATTTTAGCCATTGTAGTTTCGTCTTCGAGAAACTCGCTAAAGTCGTCAAGTCCAAGTTCTTCATTTAATAGTGAATATGCTTCGGCATGTATTGTTTCCATAGCTCCAAAGGTGGTCGCCATTGCTATGACTTCTGGTTTTCTGAACCATTTAGTTACCAACCCTGTCCAATAGTCGTTTACTACTGTTTCAGTTTGAGCAAACCCTTTAAGGATAGACCCAATTATATTTTTTTCAGTTTCGTTTAAATTCTGTTTCCAATCATTAATATCACTCATCATTGGGACTTCTGTGTGAATCCAATGGGCTTGTTGTTGTTTAAGCCAGTAGTCAGCCGCTTCGGGATATTCGAAGGGTTTATAGACAATTCTTTCCTCTTTTAAGTTCTTTTGGGGCATGTTTTTAATTTTATTTAGGTGTTTAGTGAGAAAAATTGTTCAGCTAATGTGTCTCGATCTAAAGTATTAAGATTAGTACCAGGTAATTGTTGAACAGGGGCAGGACTATCACTATCATCAAAATGGTGGTCTGTAACCTCAAAATGCCCTGTAGAAGTATCGGCTACTACTGAGTATGTCATCCCATCCATTCCGTATCTATTTTTCATAATGTGAAATCTTCCCGTTCCGTTTATTTTATCTTCCTTTTTACGTGAAAGAGATATAGCAATATCAGTAACCATCATTTTATCATAGCTACCAGCTGCTTTATCACCTTCAATAACATCATCTTTTGCTCCAGAGCGGTTTACTTGAGAAACTGACCAAATAGGTAGTTGTAATTCTTTAGCAAGACCTTTAGTGCTTAGATAAATATCATCAATTTCTCCTTTTCTATCACTAACTCGCTTCTTTGATGAAAGAAGATCTACATAATCAACAATAATTAAATCAGGTGCAAATCCTAAATCTTGACATTTTTGAATATGTGAACGAAGAGTATTAACTGTAGCCATCCCTGGTGAGAATTCTTTGATGATTAGTTGGCCTGGAAGTTGTTCTGTAATCTCATCAATCCTATCTCTATGTTTAGATAGTGTATCTACTGGCTTACCTGTGAAGAATGCATCATAGCGTCGCCCTACATAATCCTCGCCAAGTTCTAACGTATAGTGCAGTACACTATACCCCATTTTCACGGCGTATCCACCAAGAGCAACCAAAGTCCACGACTTGCCTCCTCCAGGATTACCAAATATAAGACCAAAATCTCCGTTGCCCAGACCCCCTTGCATAAATTCATTAAACTTTTCCCAAGGTGTAGGGACCACTTTTCTAGCATCCTCTCTATAGCGTGCTTCTGTATCTTTAAGATATTCATGTCCTATGTTTTTATCATTACCTGCTTTTAAAGCATTGTCAATTAATCCCCTAATAGATTCAAAATCACCCGAATTAAGTAAATCTACACTATTTAAGAGTGCTTTTTTAAGTTGTTGATTCTTACAAAATGCTGAAAATTCCTTTTCAACATATTCTAAATCTGATTTTGATGATTGGTAAGCTTCACGTAATTGTTCCTTAATTGAAAGTTGTAGTACTTCGTTTTCAACTTTCTTCATTTCTACTTTCAATACCTCCATTGTAGGAGTAGTATGATATTGTTCGTAGTAATCTAAAATATTTTGGACAATCCACTTGTGTGCTTGATTATCAAAATATTCTTCACTTAATACATCATGCATTTGTTGGAGAAACTCCTTATGCGTAAGAAGTGAAGATAAAACCTTTACTTGAAAGGCTGCGCCATATGTGGTGAGCGAATTGAGTGTCAAAACCTTAATATATTAATCGTGTGAATGTATCCTTTAGCCAAAATTCTGTATTTTTAATGTGATGGTTTAGTCCATCTTCACTATATAAACTCATGAATTCCAAGATACGAAGCTCATTAAGTGGTTCCAATGGAAATTGAGAAAGAAATGCCTTTTCTTCTTCAGATACCATTGGATTTTCCAAATCCATAATTTTTCTGGTATTAAGTAATTTCTTCCAGTCCTGGACTATCCGAGCAAATACTACACTATCTTTTAAGCGTTCTACACTTAAATCATATAATTTATCAAATGGCATAGCTTCACCTGCTAATTCAGGGAATCTTTTAAGTACACCTTTTTTACCTAATCCTTTAACTCCTGGTACTTTATCGGAAGCATCTCCTAATAGAACTTTGTAATGGATAAAGTTTTCAGGGATAATACCAAATTTTTGTTTTACAGTAGCAACATCATAAAATTCCCTTTCTATAGGACGATAAACTGTAACATTTTTATCTACTAATTGAAGAAAATCTTTATCACTAGAAACAATATATGATTTCGTATCAAAACGTTTAGCCATGTCCTTAGACATATAGGCAATTATATCATCTGCTTCCAATTTATCAATCGATACTACTTTAACTGGTAGGCATTTTAGATATTGTATAAGTCTAGTGATTTGATCAACTTTTGAATTGTTTTCTTCATCAATATCATCAAAAGCATCCCAATTTGTAATACGATTAGTATTCCTACCAGATTTGTATTCGGGGAGTAGGTACCTCCTATTAGTGGAAGCACCTACCCCATCGAATACTACGTACATAGTAGTAGGTTGGATTTGATTTATAAGAGCACCTAAAGAGCGAAGAAAGCCTGCTAAACCTCCTATATGGTTGCCACTTGAATTTACAAAATTCAGTACTGCAAAATTCCTCAAAAATAAATTAAGGCCATCTATAAAAATAACTCTATCATGTTGTCCGGGTTTCACAGACTCCTCCCCTTGCTCAAGATTATTGAGCATCTTTAAGTAATCTTTTTTAATCATTATTCGGGTTCTTTTTCGAAGTGTGAAATTTCGTGTACTTCTTGATCTTCGGATATAATATCAAAATCAGTACCTCCTAAAATCTGAGCCCATGCCTGAGCATGATCAGATTTGTATTGTTTGATTTCTTTATCATCATCATTAATAAACCCATGAGGTGTCATAACAATTTTACCTCTAGTAGTAACTCCATTAATATGGTTTTTATCAATTTGTAGATTAGTACGTTTAGCAAATTCTACCTGCTTACCATCTTTAATTGCTTTAATTTTAGAGGTACCGGCATTCATAATATTACCAAATGTTACTACAAATGTTGAATCAAACCACATAGCATATCCACCCTTATTCATCAATTTAGGTTGACCCATAGGCGATTCTGCTTTTGCAGTCCAAACCTTATTGATGCAAACTAAAGTATTAGTATAAGGGCTACTTTCTTTACGTGAAAGAGTAATACGTTGATTTACGTTGTTACCAAATTGTGTAGACATCGCACCCGCATTCCACTCATTATTGTTTTTATTAGACTTAATGGACATTTCGCAAGGTACTGAACCAATTGAATCCCATAAAAATAACAAATCATAAGGTAAATCACCTTTTTTCTGTTCGTCTAATAAATCTAAAATAAATGCAGCTACGTCTTCAATAGAATTAATAGTTTCCCTGTCTACATAAATAAATTGCCCACTATAGTTTAGAATTTCACCAGTCTCTTCATCGACTTCGGTTTCAAGTTCTAACCCCATTTGTTGAGCATGTTCCCAACTCCATTTCATCTCAGTAATAATAAATACCGGAAGAATTTTACGCTTTTGGGCGGCAACTGCTGTTTCAATTAAAGCAGTTGTTTTGCCTGTATCCGAGTGTCCTCTAAGTAAAACAATATGTCCTTGAGGAATCCCAGGAATTGAAGTCACATCTTGGAATGCTTTGGAAAGTGGGATCCATTGTTGATCCTTAAACTTAACATTAGAGTTAAGCATTTTCTTTTCCTTAAACTTTCCAAGATCAAAGTTAGACTTTAATTCCTGGGAGACGGCAGCTGTTAGTGATGCTTTCTTTCCTCTAGGCATTAGCTGAATAATTCATCAAATTTATCAACTTTGCTTTCTTTTTGGGGAGCCTTCACTGCGTAGTTATTTTGAGACCCCCCTTTATCAAAAGGGAGATCGTCTGAGGTCTCTCCAGTTGTTTCATCCTCAGGGGAGAGGAATGATTGAAGATTATTTTTCATATCTTCGAATGAATGACGCTTAAACACTTCCATTGGGTTTGCTTGATCTTCCATCCACTTCTGGATTTGATCAGCTTCACCAAGTGGTGTTTGCTTTGTCTTAACACGAACTGATGATTTGTTATAAGCAGTTCCTGTAACATCAGGACCTACAGTATCAACTGTAATGTCTCGGCCTTGATGAATGTCGGTGTAATCTCCGATATCATCATCATCAGCAAGTGATAGGAATTCTAGGTAAGTGTTCTTACCAAACTGCCACAACTTAACACCTTGCTCTTCCTCCCCACGAACAACAACGGGAACGAAGATACGCATTTTAGGATCAAGCTTCTTAGCCAAACGCCAATTCTCCTTATCGCTTGTTGTACGAAGTTGCTTCGCAAATTCTACGATTGGATCTTTTTCACCAAAATTAATAGGTGAAATCATTGTGCGTTCTCCAATTCCGTAGTGAAAATACACTTCCGTAAAAGGATTAGACTTATTAAACTTGTTGGGAACAATCCTGATGGTTTGTTTACCAATACTCGGTTTCCAAAACAGACTTGTGTTGTTTTGACCTCCTCCCTTGTTTGTTTGCTGCAGGGAGTTCAGCTTACTGCGAATTGCATTTAAATCCATAATATAACTAATTTTTAAAATGTAACTTTCCCTAAATATACGAACGTAAATTCAGGACCCCAAATTAAAGTTCAATAATCTGGTGGATTTTTGTTTTCAGCTGTTTTAACTCATTATGCTGAGTGAGTAGGATTGTATTACGATAGTGTTGCCAATTGACTCTGTATCGTATATCAACAACTCCTCCATTCAATAATTTTATCAGCTCATTTAAAGCATTTATTGTGTAAAGGGTGTTGGATTCTTTTTTTCTATGTACTAATATTGTATTGGGTAAAATCTCCTCTATGCTGCTCGGCTCCACGTTATATGTACAAACATACTCATCATTACTTTTTATATATAAGACAAATATTTTTTTATATAGTATATCGTAGCTAGATTTTACCTCTACCAGCGTTTTCTCTAATTCATCCTGGTTAGTAAAGGTGCAAAATAACTTGTTTTTCATTATTGTAGTTTGCGTATAAATATTACACCTTTTCCAAAGCATTATAATTATTACCCGCTTCTACTTTTACATTAAAATTGTACTCCTTAAATACATCTAAGATTGACTTAATTAAGTCTTTTTCTGATTTGTCTACGTCTAAAAGAAATGAATCATAAGTATAATGTATAATTTTAGTTTTACTATGTTTTAGTAACTTAATAATTTTCTCTAAAATAAGTACGTTATAGTAAGTTTCCGTATTTTGAAGTATATAATTAAACAGTTTCTGTTTTTTCATATCCGTTTTAAAGACATATCCAGACTTACAAACAACTTCTTCTTTCCTACTTATATCATCTATATATTTCTCAACTCGTTTAAAGAATTCCAGTTCTTTATACTCTTTAAATACTCCTCCATATAGTTGTTTAAACGTCAGTTCTTTAGCTTTCTTATAATCTACTCCGTACATATCAGCAAACGCTTGGTGTATGTCCTCATCCTCGAATTTATAATCTACCAGTTGTGCCGCTAGTGTAGGGTGGTAAGCGCTAATATCAATCTCTAGTAAAAAGTCATTATCGGGAATGAATGCTTCTCTGCAACCCGATTTTTTATCTAAAGCAGCATAATTAATTCCCCCAAATGAGTTTGAAGGTCTCGTAGTTGTCGTTTTTAGATTAAACTGCGAGTAAGTCCAATCACGTTCTACACCAAAATGCTCTTCAAATAACTTAGGATCTACCCTCAATCCATTAGATTCAATCCAATAAAACACATTTGTAGCCTTATTATTATAGAACTCAAAGTGTTGTGGTTTCTCCATAGTAAACACATGTTTGACTGCGTTATATATCGTTTCACAACGTTCATAATGCTTTACTATCGGTATGATGCTACCTATATTGGCTATTTGGGGGTACTTGCGATAGAAAAAATCATGACAAGCAAACGAGTCTGGTATATCTGTAGGAGATATGAAATGTATGTCGCTAAGCTGTTTTAAAGGTACTATATGTAGGAATTCCTTCTTATCTGTTACGAATATCTCCTCAAATTCTCCTATTAGCTTATATACTTCTCCTAAATCACATTGGGTTGCTTCACTATGGTCTATGTTGATAATAAATCCTTTTCTATGGTTAATTTCTCTAATATAGAATCCTACTATGCCCCTTAAAAAAGGATGTTGGTTATCATTAGAAAAAAGAGGTTCAATGAATACTTTCTTGAACTTCTTTTCCCTAAACTCTTGTAACTGTTCTTTATTTTCTACAAGCCAAAACACTTAATAATCTTTATATGATTTTTCTTCTACTAATTCAGACTTTGTAAGTAAATTAATTTCTTTTTTTACAGCAGCCCTTTGATCATTTGTAATATACACACTTCTTGCTAATTCTACAAATTCTTTATTAAATTCTTGTTTTGCTTCTTTTTCTCGGATGTGATCTTCAATATCCCATAATGTTTTATTAATCTTAGATATTTTAGTATAAAGGTTTTTCATATTAATCCCATACTCATCTAATAAATCTTGAAAATAGGGGTTTAGCGTTTCAAGTTCTTTATAAACATTAGTGGATTTATGGGGATCTTTAATATTAAGTAATTTAATTTCTAATATAGATAATTT
>UPTG01001837.1_pt1 | contig 15254 bp, 12 predicted proteins | sample 2160121 | NCBI WGS metagenome assembly UPTG01 (sample SAMN06266255, study PRJEB28933) | marine metagenome | isolation source: Columbia River Estuary | place: USA:Columbia River Estuary, USA | collected 2014-07-27
CTTGTTAGATTTTCAACAGTATTGTTGTTTTCTCTAGAATTTGAAAATGAATTTCTTAAGTTAGGTGCTTTTGTTAAATATCCTGCGTTTACATTAAATAAATGACGTCCAGATAATTTGTAAGTTAATCCACCTTTTGTACCATAGTTCATAAATGACAATTCCTCAGATTTACCAAGTGAGTTGTCAGGAAAACCTCCATTTTGATACAATCCATCTCTTTGGTGTGTTGTGTTTGAAGCACTGGCTGCAATGAAAAAGTCTAACTTGTTGTATTTAAATTGACCTTGAACAAAGCCATCAACTACATTTGAATACAAATTAAAATTATATTTAAATGTATCACCAACTCCAGCAATGTTTAATGGATTTAGTAAGTTATTTTGTTTTTCGTCAAAAGAATCTGCAAAAGAATCTGCATCTAAATAACCATTACCTCCTAAGAGATCTATAATTTCAGCAAAGTTTTTTGATGTTAATTGAGTATACTGTACTCTAGCATTTAGAGTAATATTTTCTGAAAAATCTTTGTTTAAAATTGTATTGACAGTAAATTGAACATCATCATTACGATCTTCATATAAAACGTAGGAAGAATTTCCACCATTACTTGCATTCAAATTAGCATTGTATAAACTAGTCCAATTTAGTTGTCCATCATTTAAGAATGATTGTTCTATTTCATATACATTTGAATAGCCTTGTCTTAGACCGTAACTCGGTAATTTCTGGTAATAAGTTGGGTCTGGATTTGAGGCTCCTAAATTTACAATATATGGGTTGCCATTTCCATCTACAGCTTCTCCATCAATTCGTGTTCCATTATTATCAATTCTACTATTACCAATTTTACCAAATTGATAGGATATGTTTGTGTTCAGAGAAGTATTCTCATTTATATTCCAATAATGATTAAGCATTAAAATTGGTTCAGAAACTTCTTTTATTCTAGAATTTCTAATCATTCCGTTTTGCGACCCCCAATAGGAATTGTATTGAATCCCTTTTAGATCAAAAACTTCTTGAGTTTGTGGCGCAGATTTACCTCTTTTATTAAAAGCTGTAATCGAAGTAAAACTTAAGCTGTGGTTGTCATTAATTTTCTTTTCAACGGATGCGAAAAAAGAAGTAGCATCATACATAGTTCCGTCTACAAAACCCTCTTTTCCATTTCTATTACTAGCAGCTACGGTATATGCCCAGCCGTCTTCAGATAAGCCAGAGGAATGTGTTGCCATTGCTCTATGCACATAACTTCTGTTTGAGGAAGCATAGGAAATTCTGGTACCTTGTCTTTGTTCTGATGATCTTACATTAATATTGGTAGCACCTAATATACCTCCAAATGTGTAATCGGACGCAGTTAAGCCAGTACTAAATTCTTGATTTCTTAGGACATCATTCAACCCTCCCCAATTACTCCACTGCGGTCTCCCGTTGTAAAGCTTATTCATTTCTATTCCATTAATAAGCACTTTTCCATTTTCTGAATCTAACCCTCTAATTCTAAAAAAGGAAGAACTAAATTCAAAAGCCGCAGTTCTTAAGTAAACATCTCTTGATGATTGAAGCAATCCTGAAATATTGTCAGCTGCACTAGTGTCATCATTTAACTCGTCATCGGAAAGAGTTACCGTACTTAAATCTTCCTCTTCAGAAATATCTATATACAACAAAATAGTTCCTAAGTCTATGGTATTACCAGCTAATTCTAGTGGGAAGTTCTGAGTTTCATATCCAGACAATTTTATTTCTAATATAAAACTTCCATTGTCTAAATTTTCTATCACAAAAACACCTAGTTGGTTTGTTTCATATGATTTAAGGGCATTATCTTTAATAGATAAGGAAACTCCTTCAAGAGGTTTTTCAGAATCACTATCAACAATAATTCCTTTCACAATATTTTGTGCATTTATTCCAATTGTGAAAAACAAAAGCAGTAATATTGGAATTACAAATCTTCTCATAAAATAATAGTTTTTAATAGGGTTGTTTGCAAATACGTTCACAAAATTAATACTTTTAAATGAATTGAATTGTTAAAACACCTATATATTATTTTTGACTGAAATTAGTTTTATATTTTTGTATTATTAAAATTAAAAAAATGAATAAATATTTATCGTTAATAGCCCTATTATTAATTACAGTATATTCCTCTTTCTCCCAAAATGGCGAGAAAACTTATAAAATAAGAACCCTCGCTTTTTATAATTTAGAGAACCTTTTTGATACCATTAACGATATCACAAAGAATGATGAAGCAAGTCCTATGATGGAGCTTAAAGGGAATAAGTCTAAAGTTTATTGGGATAAAATTGACAAACTAGCCAGTGTCATTTCTCAAATAGGTGAAGAAAAAACAAAAACTAGTCCAGCTATTATAGGAGTATCTGAAATTGAAAATGTTAGTGTTTTAGAAGATTTAGTAAAATCTGTGCACATTAAGAAAAAAAACTACGGTATAATTCATTACGAATCTCCTGATAAAAGAGGAATAGACGTTGCCTTGTTGTACCAAAAGAGATACTTTAAGCCAATTTTTCATCAATCATTTAACCCAAATATTTATAGAGATAATAGAAAGGTTTATACTAGAGATCAATTGTTAGTATCAGGATATTTAGATGATGAGTTAATTCATTTGATAGTAAATCATTGGCCATCAAGAAGTGGGGGTGAAATGAAAAGCAGACCGTTGAGAGAAAAAGCTGCTTATCAAAACACAAAAATAATTGATCAGGTTAGAGAAAAAGACCCAAACGCTAAAATTATTGTGATGGGTGATTTTAACGATGATCCCATTAATGCTAGTTTTAAAAAGGTTTTGAAAGCTAAGGGGAAGAAAAAAAATGTAGGTCAAAATGATATTTATAACCCCTATGAAGATCTGTTTAAAAAGGGATTAAATACATTGGGTTACAGAGATAATATTAATTTATTTGATCAAATTTTAATTACTTCGCCATTGTTAGATTCTGGTGCTAAAGATTTTTCAACTTACAAGATGTTTAAGGCCATGGTCTTTAATAAAAGATTTCTTACAAATAAAAGAGGGCGTTATAAAGGATATCCTTTTAGAAGTTTTTCTTTTGGCAGTTATACAGGAGGGTATAGTGATCATTATCCGGTATACATGTATTTAATTAAGGAGAAAAATTAACAACCAACAACGTTGGTTACTTATCATGTATTTTTAAGGTCTTTTAAAATCAGTTGAATAGAGGTATTTCCTTTCCATTCATTTTCATCCAAACTATAGGCAATATCAAAATCACCTTTAATCGATTTGATTTTATTGCCCAATCCAAAGCCAATTGCGTTATAGGTTTTTTTATCAGCACCGTCAATGATACTCAATTTTAGATGACTTTTATCTGCTCCCACAGTTTTGCCATATCCATTATCTCTAACAGAAGTAGTTTTAAAGACAGGTTTCATGTTTTGCGGGCCAAATGGTCCCATTTGCTGTAGAATTCTAAAAAACTTAGGAGTAATTTCGGATAATTCTAGCTCTAAGTCAATGGTAATTTCTGGGATTAGTAATTTTTTGTCAATGGTAGCTTTTACAACTTCTTCAAATTTATTTTTAAAAGCACTGTAATTTTTTGGATCTAATGTTAAACCAGCAGCATATTTATGTCCACCAAATTGTTCAATAAATTCTGAACATTCATTTAATGCTTCATACACATCAAAACCTCTTACAGATCTAGCGGAGGCTGCAAGTTTATTGCCACTTTTTGTAAAAACTAGTGTAGGTCTATAAAAAGACTCTATGAGTCTAGAAGCCACAATGCCAATAACACCTTTATGCCAATTTTCAGAATAAACAACCGTCGAAAATTTTTCTTTTTCATTAGCTGATTCAATTTGTTGTAAAGCTTCATAGGTAATTTTTTTATCGAGTTCTTTTCTTTCTAAATTAAACTTTTCAATTGAGGCAGCAAAATCTAATGCTACTTCAAAATCCATTTCAGTTAATAATTCTACTGCATAATTACCATGTTTAATTCTGCCTGCTGCATTGATTCTTGGAGCTATGATAAAAACCACATCGGTAATTGTTAATTTTTTTTTATTTATTTGATGGATAATTGCTTTAATTCCATTTCTTGGATTAGTGTTAATCACCTCTAATCCATAATAAGTTAAGATTCTATTTTCACCAGTTATTGGAACAATATCAGCAGCAATTGCAGTAGCAACTAAATCTAAATATTGTTGTATGTCTTCAATTGTTTGACCTCTTCTTGAAGCCAATGCATGCACTAATTTAAAGCCCACACCACAACCACATAATTCTTTGTAAGGGTACGTGCAATCAACTCTCTTTGGATTTAAAACTGCCAAAGCCTTTGGGATCTCATCGCCTGGTTTATGATGATCGCAAATAATAAAATCAACATTCTTTTGTGTTGCATAATTGACCTTTTCTATTGCTTTGATACCACAATCTAATGCTATAATTAGTGAAAAATTATTGTCAGATGCAAAATCAATTCCCTGGTATGAAATTCCATACCCTTCATCATACCTGTCTGGTATATAGGTAGCTATATGATTTGTGATTGTTTTTAAATAGGAGGATACCAATGATACAGAGGTGGTTCCATCTACATCGTAATCACCATAAATGAGAATATTTTCGTTATCAATAATTGCTTTTTCTATTCTAGAAACAGCCCTATCCATATCTTTAAGTAAAAAAGGATCATGTAAATCTTCAAGAGATGGGCGAAAAAACTCTTTAGCTTTTTTAAATGAATCTATATTTCTTTGAACTAAAAGCGATGCCAATATCGGATCTATAGATAAATCATTAGAAAGTTGATTAACTTTCTTTTTATTGGGTGCTGTTTTTAAAGTCCAACGCATAGAATTCTTAATTATTCATGAAAACAAACTTCTGTAGTTACTTCTGCAAACTGTCTAAACATTTCCATAACTCCACAGTATCTGTCAACAGAGAGGGTAACTGCCTTATTAATTTTATCCTGCTGTAAATTACTACCATAAAAATGATATTCAACATGTACTTTATGATAATATTTTGGATGTTCATCAGTAAGATCTCCTTGAACAATCATTTTAAAGTCATCAACCTCTGCTCTCATTTTTTTCAATAAGGAAACCACATCTAAACCAGAACATCCAGCGAGCGAAGAAAGCATCATTGCTTTTGGGCGTAGCCCTTTGTTTTCTATTCCTTCATCGGGTGCATCCATGAAAAGTATTTCACCACTTGGATTATCAGATTCAAACAGCATATTTTCTTTCCAAACTGTAGTTACTGTGTTGTTGGCCATAATTAATTTTTATAATAATTTATATAAACAAAAGTAATAACAAAGATTTAATAACTTGTAGTTTCTAGCAGAGAATGAAATAAATTAATAGTTAAAAATGATAATCTTAAAAGATAATACCTTCTAGATTATAATGACTTAAAAACGTATATTCATTTCCATAAACAAATAAGACAAAAAATGCCATTAGTATCACCTTTATCCGCAGAACACAATTTAGAAACAAAAAAACTAGCAGAGTTTTTTAACGAAACTCTCGGATTTTGTCCTAACTCAGTATTAACAATGCAACGAAGACCAGCCATTTCTAAAGCATTCATTAACTTAAACAAAGCAGTTATGGCAAACGAAGGTAGAGTTACCTCTGCGCTAAAAAGAATGATAGCATGGGTTTCCAGTAACGCTACAGGATGTAGGTATTGTCAAGCACACGCTATTAGAGCTGCAGAACGATATGGTGCAGAACAGGAGCAATTAGATAACATATGGGAATATAAAACTCATGCTGCGTTTTCAGAAGCAGAAAGAGTAGCGTTAGATTTCTCATTATTAGCAAGTCAAGTTCCTAATGCTGTTGATGAAACTATAAAGAAGCGCTTGTATGAACATTGGGATGAGGGAGAAATTGTAGAAATGCTAGGTGTTATTTCTTTGTTTGGCTATTTAAATCGCTGGAATGATTCTATGGGAACCTCTATAGAAGATGGAGCCGTTGAGTCTGGAAATCAGTATTTAGGCAAACATGGTTGGGAGAAAGGGAAGCATCAATAAGAATAAACTATTTTTTACCCGTTACTACAATAACAATCTCTCCTTTTGGGGGTTTGTTAGTATAATAAGATAGTACTTCTGAGATAGTACCTCTTTTTGTTTCTTCAAATAATTTGGTAAGTTCTCGAGATACAGATACCGTTCTATCCTCACCAAAATATTCTGAAAAATGGGTTAAGGTTTTTACTAATTTATGTGGAGATTCATAAAAAATCATGGTACGTGTTTCTTCTGCTAATTTGAGTAAACGTGTTTGTCGACCTTTTTTAATGGGTAAAAAACCCTCAAAAACAAAACGATCATTTGGAAATCCAGAATTTACTAGTGCAGGAACAAAAGCAGTAGCGCCGGGTAAACACTCAACCTCTATATTATTTTCGATACAACTTCTTGTTAATAAAAACCCAGGATCTGAAATAGCAGGGGTTCCGGCATCAGAGATCAAGGCACACGATTCTCCATTTTGTATTCGCTGCACTACACCTTTTACAGATTTATGTTCGTTATGCATGTGATGGCTATGCATTTGAGTGTTAATATCAAAATGCTTTAATAATTTCCCACTATTTCTTGTGTCTTCTGCTAAAATAAAATCGACATCTTTTAATACTGCAATTGCCCTAAAAGTCATGTCTTCTAGATTTCCAATAGGTGTGGGAACTAAATATAATTTACTCATGCATTACTTGTATTAATCATCAATTTTTAGATTTCCTCATAGGTTTCAACCGTAATATCGGCTAGTACATCACCAGTATGTTTTGTGCTCAACGGCTCAAATAACAATAAGTGAGTTTCTTCTTTTGCAATAGGTTTATGAAGAACTCCTTTAGGAACAATAAAAAACTCACCTTTATTTAAAACGATCGTCTTATCTTCAAGAACCAATTCTAATTGCCCTTTCATAACAAGAAATAGTTCGTCTTCGTCATCGTGTTTATGGAAAACAAATTCACCCTTAATCTTTGCTAATAATATTTGTTGACCGTTAAGTTTACCTATTCTTTTGGGAGACCATAAGTCTGAAAAAAGTTTAAATTTTTCTTTAAGATTAACAGCTTCATTCATAGTACAAATTTACAAAAAGTAATTGAGCTTAAATTTTAGAGAGATAATTATGTAATTTAAAATGTTCTTCAAATTTAATTCGTTTAATAATGCAAAGGGTAACCCATTGTTATTGATAGGATTTGATTAAATTTGTGGTCGATTACATTTTATAATTAGAGAAATTATAAATCGTGGTTTTGGTTATTATTATGTAATAATAAAATAACATTCAACAATATAAAAAATGTATAGAACACATTCTTGTGGAGCTTTAACTGCTTCAGACATTAACAAAGAGGTAACCTTAGCTGGTTGGGTTCAGAAATCCAGAGATAAAGGATTTATGATTTGGATTGATTTGAGAGATCGATATGGAATTACACAACTTATTTTTGATGAAGAGCGTACCTCCAAAAAACTTATAGAAAAAGCTAGATTATTGGGAAGAGAATTTGTGATCCAAGTTCATGGAACAGTTATTGAAAGAGCTTCTAAAAACCCATCTATTCCAACTGGTAATATCGAAATTTTAGTTGCAGATTTTTCTATTTTAAACGAATCCTTAACACCCCCTTTTACTATTGAGGACGAAACTGACGGAGGTGACGATATAAGAATGAAGTATCGATACTTAGATATAAGAAGAAATCCTGTTCGTGAAAATCTAGTATTTCGTCATCAAGTAACTATGGCCGTTAGAAATTATCTATCAAATAAAGAATTTGTTGAAATAGAAACTCCTTATTTAATAAAATCAACACCCGAGGGAGCAAGAGATTTTATAGTTCCTTCAAGAATGAATGAAGGTCAATTTTACGCCTTACCACAATCACCTCAGACTTTTAAACAATTGTTAATGGTTGGAGGTATGGATAAATATTTTCAAATTGTAAAATGTTTTAGAGACGAAGATTTAAGAGCTGACAGACAACCTGAATTTACACAAATAGACTGTGAAATGGCATTTGTTGAGCAAGAAGATATTTTATTAACTTTCGAGGGATTGACACGCCATTTGATAAAAAAAATTAAAGGAATCGAGATTAGTAACTTTCCAAGAATGACCTATGATAGTGCAATGAAATTGTACGGGAATGACAAACCTGACATTCGTTTTGGAATGGAATTCGGAGAGTTGAATGAATTTGCAAAGAATAAAGATTTTGCAGTTTTTAACAATTCCGAATTAGTTGTTGGAATTGCTATCCCTGGCGGGAATAATTATTCTCGAAAAGATATAGACAAACTAATCAACTGGGTCAAACGTCCTCAGATAGGTGCCTCAGGAATGGTTTATTGTAAATGTAATGAGGATGGAACTTACAAATCTTCTGTAGATAAGTTTTATACTCAAGAAGATCTTTCGAATTGGGCAGAAGCTACAGGCGCTAAAGCAGGTGATTTAATTTGTATTCTTTCTGGCGAAACAAATAAAGTACGAGCGCAATTAAGCGCTTTAAGAATGGAAATGGGGGAGCGTTTAGGTTTAAGAAAAAATGATGAATTTGCCCCTTTATGGGTAGTAGATTTTCCTTTGTTAGAATGGGACGAAGAGGCTGAAAGATTTCATGCGATGCACCATCCTTTTACTTCACCAAAACCTGAACAAATTGAGATGCTAAAAACTGCTCCTGGATCGGTTAAAGCTAATGCGTATGATTTAGTTTTAAATGGAAATGAAATTGGTGGAGGTTCCATACGGATTCACGATAAAGAAACACAAGCTATGATGTTTGAATATCTTGGTTTTACTCCTGAAGATGCAAAAGCTCAATTTGGATTTCTAATGGATGCTTTCCAATACGGTGCTCCACCTCACGGTGGAATAGCATTTGGATTGGATAGATTGGTTTCGATACTTGGGGGTCAAGAAACCATAAGAGATTTTATTGCGTTTCCAAAGAATAATTCCGGAAGAGATGTAATGATAAATGCCCCTGCATTTATAGATGATCAGCAATTAAAAGATTTGAATTTAAGATTGAACGATAAATAAAAATGAAATATTTGATAAAATTTCTGTTAATTATTTCTTTTATTGGGCTTTGCCTTGGATTTTATGTTAAACCTGAAAATAATGTGAGTGGTGATTACTTAATTGGATTATCATTGATATCACTGATGTTTATTGTAATGCCTTTATTCATTTATAATCGATGGAAAAATAAAGATATAAAAGATTATATGTTAACAGAAGAAAGTATAAAAAAAATGAGAGCGTTTAATAATTCTAAGGAAAATTGAAATACTGAAAAAATTTTATTCACAAGTTTTTAGCACAATTATTTAATAAATCTACTATATTTGCTCATTATTAATTTTTTTTTAAATAAAAATGGAAGGTACAGTAAAGTTTTTTAACGAATCAAAAGGTTTCGGATTTATAACAAATGATGACACAGGAAAAGACATCTTTGTTCACGTAACCGGTCTTAATGGCGAAGCATTAAACGAAGGAGACAAAGTAGAATACGTAGAAGAGGAAGGACGAAAAGGCATGACTGCTGTTCAAGTTCGCTTAATACACAGCTAAGAAATAGATTACACGATTTTGTAAAAACTCATTTGCTATTGCAAATGAGTTTTTTTTTAGCTCAAATTTCGTTTCTCAATAAAGAATCTTTTAATAATGTTAGATGACTCTTTTTCTAGAATACCTCCTATTATTTTTGTTTTAGGATGCAGCTTTGTCTTTAAATTAATACAACCTCTATCCTTATCTTTTGCGCCATAAACTATCTTTGAAATTTGGCTCCAAAATAAGGCTCCTCCACACATTTGACAAGGCTCTAAAGTCACATATAAAGTACAATTTAATAGATACTTACCTCCCAAAAAATTTGCTGCAGCTGTTATAGCCTGCATTTCTGCATGTGCAGTCACATCATTTAATGTTTGAGTTAAATTATGCCCTCTAGCGATAATCTGATTTTCACAAACAATTACAGCTCCAATAGGAACTTCACCTTTACTTAGTGCTTCGTTCGCCTCAACTAAGGCTTGTTTCATAAAATAACTATCACTATAAGGTTCTATCAAGGGATTCCTTTTTTTGTAAATTCAAAAATACAACATCAAATCTGTATCTTTACAAAATGCAGAAGTCAATTTTAAATAACATTCTATACCCTGAAGATCTTCGTCAAGTTTCACTAGAACAATTACCGAAACTTGCAATAGAAATTAGAAAAAAAATAATTGATCTTGTGGCTGCCAAGGAAGGACATTTGGGGGCCAGTTTAGGAGTTATTGAACTGACGATAGCTTTACATTATGTTTTTAACACGCCAGAGGATATTATCGTGTGGGATGTTGGACATCAAGCTTACGGTCATAAAATACTAACGGGCAGAAAGAATAAATTTCATACCAATAGACAATTCAATGGAATTAGCGGTTTTCCAAAAATGTCTGAAAGTATATACGATGCCTTTGGAACAGGTCATAGCAGTACTTCTATATCTGCAGTATTAGGGATGGCCGTTTCTTCTCAACTCGCCAAAAATTTTAAAAGACAACATATCGCAATTATTGGTGATGCATCTATTGCGAGCGGAATGGCTTTTGAGGCTTTAAATCATGCCGGAGTAACAAATACTAACTTATTAGTAATTTTAAATGATAATGCTATAGGAATTGATCCAAGTGTAGGTGCATTAAAAAAATATTTACTAAAAGTAACTCTAGATCAAACCCCTAATACCGATAATATTTTCGAAGCTTTAAACTTTAACTACTCCGGTCCTATTGATGGACACAATTTAAATGATTTAGTTGACGAACTTAATCGATTAAAAAAAATAAATGGCCCAAAATTATTACATATAATTACCAAAAAAGGGAAAGGCCTGAAACAAGCAGAAGAAAATCAAGTACTCTACCATGCGCCTGGAAAATTTAATGCTGCTACAGGAGAGATTCAATATAAGAATGAGAAAGATATACCGCCAAAGTTTCAGGATGTTTTTGGTAAAACATTGGTTGAGTTGGCAACAATAAATAAAAAAATAATTGGAATAACTCCCGCAATGCCCACTGGAAGTTCACTGAAATACATGATGGAAATATTTCCTAAAAGAGCGTTTGATGTTGGAATAGCTGAACAACATGCAGTCACTTTTTCAGCTGGAATGGCCACACAAGGAAATATTGTATTTTGTAATATTTATTCAACTTTTTTACAAAGAGCTTACGATCAATTAATTCACGATGTTTGCCTACAAAACCTACCGGTCATTTTTTGCTTGGATCGAGCTGGTTTGGTTGGTGAAGATGGTGCAACACATCACGGTATTTTTGATATGAGTTATTTACGATGTATTCCCAATTTAATCATTTTTGCTCCTAGAAACGAGGTAGAACTTCGAAATATTATGTATACTGCTCAATTAGGTTTAAAAAAGCCAATAGCGATTAGATACCCCAGAGGAAGAGGAAAAATTATTTCTTGGAAAAAACCATTTTCAAAAATTGAAATTGGAAAAGGATTGCAACTGAAAAAAGGAAATAACATTGCTGTTTTAACTATTGGCAGCGTCTCAAACAATGTTATTGACGGGATAACTAAATGTCAAGACCCCGAAGAAGTCTCTTGTTATGATATGCGTTTTATCAAACCCATTGATGAAGTATTATTGCATCGTATATTTAAAAAATATAATACCATAATCACTGTAGAGGACGGGATTGCAATGGGTGGTTTTGGGAGCGCAGTCAATGAGTTTTATATCAAAAATAATTACAAAAAAACGTTAAAAAATATTGGCATTTCTGATGAATTTCCAGATCAAGGATCTATTGATCAATTACAAGATATCGTTGGTATTTCCGCAAATAAAATAAACCAATTGTTAAACTCTTACCTATAAAAAAAAGCTGTCGTGAAAGACAGCTTTTTTTAAAATACTTATTTAAAACGTATTATTTTTTTATCACCAATTTAGCAGTGTGATTGTAATCTGCTCCGCTTATTTGTATAATATAAAGCCCTGTTGTTAAGACTTCTACATTCAAAGAAACTGTATTTTGTAAAGAAGTTTTTTCGGTATACACTTCTCTACCATTCATATCATATATAGAAACTGTTCCTGCACCAAAATCTAATAACGGTTGTATATTAATTTTTCCATTTGAGGGGTTTGGATAGATGATAAAATTATTTTCTAATAAATTATCATTAGTCCCTAAACCACCACAAATTACAGGAAGATCAAATGCCTCAACTTGGTCTACGCGACTGAATGAATTTCCTTGGTCGGCACTAAATCCACAACCTCTATTAGCAAAAGCTTCCCAAATTAAACAACGATTTACACCATCGTTTGCTAATTCATCCGCTTCCAATATGGCATCTCTTCCGTCAACAAATCCGGGAGAACAATTTTGCAATTTCATACCATCCATTACTAATTGGATAGCTATATTATTACCACCTGTTCCATTGTATAGATCTGAATCATATCCGTATTCATCAATTAATAACCAAGTCATATCCCAAAGCATAGTCGCCCAAACAAATCCAATTCCGTGTGGTTGAGACACATTATTATTTGAATCAGCGTAGGTATAATTATTAACTGCAAAATCTGTACTGTACGGAGCCTCTCTAATTCCTTGAGAATCTACTGGTTGTCCCGTTGCGTAGGTACCAATACCTCTGATATCGGATCCCTGATCGCCGGGCTCCATCGTTAGCATTAAACCAACATAGTCACTCCATCCTTCTCCCATTTGTTCGGCATTGTTTAAACAACTGGTATTGTTTGCTCCACCTGTAAGTCTATTAGATATACCGTGACCATATTCGTGAGCTATAATTGCGTTATCCAAATCTCCATCTATTTCAGGACCAACCGTAACGCCATTGATGGTTCCGTTAATTGTTCCTGTTAACAATTCTTCAATAATTGCTTCACCAACAATATTATCCACCATAAACAATGGTATGGTTACTTGATCTCCAACAGCACCACCAGCCATTGTAATAGCATCTCCGTCAACATTATTAACCATAATTACTGCAACAGCACCCTCATTTTGAGCTGCTAATGATTTGAAGCCAAATTCGCATTCTCCTCTTCTAATAACAGCAATTTTTCCAGTTAAATCCCCTCCATTAGTGATAGGGTCACAAGCATCATTTGTATCTTCAGTACCATTAACGTCATCTTCTACCAATACTAAATCCTCTGTTAAATCTACAATTTCACCGCCAAAAGCAGCCGGTATCCCATCGTAATCACCTGTTAGAGGACCATCATTTATCGTTAATAGGGGTCCAGAAGTAACTGCACCGTCCCATAAAAACATCTGCATTCTTGGATTCGATCCATCAGGGGGAGTGGCGAAGTTGGCATTATTTGTACCTCCTCCATCTTGTGCATCAGCGTTAACTGAATCACTTCCATTTCCTGCATTTCCATAGTTGTTTTCTTGGAAATTTCCACTCGCTTCATCAAAACCATACTGATAGTAAATATCATGCATTAAATTATTCCAATAAAATAAATTTACTGTTGCAGCTTCTATCATTTCGACTGGTGGAGCATCAAAAATGTATGGGAAATCAAAGATAAGTTCAGCTCCTCCATCGGCAGAAATACCATCTGTTCCGTTGTTTGCGTTTATATCATCTTTTGACCAAACATTATTACCTCTAGTTATGGTATGTTCAGCTCCAGGAACACCATCAGTATCGTGCCATCCAAAAGGAGAACCTTCGCCTTCACCAGAAGGATCAGCTTCTAAAGTATCAACTCCATGGTTTGGGCTTTCAATTGGCATCGCAAATACTCGATACTGAGCACCACCTGATAATGCCATATTTTTGGTTTGAGAAAATAAACGATTGTTATCTTTTATATGAGTGTGATTGCTAAACATTCCTTTTTCAACGGCACAGTTTACCACCCAATCAGTAGTATCTAAAAGATCCCCATTAACTGCATCTATTCTGACGCTGTAATAATGAGAAGCATCTAACAAATAAATACTTAAATCCCAAGCGAGTCTTAATGAATTGTCTTCTAGGGTCTGATACACCAATTTAACTGGGATATTTTCTAAAGAAATTCCTCCATCAGAAAATATGAATTTGTTATCAGAAACGTTTTCTATAAGTTCAATGTTAGAAGGAGTAATAAGGTCTAATCTTTGTGCAGCATTGTTAATTGCTGTTGCAGCATTGATTGAAGGACTTGTGGTGTTAACTTTTTCTGAAATACTTTTTTCAAAAGAAAATCCAGCATTCAAAACTTGTCCATTTCTAATTGCAAACGAAGAAACAGAATTAAATATTTCTATTCCTTGGTGTCGTTGGATTGCATAGACATTTTCTACATCCATACTTTTAGAATAGCTATGCCTGTCTATAATAAGATCATCATAGTCTTGGGATTCAATACCCAATTCCGATTTATTAGCATTCAAATAAGCATTCACTGAGCTTTTGTAATCCTGACCGAATAACGAATTCGCTAGAATCAATACAAAAAAGTAAAGTAATTTTTTCATAGGTTATGTTATTAAAAAAATAGAGTTTCCTTGCAATATAGCTGATTCATTTTAACTTTTTAATTTTTAATCTTTTAGTTAATGATCCAGTAGCAATATTTCTAATTACTACTGGCGAAAGACGACAAACTCAATCACAGTGTGCTCAACCCTTGCGGCTAGGCACCTTCGGGTGTTCTACTCATCCGTTGATAAAGCTAAATTTAATTCCCGTCAGAGACTTCTATGCCAATCGATTGGAAGAAATACGAACTTCAGGAAAATTTCTTCGACGAGTTAATCAGCAGTCCGGGCAGTGCTCGCCAACCTGCCCGTCAGCTCGTCAATTATCTAAGTTCCTTGTCAGAAGATGACATTAATTCGCGCAAAATAGCCGCCGACTCCACTATCAAAGATATGGGAGTTTCGTTCACTGTTTACACCGAAGGTGGGAACATTGACCGCGCCTGGCCTTTTGATATTGTGCCGCGGGTGATTTCTAAAGCTCAATGGTACAAAACAGCGGCTTGCTTAAAGCAGCGTTTGAAAGCCCTGAATATGTTTATTGACGATCTTTACCATGATCAAAACATTATTCGAGACGGCATTATTCCCGAGTTTATTCTCAAG
>UPTG01001840.1_pt1 | contig 15214 bp, 11 predicted proteins | sample 2160121 | NCBI WGS metagenome assembly UPTG01 (sample SAMN06266255, study PRJEB28933) | marine metagenome | isolation source: Columbia River Estuary | place: USA:Columbia River Estuary, USA | collected 2014-07-27
AGCTGCCATAGCATTTGAGATAAGACGGGCTAGTTTTGACGCGTAGCCAACAGTCTGGTCAGCGTTCGGGTATCGTGCTGGCCAGATACTGACCTTGTATCCACGGTCGGGTAGCTTGTTATACAAACTCTCTTGGTTCTGTGGTGTCCCAAGGTAGATGATACGCCCATCTGGTTTAAGAATAGCGTCAAACTCCTTCACAGCCTCTGAGAGCTTATCTCTCATACCTTGGGTCATGGAGTTGTTTGGGACTTCGATGTCATCTGCGACGATTACATCTGCACGAGAGCCAGCGAGTTGGCCTGATATACCTACAGATTTCACTGAGGGTGCGTGTGACGCAGCTGCAGGGGCTACATCAAAGCTAATCTTCGACTGTCTTTGGTCAGTCTTTGGCCTCAGGTGTGCCAGGATGTCCATCTCGCTGATGAGCCTTAGAGTAAATGTGGTGAAGTCATCAGAGCGAGATTTAGACGCTGAGACGACCAAAATGTTTAACTGCGGGTTCATGTAGAGCAGCCAGACGACGTAGGCTGAAGTAATCCAAGATTTGCCCACCCCTCTGAATGCTTGAATAATCATTCGCTTGTCGCCGTGCTGTAGGTTGTAGGCGATGTCGTACTGAACAGGGGTAGGGTCGGGGAGGTTGAGGTGCTTCCAGATACGCTCTGAGAAGACCTTGAAGTCTCTTGCGGGGTGATCTGCGGGGATTTTCATTTGAAGAGTTGCTGTAGTCCTGAGACAACGCTGCTGCGGATGGCCTTAGCTTTAGGTGGGGTGGCCGCGATATCTGTGTAGTTGATCGAGAGGTAGATCATTTCCGTGCCTGAGAGGGTGAGCAGGTACACGCGGGATCCAAGTGTGCCGCTGCCCTCGTACAGCGTGCGAAGAGCCGAGTCCTCGGGTAGCTCCGAGGTTGTCAGGTGGACCTTCGGAGTCGTGGCTATCTTCCGCACCAGCTCAAGGTAGTGCTGGTCCGCCTGTCGCTCATCCCAGAGGTTGGTGTGAACGATGGAGTCTTCTAGAGTCCTATAGGCCTCGTGCAGTATTCGGATGAAGATACGGCAGCCTGGCTTGGGTATCTCACCGCCATTAGATGAGCGGATGACCATGACCCTGTTCACCCTGGGGTCTGAGGCCATCAACTGGTTCAGGTGGTCGTAGATACTGGCGATCTTGCGTAGACCCAGTATGTGCTTCTTACGGGCTTTCGAGAGTCTGTGCTCTGTGAGGTATTTGAAAGCCCCTTTGACGAAGACAGCACCGACGCCACCCGCACCGAAGAGGATGCCTATAGATTCTGCTGGGCCGATTGTCTCCATTAGTGTTCTCCTGAAACGACCGAGTATGCCTCGGAGTAAGCGATGCCCCAGACAGCATCTTGTTTGCGCCCATGGTAGTCCCAAGCCAACAGGTGGGCGTACTCATGCACTAGAACTTCAGCGGCAAGGTCTGGATCCATGCTGCTGCGTAGGTTGATGGTGGCGCTGCGCGTACCATCCTTCTTGGAGGAAACGAGAGACTCCCCGAACCCTTCCAGTTTGCGCCAGCGTAGGCGGACAGGAAAGGGCACGGGGAGTACGTTAGTGAGAACAATCAGGACTTCACGGGCACGCTTACGAGCGGCTCGTCTATCCTCCATAGTCCTCTCTCAGCTCCTCTTCGGTCCAGTCGGACAGCCGGAGCACCGGGTGGTTATCGTCAGCCTTGGCGTGACCGGCCACAGAGGGGCCAGCGTAGCCTTTGGACTGGAGGTACATACGCGCCGCTTGCCTATCTGCCGCAGTGGCGTCAGGGCTCTTCAGGGCGTTCAGGTGGGACTCAGCGAGGAGCCGGTCCATCTCTTCGAGGGGGTCGCTCATCGGACTTCCCTCACTTCCACTCGGGTCGGAACGTCTGCGAGGACGGTCGGGCTACCGATGCGGACACCTCGGAGGCTCAGGGAGACCGGGGTGGTCACCGTGATGTACGCCCGGAGCGTGAAGCCGTAGGTGGAGATCCAAGGGTCTGTGTCCCCGCTGCGGCCGAGGGTGATGTTCTGGACCTGGTCGAACTGCACAGCCCCCGTGAGGAAGTCCGTGAGGCCGATCTTGGCCCCGTGCTGGATGTCAATACCCGTCTCGGGGATGGTACGCAGGTTGCCGTGGGCGGTGACCTCGTAGACGCCAGCCGTGGGGAGCAGAAGCTCCGCGTCACCGACGATACTCGGGGCGGTCCCAGAGAACCAGGGCTTCACATCAGCCAGCTTGGTGAGCGGCAGTTGGGAGCCCGGAGTCTGGAGGCCGTTGGCGCTTGTGACGAGAAGGGAGCCACCGTTGGCGTAGGCCACAGGGGGCGGGTCCTGGGTAGTGACCTCGAAGACGGACAGACCGCCCCCGGAGGACGCCCAGCCCACGTTGCCGTTCACGTCGATGGCGAGGCTGCGGCCTGCATCAGCGATTGAGAAGGCGGGGATGTTCCCACCGGCCACAATAGCGTTCTCAATGTCCGCAAGGCGTGCCGCGTCCCCTGAGTCCACAGGAGCGCCCAGGGACTTCATGGGGATGCTCTCAGCGTCCCAGGCCGTACCACCGAGGTTCTTACGCATACCCGCCGTGGTGTCCGCGTCCTGCTCCTGAAGGTTGAACAGGAGCTGCTGGACCGCCCGGTTGATCTCGGAGGATCGCAGGGTACTCGGGGAGGCGAAGGTGACCGCCGGGGTGTCAATGGGGGTCGTGCGGGCTACGCTGACCTCCTGACCTTCTGTGAGTTCGCCACCGCCCGTGAAGTCACCGTTGAGGGTGATGGTCTGAGCGGAGGTCAGGTCCCAGCTAGTGGTCTCAACCCCGTCCACTGCGACCGTGAGGTCCACTGCGGCGAGGTAAGGGAACGTGAAGGGGAAGACGGTTTGACCCGACGTGGCTACATAGGTTTCTGTGATCATTGTTGGAAGAAGTTGAAGCCGTTTCCGGCGCGGCGTTGCTTCCGGGCTTTGGATCGGGAGCTAACGTCAGATGAAAGGGTTCGGTTCTCCCTGAGGAGCACTGTGCGGGCCTTCTTGCGGTACTTGTTCAGGGTCTTGGTGAGCATCGCGGTGCGCGGGTTGCGCTCACCCTCGAAGTCGAAGGAGTCCAGCCGCTGGTACTCGGGGCTCTTGATGACGCGACGGATCTCCTGACGCATGGTACGCCCGCCGACTTTGACCTCGGACGAGAGTTCAAGGAGCCTGTCGTAGGCCGACTGGCCGTTCGCCTGGTTGTACGCATCGTCCTTCAGGTCCACGCCATACACCTTCGTGGAGGGCATGGAGAATCCCTGGGGGAGCTGGGAGAGTTCCCTGGAGATGACATCATCCTTGATGCGGGAGATGTTGAACGGCATGATGGTGTTCCACTTCTGCTGTCCAGGCACATCCGTGTAGCGCAGCTTCTCGCCCATGAAGTTCCGACGATCATCAACCGAATTGTTGAGGCCGGGGATCTTGGCAAGGAAGGCATCGCTCACGCTGTTGATGTCCTTGATCATCTGCTCCTCGCGTGTGAGGTTGGCGGCATCTCGGATGATGCTAGGCACATACGAGCCCGCCACGTTCTTCATCATCCGCTCGACCGTGTGGGGTGCGGGGTCTGCGGCGACCTCTGCGGCCTCGCGGAGTCCACGCATCCAGGTCTTGGAGGTGATGTTAGCCCCAAGGGCTGCTGCGATGCCGAGGAACAGGTCAGACCCATCACGGGCCGTGGTCCCGTCGTCGCTGGCCCACCCGAGGGCCGCAGTGAGGTCTGCGCCGAAGCCCAGGATGGCCCCGGAGAGCGGGTCCAGTCGGTCGTAGGAGACGTAGTTGCCCCCGACCATGATGCTGCGGGGCTGCCACCCAGCTTCGCGCCAGGTAGCTGCGAGCCTGGGGTTGGCCGGAGCCGTCCCGGTGATCTTAGGCATACCCGTCTCCTCGTCGTTCTGCCCGGCCAGCATGACCACGCCGCTGACGGCGGTGACGCCGATAGACATCTCCCCCATAGCACGGGCGCGGACGCGGGGGTCCAGGCTCTCAAGCCTCTTAGCCATGTCGAACATGGGGTCTCGCAGGGAGCCTCCCAGCGGGGTCTTGCCGGAGAGCTTGCGGAGGAGGACCTCGGTGCCGCCCAGTGCAGCGCCGAAGGTGCGCTCCCAGGTCTCGCTGGCGATGTTCGTAGGGGTCTTGACGAAGGGCATGACCAGCTTGAGGGCCGGGATGTCCTGCTGGGCGTTCTGGATGTGCTTACCGAGCTTGTCGAGGAAGTTGCGGTCCTTGATCTTGTAGGTCATCGTGGCATCCTCCCCGGCCTGGATACCATCGTCGATGGCGTCCAGCGCGGCGGTGATGTCCTGCTCCGTCTCAACGCCTGTGCGCTTGAGAAGATCGTCCAGCTCCTTAGGCATAGCCTCCGTGGCGTTGCCACGCTTGTAGACCAGAGCGGAGCGGAGCTGGTTCCGCACGTTGCCCCGCTGCTCAAGAAGCGTGTCGGCCTGCTCCCGAGCCATTCGCAGAGCGGTGGCATCGTCGAAGCCCTTGGCGAGGAAGTGCTCGTTGGATCGGGCGATGTGCCGGGCGCGCCCAGCAATCATCTTGGTCATCTGGTCGCCCTGCTGAAGGGCCTTGCCGGACAAGCTGCTGACCCCGCTGAGGAACTGTAGACCGCTGGTGATGAACCCGTCCTTCCCGTTATTCAAACGGTCCAGGGCGGACATAGCAGCCGCGGAGTGCATCATGGACTCCTCAAGTTTACCGTTGGCAATCTTCTCCCACGGGCTGGATCCGTCCTTGAGGCCGGACCAGATCTTGATGTTCTCCGCGATGTTGAGCTGCGCTCTGGCGATATGGGAGCGTTCTATCGCTGCCATGCGGGCAACTTGCCGCCCCTCTTCTTCTGTGAGGCTACCCAGCGCACGCCCCAGGTAGGAGCCAACGGTATCCTCGACCGTCCGTGCGTGGCTCATAACGGCACCAGAGACAGGTGAGATCACCTGCGTCTTGATGCCGGAGAGCATGGAGAACATACGGAACTCCTCTGCAATGTCGAAGCCCCGCGCGGCCATGTTCTTCTGCGTGAACATCTCCATGGCCTTGACGTTACCGCTGCCGCCGTCGAGGATCTTGTCCACGCTTTTGAGCAGCTTACGCACAAGGTCATCAGCCTCCTGACCCGGCACAGCCGATTCGCGGAGTGTCTTGGAGAGCGACTGGAACAGGCTACCGCACTCCCCGGTTAGGTTTTTTCTCATGATGGTTTCAAACCGCAGACATCTGCGGCGGCGTTGGCTGCTTTGCGGAACATCCGCTTGGACTCTTGGACGGGTAGTTTGAGGCCAAGCCCGAAGTAGGACTTGGAAGTGTTGTAGCCGGACTGCCAGCCGTCGAAGGCTTCAAACAGGTCGGCGAGCTGGTTCAGTTTTGCGTTGTCGAGCGTGTCTTCGTGCTGGATCATCTCCTTGACGACCCGCGAAGTCTCGTTGGCGTACTCCGTGGAGATGGCGGACTGGGTTTGCATACGGGTGATGGACTTCTGGAGTTCCTCCTCACCCGCCTCTGCGACGAGACCGGCAACCTTGGCGCTCTCGGAGGCGCTGAGGTCTCCAAGCTCATCCACGGCTGTCATGACCGTGTAGCGGAGTTCCTCCAGATCCATGACGGGTCCCGTGTTCTGCTGGCCGAACTTCATCTCCAGGACGCGCGTGAGGGCCAAAGCCCCATCGGGGTCCCTGAGTGCTGCCCGGCGGGTTGCCAGGTTGGCTGCGCGGCGACTGAGGCCGAAGGGGAGCGGGATCGGCTTACCGTTGGCGTCCAAGGCTCGCGGGTTCGTGGGAAGGTCTGTGCGGACCTGGAAGTCCTTGAAGCCCTCGATGACAGTCCGCCCGTCGTACTTACGGCCCGCTTGGAACGCGGCACCAGCAGCCTCTGCGAGGTCTTCGGCGGCTGCTTCGTAGGCGGCTTCTTGCTTACTGAGGGACGGGGTGATCTCCACTTGGCCCGTGTCTGGATCGACGCGGCCCATGTTTCCCTCACCCCAGTTGATGGCTTCCTCGTCAAGGCGGGCGGACTCGGCGGGGGTCATCTCGACCGTGTTCCCGTCCGCGTCCACTGCGGTGTGCTGCTCACGCGGGCGCACCGTTCCATCCTCATCCACGACCTTTCCAGCAGCTCGGGCTTCGTCCACTTGTGCCTGCGCGGCACGGGCATCGGCTGCGAAAGCCTCGTCCCCTGCGTCGGTAGGTAGCGGGCGGGTGGTCTCGGAGGCCTTGGTGACCTTCTCGGCGACCTCGTCGGCCTCTTGCTTGAGTACCGCCTTCTCGTAGCCCAGAGCCTTCAGGGAGGCAGCAGCGAGAGCTTCCTCCTCAGTGCCGCCAGCCTTCAGGACAGCCTTGCGTGCCTTCCTAGACACCCAGGTGGACATGAGCCCATCACCGAGGAAGCCGAGCATGGCCCCGTCGATGGTGTTCTTCATACGAGCCTCAAACCAGTTGTCATCCTCGTCGTAGGTGAGACCCTCGAAGAGGCCACCCACGGCAGGGATGTGCGCCGCCAGGTCAGACATACGCTTCTCGTTCTCGTCGAACGCGATGAAGTCTGCCACGGCACCCTTGCCGGTCTGCTTAGAGGCGTTCAGAAGACGCGCCTTCCAGAGCATACCTTTGGTGACCTGCCCGCTGGCCTCCAGGGCACGGACCTTCTCGATGGCCTTGGCGTTCATGGGGTTCAGCACCCCGCCTACGGCCTTACTGGCCTTCGCCACTTTACCTGTGCCGCTGACGGCCTGCATAGCCTTGCCAGCCTTGCCCAGCGCCCCGAAGGGGACGAAGAACTGGGTAGCAACGCCGATGAAGTTGCCTGCCATCGTGTGGGTTTTGAGCCCAAGAGATTCAGAGAAGTCCACCTTGTCGATGTCATACCCTGTCATCAGGTTGGTGAGGGACACACCGAGGTTGGAGATCGAGGAGAGGGCATCAAACCCTCCCTTGACAACCCCGGTAATCATATCACCAGCCACTGAGCCCACGCCCATCTCGAAGTCGTCCACCGCCTCACCTGAGATGTCAGCGGTGGCCCGTTTGGCCTTGTAGGACCCCCAGAGGTCGTACTCGCCTGATGTGTTGTAGTCTTGCATTGTTTACTCGGTAACGGCAGACTGACGGTAGATCCAGTCTAGCGTCTGCGCTCGGGAAGGTGTGAAGCCGCGAATGCGGTCTCCAAGGAATTTCTGAGTGATGTTTACGACCTCACTGAAGTCGATCTCGGTCTCTACCCCGCCCTTGAGGACGGTGAACTTCTTGCCGGTGTTGAGGTCTCCGGTGGTGCTGTTGTAAAGCCCACCGAACACGCCGTCCGTGTTGAACTCCGGGGCACGGTAGCGCGAGGCTTCCTCCCAAGAGGTGAACTCCAGGTCGAATTCGGCGTACTCGATAAGCTCGTCCGTCATACTCCGGGCTCTGATTGCGAGACTCTTGATTCTCGGACTCCAGGTTCGCCCGATCTCCGTGCCCTCTGAGGGTCCCAGCAGTTCGCCCTGGATGAACTCGAACACGCCCTCCGCTGACATCGGGACGGACCCAGAGTTCAGCATTAGCGTGCGGAGTGCCGTTTGGGCGGACTGACTGACACGGATGTCGTCGGACTTGGCTTGCTCCAAGAGCGGTTCCACAGCATCCATGAACCTCTTGGAGTCTTTACTAAATACTGGGCCTGTCTCTTTGGTCACGGTGACAGGCTGCGTGAGCCAAGCAGCGCCGAGGTCATAGGTGCCCTTGAAGCCCCTGGAGGTCGCGGACACCAGAGCAGAATACTCCTTAGGGTCCGTCTCCGGGGAGAGGTCAGCGCCCTCCAAGACGCTTCCGATGCTGTCCATCATGGTGCTAGGGACGAGCGGCTGCTTTGCCAGGTCGGTCAGCCCCGCGACCGTGGTTGTAACCAGCGGGCGGATGTTCACGGCGCTCAGACCCGAGTTGTCCCCGGTGCCGTACTCATCGAACACTAGAGCCTTTGTGGCCTCGGGGAGGCGCGCTCGTAGCTCGCTGAGGAAGGTGCCTGTGCGCCCAGCCTCAAGGTCCGCGAGGATATCCGGGTCCTGCATGAGTTCGCGGGCGACATCGTCAGCCACAAGCTGCACGCGGGACTGGAAGCGCCCAGCGGACTCCGCTGTGATCTCTGCGTCCTCGTTGATGCCCACAAGGCCACCCTCCATCATGGACTGCGCCACGGACTCCACGGCAGGCGTGGTCAGCGTGTACGCCTTACGCATCAGCGGGGCCTTGTCGCGCTCCATGCCGATGTTGGCCTGTAGGATCGTCCTGTCGTTTTCGGTGAGGGAGGAGTCCAAGGCGATCTGGTTCCCCAGCGTGGCGAGCTTGGCGGGGTCCCCAGAGGCGAGTGCGATCAGTGCGTGGTGGGCTTCCCGCGAGCCCGATGACACCTTGTCCCTTTTGGCTTCACTTCGATGCTCCTTGAGTTCAGATCTATCCTCTGCGGCCAGCTCGCGCTGACTTTCAGCGTAGCTCTGGTTGAGGTCGCTCACACCAGTACGCTTGATCTCGTCAGCACGGTTGGTATACAGTTTCCGAAGCTGAGAGAGCGCGGAGCCGATCTGGCTGTCATCGACACCGAGACGCTCTGCAACGGCTTTGCGCTGCTCCTCGGGCATCCCACCCAGACGGGCCTGGATGTCCATGACGTAGGAGGCTGCGTCCCGCACGGTCTCCTCGCTGCTCCATGCCGCAGCCATGTCCCCACCGCCGTACTTCTTGAGTTCACGCAAGGCGATGCTCTCGGCCATAGACGGGGGGAGTGCGTCCCCACCAGCCTCCCGGTACTGCCGGATCTGGCGGTCGTTACGGGTGTATTTGGCTTGCAGCTTCCTGAGCCTGTTCAGGGCGTCAGGGTTGGCGTCAAGTACGTCCTCAGGCATACCCTCCTCAAAGGCTGTGAAGATCTCCTCAATGTCCTCTTGGCTCGCATGAACCTCAAGCGCACCCGAGGCCACTGCAACGTCCAGGCGAGACCCGAGGATGTCCACGGTTGTCGCCAGGAAGGCCGGTACGTCCTGGGGGGACACCTGGCTGAACGGACCCTTGAAGACTTCCTCGATACCGGTGGTAAGCTCTGCACCGTCGAGGACCCCTGAGATGTGTTGGTCCAGGGGGATCGAGAGGCTTGTGGCGACCTTGTTGGCGATGTCCACCTCTTGGGTGCGCTGCCCCGCCGCGAACGCCTTATCCACCCTGCGGGCGACCTCGGCATTCATCAGCTTGTCGAATTTAGGGCTGCTCAGCGGGCTGAGGCCAGACCTGTGGTCCGACACACCCTCACCGTAGAGGGCGAACAGTTCCGCGCGAAGTTCTGCGGGGTCGTCCCCTAGGCCGTGACCTGCTGCGAGGTTGCGAGCGGCCTTGTCCAGCACGTTGAGGCTGGACTGTGCGGACTGGAAGGAGGAGTCAGCTTCCAGCTCGTCGTAGGTGACCCGGAAGGCGAGATCGGAGAAGGCGTCATAGCCCCCAGCCTTGCGGATACGGTTGAGGACGCGGCCAGTGGTGAGACCAGCTGCGGAGACCTCCCTAGTGATATCGGCATCGCTCTTGCCGTCCTGCTTCATGGCGTGGACGGCCTGCGCCAGCGGCTCCAACGTCTTATCGTCGAACTGCCGGTTCTGCTGGCCCATACCAGCAAGCGTCTGAGACAGTTGCTGGAGACCTGCGCCCACAGCGCCACCTCTGGCTGCTTGGGGCTTCATGACGACCTCGGGGGAGAAGGTGTCCACAGGCGCTGCCTGGACCTGCCTCACTCCCAGGCCGAACTCTTTGGGTTTTTGTCTCATTAGATGAACTCTCTGCCGTTCACGCCGGGCGTGGTGACGTTAGCGTAGGTGCCAAGGGTTGACGCACCAAGCTGGAAGAGCTGCCCGAAGACATCAGGCTGCTGGGGCTGGTACGAGGACATGGCGGAACGGATACGGTTGGTTGCTTGCGCGGAGACCTGCTGACGCTGGGCGTCCATCTGGTCCCTCATGCCTGCAATGTTCTGCTGCTGGGACATAATCTGCGAGAGCTTCTGGCGGGCTAGGTCGGACTCCAGCGCCTGCACAGAAGCCCCTGAGACGCCAGATGCGCCTGCTTGGGCGACTGCGGAGCCTCGGGCCTGCTGGGACTGCCGGAGGAGATTCTGGAGGATCTGAGCGCCCTGCTGGACCCTCTGGTTCTCCTGCTTGTTCAGTTGGGAGAACTGGAAGCTGGCGTCCTTGAAGGAAGCCTGGGCGGTCTCCTCCCACATCCGCTCCGTGTACTTGGCCTGCTTGCGCTGGTTGGAGATGCCGGAGAAGATGTCGAAGAGACCACCGGCAATGCCGATGCCCAGCGCAGCGGGACCTAGAAGTCCTGATAGTGCGCCTGCGCCAGATGCGCCTTTTGCTCCGGGGATCATTGTTGACTCCGTTGAAAGTGTGTGAAGTATTCACCCGTCCGGTCGGAGCAGGTGTTGGGGGAGAAACCAGACAAGACGAGCCAAGAGCAGAGCTTTGCGTTGTTGCTCAGGACCGTTGCGCCGTACTGGGTGTAAATCGCGTCCAGTTTGGGGAGGATGACCCTCCTCCAGATGCGGTTCATGGATGGATAGTGGTGGTTCCACAGGTTCTCTGACGAGAGAAGCCAGACGTATCCGACGCCCGTGGGTCTGTCCCACGCGCCATGACCCCACACCCCGAGAAGCTCACCTGTGTCGTCGCAGATCGTGAAAGCCTGTTCAGACTCTTCAATGGAGAGACGCACGGCCTCAGCCAGCTTCTCCTCGCCGTTCGTGTAGGCGTAGGAGATCCAGCGGATGTCGTTCTCACACAGGTTGGGTGCCAGCGCGTATGCGTGGTCCCCGTGAGCTTCTTCGAGGTGGAGTTTTGTCATGACTGTCGGTAGCGTGAGTTGAAGCGCAGCGCCCAGGCCCCGTTGACGAGGGTTGAGGGGAGCGCAGTAGGGTTCGAGAAGGTAACACGGAACTCGTCTGAGCTGGCGTGGATGGGCACTAGAAACTCCCGGCTGGCAAGAGCGGAGGGGTTTAGTTCCCCAACGTCCATGCGGTCAGCGAGGAACTCCTCGGTGGCTGTGGTCTGACCCACGGCCTCTACGGTGGCCTTGAGATACCCGGTATCCGCGAGGGACACCACGACATCTCTGACCAGCGTGTTGCCCCCGACGAGGGAGGAGACACCGCCCCGCTGGGAGGGTGCCTGAACCACCGGGCGGCTCATCGTGATGGAACTGTCATAAGAGGTCCCGATGAACACCGGCTGTGCCGCGTGGTTGCCCTGCACGGTCACGGTGTCCCCCACGATTGAGTAGGAGTCCACCGTCAGAGGCGCGCCGTACTCCAGCGAGCCACCGTTGTCGGCTGTGACGAGGATGGCGGCGTCGGTAGTGACGGGGAACCCGATGGTGAACGAGGTGGTGTCCGTAGCGAAGTCCCAGGTGCCCGTGGGCTCTTGCCTGAGACGGTCGGCGCGGATCTTGTAATCCGTGGTCGTGTCACCACGCCCTGCGCCAACCTCGATCTTCTCCAGGCAGGAGTAGGTGCCCGACAAGCCCACGCGGTTGATGAGAGCGTAGATGTGGTCGCCCATACGGACGGCATCCACAAGCTCCCCATCGGGGAGGTCCCAGCGGCCCCATGCGGCCATGACGTTCTCACGGCCTGATCGGAGGTACTGGTACAGGAACATCTGACCATCGTCCGTGAGGTACATAAGGTCTGACCCGCCGCCACCCGTGAGCACCTTGCGGACACTCGACGGAAGAAGGCGAGGAACGGCGAGGGTCACCTCACCGGCAATCAGGTCCCCGGCGTACTGCCCGGAGACCATCTCCCGCACCTGCATGAAGTTCCCTGTACGGTAGGCCGTGAACAGGGAGTCCTCCTGGGTGATCGGAGGGACCGTGGGGCTCGTCCGGTACGTCCCGGTGACCTTGGCGGACACGGTGACGGGGGAGAGGGCTCCTTCGCCGCCGCTGACGACAGCCTGGGAGTCCTCTGAGAACACGTGGAGCGTCCGGTTGAAGGAGATGGCGTGGTAGAGCGCGCTCCCCTGTAGAGCCGAGAGCGTGATGTCAATGGGGTCCGAGTCCGGGAGGGACAGTACGGTGGTCCGCCAGAAGTTCTCGATCTCGCCCGACTCGGACATGACAAGGTGCGACCCCGACAGGAAGCCGAGGCGGTCCTCATGGTAGAAGACATCGAAGATCCTGCCGCCCGAGAAGGACGGCTCAGGGTTCGTCAGGTTGTCACCAGCAGGTCGCTGACCCCAGGTGACTGCCTGGAAGGACCAGGTGCCGTCTGAGGCCCGCTGGAGCCTGTGGGGCATCGTAGAGGCCTCGAAGCCTCCCGTGGTCTGTCCGGGAGCTGCGGTCTCACGCCAGAACCCTCGACCGAAGAGGCTGGAGTAGGCAACGGCGTTGAACTCGTTCTCGTCGGAGTCGGTCTCAGTGGCCCACTGCTCGGTAGCGAACTGGACGAAGTAGTCGTCATCCGCAGAGCTTCCGATGCCACCAGTAACACGCACCACCGCGCCCTGCTTGAAGAATACAGGGAGGTGGGTGATGTCCTCAATCTCGTCCACCCACAGGTAGGCGTAGTCTTCGACGGGGTTGCTACCGCTGTCCTCCACGGTCAGGCGGGGGACGCTGGTGGATGCCGCACCCGTCGTCAGGAAGAACGAGGAGGACTCTACCGCCTCGGAGGTCGGCAGGGTCATGTAAGCGTCTTCGACCACAATCGTCGGGTCCGCAACCACCAGAGCGTTCGCAAGGGTCCGCGCAACATACTCGGGGCGGATCTGGGACTCGTTGGTGATCGTCAGACGCGACACGGCGATCCAGTCACCCGCCGAGTGGTTCTCAGCGGGGTCGAGGTAGAGGGCCTGGAAGTCCGGGTCAAAGGCCGCAACGTCGAACGGGTCGATACCGAAACCGGATGCGTAGTTGGTCTCCCAGGTGCTCGCTGTGGGTTGTCCGCTCGCCGGTTGGGCGTCCATCCACACAGCGTAACCGCCGGGCCGGGTGGCTCCGACGAAGATCCTAGACGGGTCGATCTTGCGACAGTCAAAGTCCGCGATGGAGTTTGACCTAGCAGACGTTTGCAGCGCATCCACGAAGATCGGGTCTGTGCCATCAGCCTGCCCCGCCGTGAGCCTGTACGGCTGTGCGGAGGCGTTGGTCGTACTACCAGAGTACCCAAGTCCACCCAAAGTGTTCGGGGTCGCCTGGGTGGTCACAGAGACCGTCGTGGCCCCCACTGTCAGCTCGTAGGTGTGGTCGTAGGCCGTGCTCTTGACGAACACGCCAGCGTCCCCCTGCTGCCGCCAAGGCGCATAGTCCTTGCCGGGCGCGCTGCCCACCGTGACGGTCTTGTTGACAACGTAGAGGGTGTCCGCGACCTGCTGGAACGTGAGGTCCGTGTGGCCGGCTCCTCTGACGTACCCGAAGGCATCGCCGACCTCGGTGAGGTCCTGGGCGACCCCTGCTGAGTCATAGACCCGCACAGAGTTCTGGGCGTCCGCAAGGGAGCCATCTACGACGACGATGAAGTCACCCTCGTCCCGGCTCATAGGGACCGCATGGGTCTGACTCTGAGACAGGGCGGGGATGAAGCCCGAGGGGTCCTCCTCAAGGGCCGCAACGTGCTCCGTGGGATACCGCTTGGTCGCGCCCTCGCTGGGGAGGTGCTCGATGTTCACACAGTCGTCCACCAGGTTCGAGGACCGAATGGCGCGGGACTGCTGTGAGATTCCGCCCAAGAAGGCCGGGATGGACTGGCGTGATGTCATCAGATGCTGGGGTAGCGGGGACTTCCGGGGACGTATGAGGAGCCCTTCAGGTAGGGCAGGGTCGCGTCATTGAGCATAGAGGCGTGGCCTGTGTCGGCCTCGCGCTGGTCCAGCACCATCGTCGCGTTCTTCTCCTCCATGTAGAGGTTCTGACGGGTCTCGTCAGCACCAACGTACTGCTCGTAGGTGACGCGGGCAGCGCGGGCTGCGATGCAGGTCTTGGCTTCGAGGGGAAGCTCGTCCCACTCCAGCTCAAACTGGGCGGTCCCGTCTACGGCGGTGGTGAAGATGTAGGTCTTGTCCTGGCGGTTGTAAAGGCGGGAGCCGCGCTGGATCAGCCAGGGCTCTGCGTCGGAGAACCACCGGGTGATGTTCTCGGGGATGTTGATGAAGCCCGTAGCGGCGTCCACGGAGAGCGGATACTCGTACTCTGTATTGAACGCCCAGCCCTCAGACTGGATGTCAGTGGAGGCTTGTCGCAGCATCGACAGGGCGATCTGCGTGTTCTTGGAGGTGTCCCCGTCAATGGTGTTCACCGGGGGGAGGCCCTGGGCCGCAAGGATGCGGTTGACAGCGGCGAGTTGGTCGAAGGTCATGTCATTGAGGGGGTAAAAGGGGGGCGGCACCCCGAAAATTCGGAGTACCGCCCTGAGCCGTTGCTCTAAGTGGTGGGATCAGACGCCGACTGCCGAGTCGTGGATCGTGGCGAGGCACTCGGGGCGAAGAACCCCGTGGCCGCAGACGATCTTGGAGACAAGGAGGGTGCCCTGACGCTCAACCTGGTAGTCGGTCTCGGTCTGGACACTCTGGCGCATAACGGTGCCAATGGCTCCGCGCTCCATGGCGAGGGCGGTGATGCCCTTCGAGGTCGCGTAGGAGGAGGAAGCGCCAGTCTCGGACGTAACAGCGCCCTGCGGGAGGTGATTGGTCCACTCGATGTTAAACCCGTAGCCCTTGAAGATCGCGCCGTTCGCCTGCGAACCGTTCCCGGCGTTGCCGAAGTCGGTGTTGAGGAGAGCGCCGTACTTCTGGAGGGCGTAGTATTGGTCCGGGCGAATGAAGAACGTGACATCGTCCATCGGCACATCGCGGGCTGCGAAGCCGCCAGCGGCCTCGACCATCGAGTCCTCCAGAAGCTGCATACCAGCGGTGGTGGTCGCGTCCACGCCCGTCTTCATGATGATCTGGGAGTCGGTCTTGTCGGCGTTGATAGCCGCGTCGAAGTCCGAACCAATCGTGTCAAGCGCGTGCCTCGCGGCGAGCGCGAAGAGTTGCTTGTCCATCTTGCGGGCCAGAGCGGCACCAAGCTGGTACGAATACTCGCTACGAGTTTCGTAATGTTTAATGATTTCATCCCAGTTATCCACGAAGATCGAGGACAGGAGGATCTTATCGACCGCGATGGTCGT
>UPTG01001845.1_pt1 | contig 15205 bp, 9 predicted proteins | sample 2160121 | NCBI WGS metagenome assembly UPTG01 (sample SAMN06266255, study PRJEB28933) | marine metagenome | isolation source: Columbia River Estuary | place: USA:Columbia River Estuary, USA | collected 2014-07-27
TCACTGTAAATTCGTAATAAAAATAAAAACAAGAACATGGGAGATCCATATATTTTAATGTTAATTGCCTTAGCTATTTTAGCTACGGTAGACTTAGTAGTAGGAGTTAGTAACGATGCTGTAAATTTTTTAAACTCAGCTATAGGTTCTAAAGCAATAGCAATAAGAAACATCATGATTATTGCAAGTATTGGGGTATTCTTTGGTGCCATCACCTCTAGTGGAATGATGGAAGTAGCACGTAAAGGAATTTTTAACCCAGGAATGTTCATGTTTCAAGACATTATGTTCATTTTTATGGCAGTAATGATTACTGATATTTTGTTGTTAGATGTATTTAATACTCTGGGGATGCCTACCTCTACAACAGTTTCTATTGTGTTTGAGTTATTAGGAGCTGCTGTAGCCATTTCATTAATAAAAATTTCACAAAACGATGCAGAATCAATTAGTGCCATTTGGAATTATATTAACTATGAAAAAGCATCTTTAATTATTTTTGGAATTCTATTATCTGTAGTCGTCGCATTTTCTGTAGGCGCACTTGTACAATTTGTTTCTAGACTTATCTACTCTTTTAACTTTGAAAAAAGACCTAGTTATATTAATGCACTATTTGGAGGATTTGCTATTACTGCAATTACCTATTTCATCATCATAAAAGGAATGAAAGGAACTCCTTACTATAAAGATGTAAAGTATTTAATTGAAGACAATACCCTGTCTATTATAGCAGGAAGTTTTTTGTTGTGGACAATAATTTCTCAAGTATTTATTAAGTTTTTTAATTTAAATGTATTGAAACTAATTATTGGAATTGGTACTTTTTCATTGGCTATGGCTTTTTCTGGTAATGACTTAGTAAATTTTATTGGTGTTCCAATTGCTGCATGGAATTCATATGAAGCTTGGAGTATATCTGGTGTAGAAGCAAATGCGTTTTCTATGGAAATATTAGCTAAAAAAGTGCCTTCTAATGTATGGTTACTTTTAATAGCAGGAGGTATAATGGTAGTAACCTTATGGACTTCTAGCAAAGCACGAAATGTAATCAAAACAGGAATAGATTTATCTCGTCAAGGAGAAGGTCATGAAAAATTTCAGCCAAATCCGTTATCAAGGTTAGTAGTAAGAGCATCTATGGGAATTAATGCAGGATTAACCTATGTATTGCCAGCTAAAACAATTGCATTTGTAGATTCTAAGTTTCAAAAACCAGTAATTGAATTACCAAAAGACAAAACCTATGAGTTACCTGCATTTGATATGGTTAGAGCATCTGTAAATCTAATTGTTGCTGGTATTTTAATTTCTATTGCTACTTCTTTAAAACTTCCGTTATCTACTACTTATGTAACATTTATGGTTGCTATGGGTACCTCTCTGGCAGACAGAGCATGGGGAAGAGAAAGTGCTGTTTATAGAGTTGCTGGTGTTATTAATGTAGTGGGAGGTTGGTTTTTAACAGCCATTACTGCATTTTTAGCTGCTGCACTAGTAGCATATCTTATTAGTTGGGATATGGTTATGATACCTGTACTACTAGTTCTTGTAGCCTTCTTAATAGGAAGAAATACTATCATTCATAGAAAGAAATCTAAAGAAGTAAAAGAACAAGAATATATAGAAAGAGCAGATTTAATAACTATTAATGGAGTTATTGAAGAAAGTGCAGATCATATATCTGGTGTTGCTAACCGTGTGAATAAATTATACACCAATGTAGTTAATGATTTATCTAATCATGATTTAAATAAATTACGTAAAACAGATAAACACGTTGGAAAATTAAACGAAGAAATAGATAATTTAAAAGATGGCGTATTCTATTTTATAAAATCTTTAGATGACACCTCGGTTCAAGCAAGTAGATTTTATATTTTAGTTCTTGGTTATTTGCAAGATGTTGCACAATCTATTAGTTATATTTCTAGGGCTAGTTTTAAACATGTAAACAACAATCACAAAAACTTGAAGAAAGGTCAGTTAAAAGACTTAAAAGGAATAGACAATCAGCTAACCGAATTGCTTGGACAAGTTAGTACTATATTCGAGTTAAGAGCTTTTGATGATTTAGAGGATATATTAATAGAGAAGCAAGCCTTATTAAAAGATGTTTCTAACTCTATTGAAAAACAAGTCACCAGAATAAGACAAGAAGAATCTAGTCCAAAAAATACTACTTTATATTTTAGTATTTTACTAGAAACACAAGATCTAATTACTGCTTTAATGAGCTTGTTACAAACCTATGAAGAATTTCATATTACCACTAGAGAATTAAATTAAGTACTAAATCTCTTCATAAGTATAAACCCAGGTCAAAAACAAGGCCTGGGTTTTATATTTCTTGATTAAGAGATAGCAGCACCATCCTTAACTCCATGAAAGAATATGATTTATCTACATTTTCTTTTAAATGAGTTAAGTTTTTATACTCCACTGCCTCTATTTCTTTCCTCATTTTTTGATACCTTTTTAAAGGTATTAATTCCAAAACATCTATCTCACCAGACGGTATATAACTTGCCAGATGACTTTCTATAGTCCCAGTTGTTAAACTTCTTTCTGTCGCAATTTCCTTTACAGACAAGCCTTTTTTAAATAACTCAAAAGAAATTTGTTTGGTAGATTTTTTATCCTCTTTTTTTTGTTCATTAAAAGTATTAATCCCATTCTCTTTGCAATACAATATTATTAATTCAAGAATTTCATCTCCATACTTTTTAACTCGTATTTTTCCCATACCATTTACTTTTAATAACTCTTTTTCTGTTCTAGGTAAACTATCGCATATAGCGTATAAGGTGTCTTGTGTGAAAATTTGAAAATGTGGAATATTTTCTGCTTTAGAAATATCATCTCTAAGTTCTCGTAAGCCAAGAGCTAAAATGGGATCTCTTTTTGAAGATAATTTTTTCTTTTTAGATGGAGCTGTTTTTTGAAGAACAGAGGCTGCTCTTACCTTTAAGTAAAACTGTACTTTAAAGCCCTCAGTCATTTTTTTTAATGCAAAAACTTTTTCGTTTAATACTTCCTGTAACTTATCAAACTGTGTTATAAAGTCTTTTTTTACAGCTTTATTGTCTGAAGAAAAAGAGAGGTTCGCTATGGGTTGCACTATGTTTTTAATGCTTTCAGTCAAAAAATAATCTACTGCTTTTTTAAAACGTTCTTGAATTTGAGAACTGTTTTCGGGTAAAATCCCCTCTTTAGAAATAGTGTGTAACTGATTTTTAAAACCATTAGAAACTTTCATTAAAGCTACAATTCCATCATCTTTAATAAGTTGTAAGTGTTCTATGACATCTCCTTTAATACTGGTTCTATTCTTATAATAAATATCTATTAACCTGGTAACAGGGTATAAAAAGGGTTGGTAATCAAATAACTCTGAAATTAGATTGAGTTGAAACTGTATTTCGGAAGCGGTTAAAATAGATTCATCTGGGTGATTTTCTTCAACTTCTTTACTAAAAATTTGTACTGTATGATCATTAATAATAGCACTACTAGAAATAGGTGTTTTTAACACCAAGCCTTCAAGAGATGTACATCTACTCAAAGCTACATAAGTTTGCCCATGCGCAAAAGAAGCCTCTGCATCTATAATAGCTTTGTTAAAAGTTAACCCCTGGCTTTTATGAATAGTAATAGCCCAAGCCAAACGTAAAGGAATTTGAGAAAAAGATCCTACAATATCTTCCTTTAACTCTTTAGTTTTTTCATCAATAGAATAATTAACGGTATCCCATTGATCTTTTTCCGTAACAATTTCGTCAATTTCATTGGCACATTGAACGGTTACATTTTCCCTTGAAATAGCTGTAATAATTCCAATTTTACCGTTGTAATATCTTTTTTCTGGTGAAGAATCATTTTTAATAAACATCACCTGTGCTCCTACTTTGAGTGCTAATTTCTCATCATTAGGATATGCATTTTCGTTGAACTTCCCAGACACCTCTGCTTTAAAGAAATAATTTTTTGTTGTAAGCTTATTTAGCTCAGAATCATTAATTAAACTCGCTCTATTATTGTGAGTAGTAAGCGTAATATACTCCTCGTCTTTATGGGGAGAAAATGCAGGTTGGTATCGATTATTTAAAACCTTGGCAGAAGTTTCTGACAACTGATCATTTCTAATCTCATTTAAAATCTTGATAAAATCCTCATTTTTTTGTCTATAAATATGTTGTAATTCAATAGAAATAACTGCTGCTTCTTGATAGGCTTTTGCACTAAAAAAATATATGGTATTGTAATACTCTTTTAACAAACTCCATTCATTAGGTTTTACAACAGGTGCCAATTGTTGCAAATCTCCAATCATTAAAATTTGTACACCTCCAAAAACCTTATGCTTATTTTTATACCTTCTTAACACCTGATCTATCCCATCTAATACATCTGCACGCACCATACTTATTTCATCAATAATCACTAAATCTAATGATTTTATAATGTCTATTTTAGTCTTAGAAAATCTGCGTTGTTGGTTAGAGGTATGTGCAATTTGGTTAGGTAAAATAGGTCCAAAAGGCATCTGAAAAAAAGAGTGAATTGTAACTCCTTTAGCGTTAATAGCTGCAACACCTGTTGGGGCTACTACTACCATTCTTTTGAGAGATTTTTCCTTTACGCTATGTAAAAAAGTAGTTTTACCTGTGCCTGCTTTACCCGTTATAAACAAGTTTCTATCGGTGTTCTCAATAAATTGGAGAGCAAGTTCTAACTCAACATTTTTAGGCATGGTAGCTTTTTAAAAGCAAGATACTTAATATAAAAGGCTTTTTAAATAAAAATCCCAAGCAATACTGCCTGGGATTTTTTATATAATTTAAACACCTAACTTACATTTCTAATGCTTTGGTTGGGTTGTTATCCATTAATAACTCTACTGGATTTTCTAATGCTTCTTTTACCGCTACTAAAAATCCTACAGACTCTCTACCGTCTATAATTCTATGATCATAAGACAAAGCTACATACATAATAGGTTGTATGACTACCGCCCCATTTACAGCCATAGGTCTATTTACTATATTGTGCATCCCTAAAATACCACTTTGTGGTGGATTAATAATTGGCGTAGACAACATGGAGCCAAAAACACCACCATTGGTAATGGTAAAGGTACCCCCTGTCATTTCATCTATTGTAATTTGTCCATCCCTTGCTCTTATTGCTAAACGTTTTACTTCACTTTCTACACCTCTAAAGGTCAATTTTTCTGCATTTCTAATCACTGGCACCATCAGACCTTTTGGTCCTGAAACTGCTATAGATATGTCTTGAAAGTCATGTTCTATCTTAAAGTCTCCATCAATCATTGAGTTCACGTCTGGATACATTTTTAAAGCTCTTACTACGGCTAATGTAAAAAAAGACATAAATCCTAGACCTACTCCGTGCTTCGCTTTAAAATCTTCTTTATACTGGGCTCTTAAATCAAAGATTGGCTGCATGTTTACCTCATTAAAGGTAGTAAGCATCGCTGTTTCACTTTTTACAGCTACCAAGCGCTCCGCTACTTTTCTTCGTAGCATAGACATTTTCTTTCGGGTTGTTCCTCTTGCACTATCTTCTGGCATTGTACCCATTGATGGAACTGCTTTTACAGCATCTTCTTTTGTGATTCTTCCAGCTTTTCCAGTTCCTTTAATTGAAGATGCCACTATGTTTTTTTCTGCTAAAATTTTCTTGGCTGCTGGCGATGCTGTTCCTGTTGCATAGGTTGAAGTAACTTCTTCTTTTACTGGAGTAGCTTTGGGTGCTTCATTAACTGAAGTTGAAGTTGGTGTGGCAGATGAACCCTCTGGTTTTTCTGCGGCAGTGTCTATTAAACAAACTACAGCTCCAACAGCAACAGCATCTCCTTCTTCCGCTTGTAGAGTAATAATTCCGCTTTCTTCAGCTGGCAACTCTAACGTAGCCTTATCAGAATCTACTTCAGCAATAGGTTGGTCTTTTTCTACATAGTCTCCATCCTCAACTAACCAAGTTGCAATTTCTACCTCTGTAATAGATTCTCCCGGCGAAGGAACTTTCATTTCTAAAACCATAACATCTTATCTTTTATATAGAACTATTTGCCGTAATTGCAATCAATACATACCCGACAATAATTAAACACACGAGCCACCAATATTTCTTTAACATTAATTTAGTCCACTTATTTGAACCCCATGGATCTAACATAATATGATCTATTTTTGTAACTTAAATAGTATAAATGAATTACACTTCAAATTTAATATTATAATAAAAACCTACCCAACCTTTTTGTAGATATTTTTAGTTTCATTCTAATCAATCTTGTTTTTGACAAATTTTTATATTAATCACAAAAAAAACCCGCTCAAAAGCGGGTTTTTTTTTAAAAAATCAACATTTATTTCAATAATGAGCCATTGTAATACATGTATCTTTTTGTAATTTTTCCATCGTCATTAAAATCATCCATGAAAAGTACTTTTAAAACAATTTTCTTTGCTGTTTTGTTATTAGTCATTCTCATATTCCACCAAGATTGTACTACTTTAGATTCTCTCCAGTCATATTCTAAATAATCTGGGTATCCAGATTCATCAAGAGCATCTAGAGTCCAATCTGAAAAAATCACTTTATCTCTTTCCTTTCCTTGCTCTAATGTTAAAGTTTCAGGTTCATTTATATCTTCTATCACTGCGTTTTCATCAAAATAGCTGTAGGCTTTTTCTCCATCATTATTTAAAAATGCATACATTAATTTTCTTACTGTATTAATATTTTCATGATTTATATAAATCTCCCCATTTTTTCTATCGTTCCCTGGCCATGCATCCCATGCTCTCATATAGTTACTGCTATCAGAATAGTCCATTACAGATATAATTTTAGTAACATCTTTGTTTAATCTGTACAGCCTATGTACAGGCATATCAAATTCAACACCTGTTTGCTTATGTACACCGTAAATTCTTTCCCAAGTTTGAACCCATGTTTGATCTCCTTTGTATTCAATAGCGTCTGGATATGCTGGCTTATCTTGAGTAATTTTAAAATAGTCAACATTTGTATTCCACCACTTAGATTGCCCAATAAAATTATTTTTTGGAGTTCCTTTTTGATCTTTATTTGAAGAAAGTGCATTGTATGCTTTAAAATCATCATCCATCATAGAAGATAATTTTTCAACATCTGCATCTACATAGGCTTTATTAAATGCCTCTATTAAAAGAATACCCGGATGTTTGTCATAAACAACTCCATTTTTCTTTTTTTGAGCACTCATAGAAAATGTGATGAGTGCAACTAAAATAAACGTTAATTTTTTCATTGTTTTAAATTTTTCATTGTTATATAATAATTTAAGACAATATATAAAAATTAATTGTTTAATGCAATTAATAATAGGCGAAAAGCTAAAGTTTATTTTGAGAAAACACTGTCTATAACAGCTTTGTGTCGTTTTTTAAATCGTGTACTAGAACCTGCTGCAGGAACAGCATAGTATTTTCTAGATCTTACATTTAATTTTACTAATTCTAGTCTTTCTAACATAAAACTCCATGCCCCCATATTTCTAGGCTCTTCTTGTGCCCAAATATATTTTTTCACAGCAGGATATCTATCTATTACGCGTTGTATTTTTTCTAAATGCAACGGAAATAATTGTTCTATTCTAACCAAGGCAACGTCTTCTCTTTCCAAAATTTCACGCTCTGCCAGTAAATCATAATAGAATTTACCCATACAAAAAACAAGCTTGGTCACTTTAGATGGGTTTAATGAATCGTCTATAACTTCTTGGAATTCTCCTGTAGCTAAATCCTCTATGGAATTAACCGCTTTTGGATGACGTAATAAACTTTTAGGTGTAAAAACGATTAACGGTTTTCTGTAGTTACGCTTCATTTGTCTTCGTAACAAATGATAAAAATTTGCTGGAGTAGTACAGTTTGCCACTGTCATATTATCTTCTGCACACAATTGTAAGTAACGTTCTATTCTGGCAGATGAATGTTCCGATCCTTGCCCTTCATACCCATGCGGAAGTAATACTACAATCCCATTTTGCATTTTCCATTTGTCTTCTGCAGCTGATATATATTGATCAAACATAATTTGAGCTCCGTTAGAGAAATCTCCAAACTGTGCTTCCCAAATGGTTAATGTATTTGGATTTGCCATGGCATACCCATAATCAAATCCTAACACACCATATTCAGATAATAACGAGTTATAAATCGTCATTTTCCCAGAATTATTTGGGTTATTGTTTAATAAATTAATTCTTTCTTCAGAAATTTCATCTCTTAAAATGGCATGTCTGTGAGAAAAAGTACCTCTTTCTACATCTTGACCAGAAATACGAACGTTAAATCCTTCTTCTAATAAACTACCATAAGCAAGATTTTCTGCCATACCCCAATCTAACGTATTGGTGTCAAAAACCATTTTTGACCTTCCTTGTAAAATACGTTCTGCTTTTCTAACAAAATGTACATTTTCTGGAACAGTAGATACTATTTTAGCTATATTTTTTAATTTGTCTAAGGGATAGGAAGTGTTTTCTGTCTGTAACATCGAGGTTAACTGCTGACGCTCAAACCCTTTCCAGGTAGATTGCATAAACTCTTTAACTTTAGAAGTTTTTACTTTTTTAGATTCGTTAAATTCTGTTTCTAAAAGTTCTTTAAAGTCTGTAGTTACTTTTTGAAGATACTCAGAATTTATGGTGTTTTCTTCTAATAACTGCGCAGCATATAAATCCTTAACGTTTTTATGTTTAGAAATTGCTTTGTATAATTTAGGCTGTGTAAAACGAGGTTCATCACCTTCATTATGCCCGTATTTTCTATACCCTAATAAATCTATAAAAACATCTGTTTTAAATTTCATTCTGAAATCTAATGCCATCTCCATGGCATGACAAACCGCTTCTGTATCATCTGCATTTACGTGTAGCACTGGAGATAATGTAACTTTGGCTACATCGGTACAATAGGTACTAGAACGAGCATCTAAATAATTGGTGGTAAAACCAATTTGATTATTTACTACTATATGAATTGTTCCTCCAGTTTTATAGCCATTTAACTTAGCCATTTGAGTAACCTCATAGGCAATTCCTTGACCAGCAATGGCTGCGTCTCCGTGAACTATAATGGGAAGAATTTTACTTTCGTCTCCGTTGTATTTTCTATCTATTTTGGCTCTTGCAATTCCTTCAGCAACTGCCGCAACAGTTTCTAAATGTGACGGATTGGGAACCAAATTCATTTTTATTTGTTTACCGTTTCTGAAAGTTTTACTAAGGGTTAATCCTAAGTGGTATTTTACATCTCCATCTATGTTTGTGTCTTCAAAGTCTTTCCCTTCAAATTCACTAAATAAGTCTCTAACAGGTTTCTTAAAGATATTTACTAAGGTGTTTAAACGACCTCTGTGAGCCATTCCTAAAACACACTCTTCAACTCCATATATCTCGGCTGCATTTCTTAAAGCTACACTAATCCCTGGAATTAAAGCCTCCCCTCCTTCTAATGAAAATCTTTTTTGTCCTACATATTTTGTTTGCAAAAAACTTTCAAAGGTAACCGCCTGGTTTAATTTAGATAAAATATACTTTTTTGCGTCTTGAGTGTAATTTGGATGGTTGTCATTTACTATGAGTCTATCTTTCCACCACGTTAATTTCTCTGGATTTCGCATGTACATGTACTCTACTCCAATAGAGTCACAATAGGTTCTTTCTAAATGTCCTATAATTTCAGAAAGTTTTTTTGGACCAATTCCTACAATTTCTCCTGCATTAAAGGTGCTGTCTAAATCACTTTTAGAAAGACCAAAATTTTCGATATCTAAGGTAGGAGTGTATTTTCTTCTATCTCTAACCGGATTGGTTTTGGTGAATAAGTGGCCCCTTGTTCTATACCCATTAATTAAATCTACTACTAGAAATTCTTTTCTAACAGATTGTGGAATTTCTACTGATGCTTCAGAATCGTCTGTTAAAGAAAAGTTTTCATTGGCCAAGTCATAGCCTTGAAAGAAACTTCTCCAACTAGGTTCTACAATGTCTGGGTTTTGTAAATATTTATCATACAAATCGGCTATATAGCCTGTATGTGCTGCATTTAAGAAGGAAAACTTATCCATAAAAATAGATTACAATATATCTATGCTAATTATTGTCTGTAAAAATACAACTTTTACAAAAAAATAGCGATTTATTTAGGCATTTAAATATAACTGAATATGGATTAATACTATGGTGTTAAAATGGCCATTAAGTAAGCAAATCATCAATAGTTTGTGAGGTTTGATAAAACTAAGGGTTGATTGGATATTTTTTTGTAAAAAAAGTTTTTGTGCTTTTTGTAAAAGATATATATTTGCACACGCTAAAATAAACTTATTCTAGCAAACTCCTCCTTAGCTCAGTTGGTTAGAGCATCTGACTGTTAATCAGAGGGTCCTTGGTTCGAGCCCAAGAGGGGGAGCAACATATAATGATAAAACGGTTATACTTTTATGGTGTAGCCGTTTTTTAATTAAAAGACTTCGGTCAAACACCCTCAAAGATTAAAAGATGATCTCCCAGTGAATATAAGACCAGTCCAAAAAAGGATTGAAAAAGTTTAAAGTTTCTTTATCTTCAGTTTCATTATATTTGAATTAAAATGATAAACGAGAACAAAAGCTCCTGTTATCCGGAAACATAGACCTATAAACAGGAAATTTATTCCACATATAAGGAGTTAGCCTTCATTTTGACAAAACCGTCCACAATTAAACAAAAATTCAAAAACAATATTAAAAAAAACACTACGTTGAGTTGTTTTACGAACTGATAAATTCAAAAAAATATGGAATTTTATTTTATACAAATAGGCTTAGCTTTAATGCTTGCTTTTGTAACCTATTCATTAAGTAATAAAATTAATAGTAGTGCGAATAGATATTTAGCCATTCTTTTTGGTTTTATATCATTGCTATTTACACTTCCTTTAATTGGAGAATATTTTTTTGAAGAATGGTTTGGTATAGATATTGTCCTTGAAAGTATCAAATTCCTTATTCCTTCATTTCTTTATTTATCAGTATATAACTTTGTGAACACGCCTAATCATTTCTTAAAAAAACATTATTTAATATTTATTCCTTCTGTATTGGTGGTTATGGTTTGGGTATTTTTAAATAGTACTGAGACTAATCGTTTATTTTTAGAAAACAACTATGAAATTTTAGATACCTTTTCAATAATTGTGCTTTTTTTATTTTCTGTAATCATTTTCTATTTTGTAATAAAGATGCTCTTTACACATAAAAAAAATGTTTTAAAACTTCACGCTAATAAACAAGGAGTAAGTTTAAATTGGCTTTATAATTTAGTTCTTGTATTTCCGTTACTCTTAATAATTCATTTAGTTTTTGAAATAAGTTATGAAGAAAATTACTTTGTATATTTTTTCAATTTTATGTTATTACTTATTTTGTTTTATAGCGGCTATCATATTGTACAGCAAAGAGAAATATTTGAATTAAAACCAAAACACATCCAAGCTATTGAAAGTGAATCACCACAAATAAACGATACTAAAAAAGAAGAGCTTATAGATAAAAATTTAGTACTTGAAATAGTTAATGATCTAGAAAAATTAATGGAAGAACAACAACCATTTTTAAACAAAAATCTTTCATTATCAATACTTTCCAAAAAATTAAATACAAGGACACATATTTTATCATTTGTTATCAATACCAATTATAATGTGAATTTTTATACCTATGTAAATAAATTTAGATTAGAATATAGCCAATCACTTCTTAAAAATCCAAAAAAACAACATTTAAGTATGGAAGGTGTCGCTTATGAAAGTGGTTTTGGTTCTAAAAGCACCTTTAATACCCTTTTTAAAAAACATATAGAAATGACACCTATACAATACAAAAAATCTAAAAATCAATAAATTACAAACTACCAATACAATGTAGTTGTTCAACTATATCCATTTGAACACTAATTCATAAAAATATGAGTTTTTTTGCCAAACAAATAAATTTATATTTTTATGAAGCTCAATTTTTTTTCAATTATTTTATTTTTCGTGTTGCCTTTTTCGTTATCAGCACAACAAACAGTTAGAGGTGTTATAACAGACAAAGACTCTAAAGAAACCATTCCTTTCGCTAATATTATAATTAAAAATAGTAATCCATCCTTAGGAACTACTTCTGATGAAAGCGGAAAGTTTGTTTTAAACAATGTTCCAATTGGCAAACAAACCTTTATAGTATCATTTGTAGGTTATGAAACTATTACGCTATCTAATATAAATGTAACTGCTGGTAAAGAAGTACTTTTAAATATTGGATTAATAGAAAATCTTGAAAGTCTTAATGAGGTGGTCGTTTTAGCAGGTAAAAAGAAAGACAAAACAGTTAACGAATTTGCAACAGTAAGTGCTCGCTCATTAAATGTTCAAGAAGCTAATAAATACGCAGCATCTTTTAGTGACCCAGCTAGGCAAGTGCAAAATTTTGCTGGTGTAACAGGAAACGGTGATGATTTAAATAACGAAATTGTGATTAGAGGAAACTCACCCAATACGCTTTTATGGCGATTAGAGGGTGTAGAAGTTCCCAATCCTAACCATTTTGTGTATTCTACAGGAGGTGCAGTAAGTATGTTAAGCTCTAATGTGTTGGATAAGACCGATTTTTTCACTTCGGCTTTTCCTGCCGAATATGGTAATGGTTTAGCAGGTGTTTTTGATTTACGATTTCGTAAAGGAAACAATAAGAAAAGAGAAACCACAATCGATGCTGGTTTTTTAGGACTTGGAATAGCTACCGAAGGCTATTTTAGTAAAAAAAGTGAGGCATCTTATCTAATTAATTACAGGTATTCTACCGTTAGTATTTTAGATAAAATAGGCGTTAAATTAAGTGAAGGAGGAAACTTAAATTATCAAGATTTAAATTACAACATCAACCTTCCTACTTCCAAAATAGGAACTTTTAATATCTATGGATTATATGGTAAGAATATTATAAAGTCATCGGATACCGCTTCAGAAAGTGAAAGTGGCACGCCAACAACAGGTAACTTTCAAAATAGTTCTAATAATAATGTAAGTACCTTTATTACAGGTTTAGGACATCGAATATTTTTAAAAGATAGAACGTATTTAAAAACAAACATTTCCTATTCTTTAGATGGTGCAAATCTTAAAGAGGAAACAAAAAATAATGGTGTTATAGACCCATTAAAGGGAAGTGAATTTGATTCAAAAATCGAAGCTTTGCGTTTATCTTCTTTTATAAATCATAAGTTTAACGCAAAACACACTATTCGTACTGGAGTCACTTTAAGCCATCTTAAAGAAAAAACGATTTCTTATCATACAGGCTCTAATGACATAGGTCATTTAGTCCCAACTAACGATAAAGTAGATGGTAACAGTACTATTTTTCAGAGTTATTTTCAGTGGAAATATAGAGCTACAGATAAATTAACATTGAATTCAGGATTGCACTTTTTACATTTTGCTAAAACAAATAGTAGTGCTGTAGAACCTCGTTTAGGACTTAATTATAAATTAAACAACAAACACTCTTTAAGCTTTGGTGCAGGTTTGCACAGTAGAGCCGAACGCTTGTCTACCTATCTTGTGAAAGCAGACGCTAATACTCAATTTTTGAATACAAATTTAGGATTATCAAAAGCATTGCATTATGTGTTGGGATATAACTGGCGATTAAGTAAAAACACGCATTTTAAAGCAGAAGCCTATTACCAAAACCTGTTTAATCTACCTGTAGATAACACTGGACAAACAGGCTATAATGTAATAAATGCCCAACTATTCGATGTTTTTAATATTACAGATATACCATTAACTAATGATGGGAAAGGCAAAAACTATGGAATAGAATTTACGCTAGAACGCTTTTTAAATAAAGGATTCTATTACTTAACTACATTGTCATTATACGATTCTAAATATAAAATTGGGAATTCTAGTTATTACAACACGCGATTTAATGGAAATTATGTGTTCAATTTCTTGGCAGGAAAAGAATTTAAAATTGGAAATAAAAGTAATAAAACCTTGGGAGTTAATGCGAAATTTAACCTTACGGGAGGACAACGATTTACAGCTATAGACGAAGCCGCTTCAATTGCTAATCAAACGGAAATTTTTTCTACCATACCATATACAGAAAAAGTAAAAGATTATTATCGTCTTGACTTAGGTATAAACTATCAATGGAATAAGAAGAAATCCACACATAGTTTAGGTCTCAATATTCAAAATGTAACGAATAGGCTTAATAAAACTGTTCCTGATTATTTTTATGATGATGCAACAAATAAGATTACAAAAACTACGATAGAGCTTAATGGACTATTACCAGTCTTAAAATATAGTATAAATTTTTAAAAACCATTTTTGAAATATTACTGAATAGACTAAAAAAAACGAAAGGCTAACAATGTGTATAAGTAATAGCGGTTTGGGTGTAAACTCAAACCGTTTTTCTTTTTTATTAAGTATATTGTCAACTGAAAGTATTCGCAAATAAATCCGCTACTACTCATACACGAGACCGTTGTACAACATTTGCCAAGAAAACTGAAAAAGGGATGAAAATAAAATTAAACGAATCAGAAAACTCAATCAAAATCAAAGATGGACTAAAAAACCAATATCTGATTTTAAAAATTTTAATGATATTAAATATAGCAAACGCAGTAATCCGAATATTTGGAAAACAAACAACTGAATATGGTTTTATTGAATATTTCTGGATTGGATTGGGAATTATTTCGTTAGTTGTTCTTTTTATATTTTTGTTTAAAATGTCAACAGCGGAAAATATTCACGTTGAACAAATAAGTCGACTAGAAGAAAAAACTGTGTTTGGAAAGAAAAGGTTTGTACTGAAATTGAAAAATAACACATAGAAATCAACTACTTTTCATATACAATACCGTTGCAACAAATTAGAAACCAAGGAATTATTGAGTCACTTCCTTCACAATTAAAGGAAGTTTGCATTCGTTACTTAAGTGTTTTTGAGGAAGGAGAATTGGATATTCTTCAATGCGAATGGATCGTCATAAGAAATTATGCTGCAACTTTGAATAATAGGGGGAGCAACATATAATGATAAAACGGTTATACTTTTATAGTGTAGCCGTTTTTTT
>UPTG01001851.1_pt1 | contig 15192 bp, 23 predicted proteins | sample 2160121 | NCBI WGS metagenome assembly UPTG01 (sample SAMN06266255, study PRJEB28933) | marine metagenome | isolation source: Columbia River Estuary | place: USA:Columbia River Estuary, USA | collected 2014-07-27
CTGGTATACGAGCAAATCAATTACCTAAAAGGGTTTAGAGGAAACAGTTTTTACGATCAAAATTCCAAGCCAAGCTTAAAGCCAAACATTGAGCCGGATGATGAAGAGCTAGCTGAGTTAGCTTATGTCTCATTAGGTCTAGGTGAGCAGAGGTTTTTGCCATCAAATAGATACGGATCACGATTATGAAATACGACATGAAAAACGAAATAACACAACAAAAGGGCAATGCTTTACAGGAGCTTGCGGAGAGACTCGGCAGCAACTCAAAGAGGACCGCTGAAATACTTAAAGCTACGGCTTTTAAGAACTGCAAGAACGATGAGCAGTTCGCATCATTGGTCATCGTAGCTAACACCTACGGGCTAAACCCCTTACTGAAAGAGCTTTACGCCTTCCCAGGTAAGGGAGGGGAGATTGTTCCCATTGTCAGTATTGACGGCTGGCTCCGAATTATCAACGACCATCCAGAGATGAATGGCATGAGCGAGGAGTGGGCCGAGGATGGCAGCTGGTGCGAGATCAAGATCCACCGGAAAGATCGCGAGCATCCCACCACGCACCGCGAGTATCTAGAGGAGGTGAAGCGGAACACCGAGCCTTGGAAACAGCACCCTCGCCGGATGCTTAAATGGAAATCGATCATCCAATGTGGGCGAGTAGCTTTCGGCTTTGGTGGAATCCATGATGAAGATGAAGGACGCGACATCGCCGGTTTCCGTGACGTAACGCCGGCTTCTCCGGTTACAAGAGTTCGCGAAATCGCGGTTGATCCTTTTGAGGATGTGATTGAGACCGATATTGAGCCAGACACTGAGGATCTCTTTAGTCAGGAGGGATCGAAATGATCGTGCATGACGATATTAAACAAGGCTCTGAAGCGTGGGAGCAGATTCGGCTTGGACGAGCCACGGCCTCTCAGGCTAGTAATATCCTGACTCCTACCGGCAAGCTATCAACCAGTCGTATTAAATACGCTCGGAAGTTAGCGCGAGAATGCCGTGTGAGCGATCCTATGGTTTTTGCTGGGAACAAGTTCACTGACTGGGGTCACGACCATGAGGATGCAGCTAGAGAGCTATTTGAGTCAATGATGGGATACCAAGTCACCGAAGTCGGGTTTGTTACTCGCGACGACAAGATTATCGGATGCTCGCCGGACGGTTTGATTGTGGATAAAGACGGGAAGTATGACATGGGCTTAGAGATTAAATGCCCCCAAGTAGATAAACATACTGAGTACCTCATGGATGGAGTTCTGCCAAAGGAATACAAACTCCAAGTTCACTGGAGTATGGCCGTCACCGGCATTAAGACATGGTGGTTTATGAGCTATTTCCCTGAGACCAACCCTCTCATCATTAAGGTTCAGGCTGACGAGTTTACTGAGCTTGTCTCACGCGCCCAAGATGATTTCATTCCAGAATACCGAGAGGTAGCTGAGCAGGTCAAGGAAGCGCTATTTGGAAAGGTGGTGGTAAGATGACTATTCCTATGAAGAACCTAGTCGAATCCGAGAAATGGAGGCGAGCCGGTGTTTCAACATATTACCGAAAGTCTTTGGTTTTAGCTGCTGTTTGTGAACCCGGTATATCAACCGATGATCTGGCCGCTGTAGTAGGAACGACTCGCGGGTGCATTAACACAGCGGTTAGCCATCTTGCGAAGAAAAACCTGCTTCGGAAGGAGCTGATAAAATCAACTAAGTTTGGTGAGCCAAGGAAAATTAAAATATATCCTACACCTTACGCTAAAGATTTAGCAAACATTATAGAAACAGTATGACACGTTACGCCAAAAGGGTGGACGCCAATCACTCGGAGGTGGTTGCGGAGTTCAAGGAGCTTCTGCCCGAGGCTAGTGTATTTGATTTATCGGGCGCTGGCAGGGGCATTCCTGACATTCTTGTAGGCTTAAATGGGTTTAACTACCTTTTTGAGATCAAGGACGGCTCCAAGCCTCCCAGCGCCCGTAAATTAACTAAGGCTCAACAGGAGCTTCACTCGACCTGGCAAGGTCAAATATGCGTTATCCACAACGCCGGCCAGATGCTGGCAGAGATTGCAAAAACACAAAACACAAAATGATTAAGATTAATAAATGGTCTCAGCTATTTGAGAATGCTGACACAAGAAAGAGACAGAGACTTGGGTGGTTTTTAGCACCATCAGGCTGCGATTCTCGCGGCTACAGACAGCTAATGAGGAAGGGTAAAGATGGAATAGTCGCGTTCGGGGTCTTCCAAGCACTTTGTCAGGTGATGGCGACCTACTCAAAAGAGACAAGAGCAAGCGGGGAGTTTCGTAACTCAGACGGCACTGGCATGGAAGTGGCAGACATATGGGAGATAACTCGCATGAAGGTGGCAGATGACTGGCAGGTTATTGAGACCCTAAAAGAAGTGGGCTGGATTTCATTGGTAACTCAACAATCTGCCACCTCCGTGCCACCTCCGTGCCACCCACCTGCCACCTCCGTGCCGGATAATTCTGGGATTGTTAAAGGAGAAGGAAAAGGAAAAGGAAAAGAAGAAGGAGAAGTTTTTTGTCCACAAGTGGACGATAAACAAATTTTATCTCAATTATGGGAATTAGCTCCAAAACTATCCAGACAACGATCATCGAAGACACAGGTCTGGGAAGAATGGAAAAAAATCAAGAAACCAGATCAGCCTACGTTAGACGAGCTACTGGCCGCGATTGAAGCTTGGAAGAAATGCGATCACTGGACCAAAGAAAATGGTGAATACCAGCAAGGTCTTCACCTTTGGATCAAACGAATGAGATGGCAGGACTTGCCGGAAACATCAACAACTAACACGGAAGGAGACGGAATCTATGTCGTTGAATTATGAAGAAATCAATAAGTGGCTTACTAAGTGGGGCTTTCCTGCTCGCCACATAGCAAACTTGATGAAAATGCACGGGGACGGGCTTAGTAAAGCTTTGGAGCTGGAGGAGCGAGTGATAGGCGGTGACTGCCTACTCATCCTCTGCGGTGATCGTGGCCCAGGTAAGACTCAAATCGCTACAAAGTGGGCTGCGATGGCTGCTAAAAAAGATAAAGGCAGTCGGTATTTTAAGACGCATGATCTTTTGGAGACAATCCGGCAGCAATTTGGAGATGATCGTCAGCAGAAAGGCTCGGCTCGCGACACTCTTCAGCAGGCTAAAAAGGTCTCACTGCTCATTTTAGACGAATGGAGCGAGCTAGCAGGAACTGACTGGGAACAAAGAACGCTCACAAACTTAATCGACCATCGCTACGACAATCTTATGGCGACCGTGATCATCACAAATCACAAGCCAGCCGAGGCAGCGGCAGCGGTTGGGAGATCGATTTGGTCAAGAGCTGAGGAGACCGGCGGAGTGGTCAATTGTAACTGGAGATCCTACCGAAACAAATGAGCGAGAAAGAGAACATCGAAACTGCGACAGCTATCATTCATTGTATCTGCGATAAATACAGCTTGACTAGTAAAGAAATCTTAAGCAATACGAGAACTAACAGAATAGCACACCCAAGAATGATGGCGATGGCGCTGATCAGGAGACACACAACATTTTCAACGCCGAAGATAGCAGAGATTTTCAGAAAGAGAGACCACGGGACTGTCCTCCACGCCACCAAAAGGTTTGGACATATTAAAATTAATGAACTGAATCATGCCTAGACCAAGATTAACTGAAGATGAAATGCAGGTGTTAAAACGCCTGAGATCCGGCGGCGCGATGACAGCTCTCATGGAGGAGTGCAATGAGGCCGGCATATCGCCAAGCTCGGTTAAACATTTCTGGTATAAATCAAAGCGCATCAGCCTTTTCTCCAAAGCTGAGAACCTTAGCCTAGATGAGCTATTTGAGCCGGTTCTGGCCGATCTCAGAAAATACTCGCCAAAGTTCAAGGCGTTCAAACGCAAGAAAATCAAAGATCCACACTGCCTCATACTTGATCCGTCAGATATACACGTAGGAAAGCTAGCTATTGAGGAAGAAACTGGCAGTAACTACAACGTAAGAGAGGCTGTGGCCTGCGTGGATCGCGGGATTGATGACTTGCTGCGGATGTCGCAAGGCTGGGAGATCGACCAGGTTTATATGGTGATCGGTAACGATTGCCTGCACATCGACAGCCAGCGTCCAGTCACGAGCGCCGGAACGCCTCAAGACATGGATGGTCTTTGGTGGCAATCGTTTATTCAATGTAAAGATCTCATGGTTAGGGCGATTGAGAGGCTGCTACCATACGCTAACGTAACGGTCATTCATTGCCCCAGTAATCACGATTACGTCGCGGGTTGGATGCTCGCCCAAACGCTCAAAGCTTATTTCCGAAAAAGCAAAAACGTGACGTTTGATATTTCGGTAAATCATCGCAAATACGTCCAATTCGGATCAAATATGCTCGGATTTAGCCACGGGGATGGAGCGAAACTGGCAGATACGCCATTGCTCATGGCCCAAGAAGAGCCAGAGATGTGGGCAGCTACCAAGCACCGCACTATTTATTTGCATCACCTGCATCACCGATCTGTAACTAAATGGCCCGGACCATGGCAGAGTGCCAAAGATTACATAGGAGTCACTGCCGAGCATATCAGATCGCCATCCGGCACTGATTCATGGCATCACAAAAAGGGATACGTGGGAGTTCCTCGTTGTGTCGAAGCGTTTATTCATCACAATTCTGATGGACAAGTCGCTAGGTTAACTCATCATATAAAACGTGGATAGAGAGATCAGGGAGGCTATCGCCTCGTTAAAAACCTGCGTTAAATGCGATGGCTACCCACGATTTCGATATGACCCAGGCGCTACCTTCTCGGTCTGCGTTTACCAAGATCAAGACTGCCCATGCTTAGCGGCAGCGCCGGATTATGATCCAGCAGAACTAGCTAGGCGAATTAACAAACAAAATAAAAAATGAGCGAAAGCATGAAACTAACAGGAAGCCTCCACGTTCTGGGGGATACGCAGACATTTAACTCTGGATTCACCAAGCGTGAGTTTGTGGTAAAGGTGGATGACGGAAAATTTGACCAATTCATTAAGTTGGAGTTAGTTAAAGATCGGATCAAGGAGCTTGATGAAGCTAAGGTTGGTGACGAGATCACCGCGCATTTCAACATTCGAGGACGAGAGCATGACGGTAGGTTTTTCAATAACCTTGTCGCGTGGCGAATCGAAAGCGCTTCACCTGCCACAAACGATCCTGGAGAGGCTTACAAGGCTAAAGCAGCGGCACTAGACGCCAGCGCTGCTGATGGTGACGAGATCCCGTTCTAAATCCTAATAAGAAGAGAGACGTTGAAGGTGCGAGCTATGTGTGCTTCTACGCATGAACCTTGAACCACTAATACCATGTCCAACAGACAAAACGAAAACCTCCAGCGCGTCAGCGCGAGGATAGGGAAGGCTATACTGGCTTTCTATGAAAATGACCCTAATGCTGCGTTCCACGCTGATGACCTACGCGACAGTGTTCGTGAAAAATGCGGAAAGGTGGCTCCCGCTTCCTCAGACCGAGTGTTAAGAGACCTCAGAAAAAAAGGGGAGATCAACTACGAAGTAACCAATCGTAGGCAATCTCTTTATCAGTTCTTGCCGTTACCCTGTTAATTAATGAACAACAGATAAGTTAACTTGGTTTTAATGAATGAGCTGGCACTATTTGCAGGGGCTGGAGGAGGAATCCTTGGAGGTATGTTGCGAGGGTGGAGAACCGTTGCCGCCGTTGAAATCGAAGACTACCCAAGAAGGGTTCTTCTGCAACGGCAGGCTGACGGCCTCTTACCTAGATTCCCTATCTGGGACGATGTGCGAACCTTTGATGGAACAGAATGGAAAGGGAAAGTTGACATCATTACCGGAGGGTTCCCCTGCCAAGATATTTCATGCGCCGGAAAAGGAGCGGGAATTGAAGGAGAGCGAAGCGGTATGTGGAGAGAAATGGCGCGAATTATTGGTGAAGTTCGACCTAGATACGTTTTCGTGGAAAACTCACCAATGCTTGTGGGAAGAGGTCTTGCCAGAGTTGTTGGTGACCTTGCCAAAATGGGGTATGATTCAAAATGGGGTATTGTGGGAGCGCACCACGTTGCCGCGCCTCACAAGCGCGACAGAGTCTGGATCATGGCCAACACCGAGAAGTTGCAGCGCGATGGCAGCAAGGATAACGCCAGAAAGTTGCCACAATCCAAAGCGGTATCCCAATCTAGAAACAATGGTCGGAAGATCAATGTGGCCGACACCTTCAGCAAACGAGGATGCAGCAGGGACGCCAAACGGAAAGATGCAGAAAATGTTGGGCAACTGCGAGGAAGTGAGGGGCAAAACCAAAGAGGAGTGGGCTACTGGCACACTGAACCCCAACTGGGTAGAGTGGCTAATGGGGTGGCCTGTAGGGTGGACAGACTTAAAGCCATTGGAAACGGACAAGTTCCAGCAGTGGCAGCGCTTGCATGGGATATTTTAAGCAAAGGAAATCACACCTTAGAATAAAAAACTAAAAAAGTTTAAAATAGGTATTGACGTTGGTTTCTAGGGGTGCGATTGTCCCTCCGACATGAGAACACTACCAATTGAAGTTGCCTTTATCGAATTAGCTAATCTAGAGAAAACCTTGGGCTACGCTAACCTCTGGGACAAAGTCTGCTATCACCCGCAGACAAAACTATGCTGGGTCACCCACAAGACTCAAAAATCGACAATATTATATCTAGACGCAGATAAATATGGGCCAATCGTTGAGACACTTAACGAGACAGGCGATCTTGAAGAGCATATGTCAGTCTCACTGTAACCTTTAACAGGCACATATATTATGAATTACGCTCAACAAGCACACAAGCCAGAATGGTATAAGGTCGATGATACCAAATTATACCACGCCGCAACGTCAGGCTCATCACCGTTCAATGAATGGTATGAGTTTAAGAATAGGTCCGAATCAGTCGAGTTTCTTGCGGATCACCTCCCAGATGACAAATTCTGTTGGGTAGGTGGAGAGATTTGGGACATGGAAGACCTAACTTACGATGAGGTCTCTGAAGGATTTGTTTGCCCAGCAAAGGGACAACCTGCCGACATCCAAGAAATAATCGAAGCCACAAGCAAATTTTAATAATATGAATATCCAAGAGATCATCCAGTCTGCTATCTTTGTAGCCATTCTAGTCCTCATGGCGTGGGCCGGAGGGCAACCGTAAAAACCCCTTGACGATATGTGAGAATTAGATACAACCTTCATAGCAGCTTGCTGCTTTGTGTTTAATTCATATTATTAGTGTGTAACAACCGGTCTGAGTATTAAGTTGCTCAGGCCGGTTTTTTTGTTTATATTTAAAAGCATGGCAGGAGGACGTCCGACAAAATACAAACCAGAGTTTTGCGAGATCGCGATAGAATGCGGCAAGCAAGGCATGGGCAAGGCAGAGATCGCGTCTAAGCTAGGAGTCGTAAGGGAAACGCTATGGGATTGGGGCAACAAGAAGCCTGAGTTTTCTAACGCCCTAAAAAGAGCTTACGAGGAGGGGCTGTCTTGGTGGGAACGTAAAGGGCGTGAGGCCACGTTTGGAGGGGTTGAAGGATTTAACTCCACTAGTTACATATTCCAAATGAAGAACCGTTTTAAGGAAGACTGGAGAGACAAGCACGATCACTCTGTAGAGGTCTCCGGCGAGATTGAGATCGTAATTGGAGGAGAGGATGAGTGATCTTAAATTTGAAGAGGTCGAGAAGCTTGGCCAGGTTGAGAGTTACCTAGAATCTGAGGGCTTCCACAACATCACTTCATTTGCGGAGATCACCGAGGGCGACAGGGTGATAGTGATGCTTGGTTCAGATACTCCTAAAGAAGTAAATGTTTTTGGTATCTGTTGGAGCGCGGATCATTTTGAGAAACTAAGTGTTGCGGAAGTTCGCAACGATTTCATGACCGCATATGGCGACGAACAAGACTAGATTAACGCTAAAGCCTCGGAACTGGGTCAGGCCATACCTAGAGCGCACAGAAGACAGAGCTTGCTTGGTGGTGCATCGACGAGGTGGTAAGAGCTTCGGATGTTTGCAGGATCTCATCCTTAAATGCCACACCCACACAAGAAAGGGATTAGCCTCAGCTCCATTGCGTTACGGATATTTTGCCCCAACTGCTACCCAAGCCAAGAAAATTGCTTGGAACTACCTAAAGACGTTTACTCATCAGATACCTGGCGTCATCAAGAATGAGTCAGAGCTATGGATTCGATTCCAGAACGGGGCGGAGATCGGGCTGTATTCCGGTGAGAACTACGAGCGAGCAAGGGGACTCTACTTTGATGGTGTAGTATTGGACGAATACGCCGACATTCCACCAGACGCGTGGGAGTCAGTCATAGAACCGTGTCTTCTAGACTACAAAGGCTGGGCCACGTTTGTTGGAACGCCGAAGGGTAAGAATGCCTTCTGGAGAGTCTACCAGCACTCGCTCAAAGACCCTGAGTGGTTTTCCCTCTGTCTAAAAGCATCTAAGAGCGGCCTGATCCCACCTGACCAGCTAGCTAGGATGAAGGCTACAAGAGACGCTAGCGTGTTTGAGCGAGAGTTTGAATGCTCTTTCTCATCTGACATACCTGGAACGATCTACGCCAAGGAAGTAGAAGACGCGCTGAGGCTAGGTCATGTTTGCGATTTTGAGCCTAACAGAGTTCCGGTATGGACGACCTGGGATATTGGGTCTCCAGTGAACACTGCAGTGATTTACTTCCAGCTAGAAGGCCTGAGAAGAACGGTAATTGACTGCGACATCTCAGCCAGCATGACGTTAGAGGAGCGTGTTGGACATATGCAGGCTAAAGGATATGACTATGGCGGTCACCTTCTGCCACATGACTCGGCAGCTAGGCAGCCTAATGGCTTGACGTTTGCAGAGGAGCTAAGGAAGGCTGGACTGTCAAACGTGCAGACAATCCCAAGGACACACGACAAGGAGCTTCGGATTAACGCGACGAAGAAAGCATTTCCGAATATCTGGTTTAGAGATAGACAAACCACTCATCTCAGAGACGCTCTGAGTCAATACCATTACAAGGAAGCTACCGATGGAACGGGCTGGATCACAAACAAGATCTCTCACGGCTGGGAGTCTCATCCATCTGACGCATTCTCAATGCTAGCAGAGGCAGAGCTACACGATATGCTGACCGATCAGCAGTCACACGCTAAGCGCCGGCGTAGGCCACGCATCAATGCAGGATCTGGATACTGAAGTGTCGTTTGCTTGATATTTAAAGATAGTTGACATATTTACGCAAAAAGCGTAATAAGCGCGTATGGGATTCCTCAGTCCAAAGCCTCCGCCTCCCCCGCCGCCCCCAGTATCACCAGACGTTGGGCGCACTGAAGCTAAGAAGATCGCTAAGCGTAAGCGGAAGCGGAGCATGAGTGAGTCTAGCTATGCTCAGTCAACTAAAGGTGGAGCCGTCAATCCGAATTACTCCACCGGATCTAAGAGCGCTCAAGGCCAATGATCGACGAAAACGTAGACACCATTCTCAGAAAGGCTGATTCGCTTGAAAGTGAACTTAATGCCTTCAAGTCTCACTGGGATCTGACCGCAAAGTATTTTAAGCCACAGCTTGATATATTCGCGCAGAATCCCCAGTCGCCTGACGTTACCGGCTTCTCTGGCTTGTATGACACTACAGGGATTGAGAGTCTGGATACCTACTCCAACGGCATGATCGCCGAGGTATTCTCGTCAAATGAGAAATGGATGATCTACACGCCCCAGGATGACCACGAGGTCGATGATGCGGGCCGGAAATGGTATAACAAATGTTCTGAGTTAGCCTTAACTGCTCTCGGTCGCAGTAACTTCTACCAGTCGATCAAGCCGGTCGTCACCGATATGGGATGTGGTGGCACTGGATCATTGTATGTTGAGCGAGGAAATAAGAAGCTACTCAAGTTTTGTTATGATCGATTAGGCACATTTGCCATTGAGAAGGATGGCGAGGGAGACATTAGGACCGAATACCGGTGGCTGACTATGACTGCCTCGGAGATGGCAGATAAGTTTGGCGAGGATAATCTAGGCAAGAAGGCTAAGGCATCGCTAAATGAGATGAAGAAGGGCGGCGAGAAGACTCAGTTCACTGTGATCCATGCTTGCTTCCCTCGCAACAAGAACGGGATTGAAGCCAAGAACAAGCCATTTGCCAGCATCTACGTTTGCAAAGAGGATAGAATGATTTTAGAGGAAGGTGGATATGATTATTATCCATTCGCCTCACCAAGAGCTGAGATCTGGAACGACTACAATTACGGTCTAGCGCCAGCATCCAAGGCTCTACCAGCAATGAGAGAGCTGAACAAGCTCCGTAGAGATGTGCATGAGGGTGTAGCTCTACAGGTCAAACCACCTTGGCTAGTTCCATCAGACTCAGTAGATGAGATCTCAACACGTCCTAATGGCGTGACAGTCTTTGATGAGCGCAACGGGATGAAGCCCGAGCAGATGAGGCTCTACAACGACATCAACGCCGGCATGGTATTGATGGAGAACGTGACAGAGCAGGTCCGTGGGTTCTTCCACGCACAACTATTTGAAGCCGTAGCTCAGAAGGACAAGCAGATGACGGCCAGAGAGGTTGCTAGTATTGAGAACGCTGCTCTTCGTCGCTTCCTACCTAATTTCAACCAGATTACTACAGAGCTAACACCAATCTTCCAGAACGTGTTCCTGCTTTTGTTCAACGAAGGAGCATTCCCAGACCCACCTGAGTCTGTAAAGCTTTACCCTGATGGTCCAATGAATGCCGGTATCGTGCCGCTTCCAAAGGTTGAGTTCACCTCGCGCATCGCTCTAGCGATAAGAATGATCGAAAACAACGCTATTGACCGCACTATTGAGCGGATTATGCCAATGATTCAGATCGCTCCAGAGCTTGCCGACAACTTTGACCTTGACCAGATGCTTAGAGATAGCGCCCGCAATGACGGTATTTCAGAGGATGTCATCAAGAATCTTCAAGAGGTAATCGAACAGCGCGAAGCCCGCGCAGCAGAGATGGCTCAACAGCAGCAGATGATGATGGCTCAACAAGCTGCCAGCGCTGCCAAAGACGCCAGCCAGGTCGATCCTGAGAAGCTTCAAGGCATGATGCAATAATGGACAGACATACACATAACGGGAAGGTTGTTAAGACCCTCCTGTCTACCACAGAAGGGGACGCGCTGTTGGAATGGATGAAAGTAAAATTCCAGTTCGACCAGCCGGTGTTCAAAGCAGAAGACAATTACAACGAGACATCCGCAAAACTACGCGAAGGTGGCCGTCACGTAATCATAGAACTAGAGAACCTAAAACCAAGAAACCCAGATGATTGATCCAAGACTATTTAAACTAGTTGGCGACAAGTTCATTCGACAGACCGACATGAAAGAGATTGCCACGCTTGTAGACGGCGAGGTTACAGGTCTTCACCACAAACAGGAGAAGTTCCGAAAGACTCTAGAAAGCCTGATAGGTGACGCATCACCAGCAGAGGTTGAGGTTTCCATTGAGGAACCTAAGACAAAACGGTCTAAAAAGGATGCTCCAGCAGAATATTTCACCAAGCGCATGGGCGGGAAGTCAGAGCAAGTAGTTGAGTGGAGACGCGAACACTGGAGTGCAAAGCAATTTAAAGCCGAATATGGCGATCTATTTACGGAAGAGAATCTATGAGACAATACGAATTGATTAGAAACGAAGAAGGAGGAGATGCTGGTGGCGGTGCTGCCGTAGCTGATCCTACAGAAGAATACGGCTCAGACCCATCAACCCCGCCAACCTTTGACGCATCAGGAATGTTTGATGCAGATGGCAAGTTCCAAGAGATTGGAGACCGGTTCAAGAATGACAGCGTTGATGCTGACTACATTAACCGGAACTTTAAGGGCAAGAGTCCATCTGACCTAGCAAAGATGCTTAAGGATAACCAGACGGCAGCGCGAGCAAAGTCAGTCAGTTACCCAGGAGCAGACGCCAGCGACGAGGATTGGAGTCGATTCCGTGAAGCTGCCGGTGTGCCAGAGAGCGAGGACCAAGTGATGCCGGAAGACTTTGAAAGCTTTGAAAACGCTACCGGTTGGACTGAGCAAGTAGTAACTCCAGTAATCAAAAAAATGATTGAGTCAGGAGCGCCAGGGCCAGTAATTACTGCTAGCCTAGCGGCTGTTCAAGAAGCAGCAGCAGCACAAGCCGAACAATGGCAGGCAGAGGCCCAAGAGCGACGAGAAGCCGGCAAACAGCAGCTTCTAGAAGCATTTGGAACTGAGACCGATGCACGCGTTAATGGAGCGACTGTTGCAGCCGAAAAGCTTGGAATTCAAGCTGGACTAAGTCAGGAGCAGATTGAAGGCGTCAAGCAGGTAGTGTCGCAGATTGATAGCCCAGAGCTTACTAGGATGTTTGCTCATCTAAGTGATGCAATCTCAGAGGCTTCCTACCGAGGCCCAGGTCAGACAGCCAAGGTTGATGACTTCCGAGGACCAACCGAAACAGCTCAGGCAATCATGGAAGATAGTCAGCACCCAATGCACGCTAAGTTCATGGCCGGCGACGATGCTGTCCACAAACACGTTGATACTTTACTAGCAAAAGCGAGAGATATTGCTTAACAAATTTCTAGGTGGTCTCTCTCTTCCCATCTAGCACCGAGCCTCCTCCTCTTAGTCATGTCAGAGGGGGAGGCTTTTTGTTTGACTAAGTTGATATTTTAGCTTAGAAGGCTATTCATGACAGCTTACCTAGCTTGCTAGACCTGTCTATACAGCCCCAATTTGGCCGCCTTCCATACGCCCCTCGCATGGTTTACCAGCATTAGCTGCCCCAATTTTAGAGGTTTCCGTTCACAGTCCGGCCTTCGTGAACCAAAACAAAAACCTAAACCTTAAAATATTATGCCAGTTAGTCCAACACTTGGTCTGATCGCTCAGTATCAGCCAAAATTCGAAAGTCAGTGGCGTCGCCTTGCCCAGCAGGTCGATAGCCGTCTTAGCGGCGCTGTTAGCGTCAACTCCGGTTGCACCGGTGAAGTAAACTACCGCGACCAGATCAAGCCAATTGATGTCACGTCACTAGGTGGTCCAAACTCAAACCGACTTGCAGCAACTGCAATCTCTGAAATCGAAACCCATAAACGCGCTAACTACCCTGAGAAGTTTCAGGCAGTTAAGCACTTTGACGAGTTTGATGAGGTATGGCTTGCAGAGCAGTCAAAGCCCACATCACAGACCTTCCTTGAGTTTAAGGCAGGATTTAACCGCAAGATGGACGATCTTATCATTGCCGCTGCTACCGGAACTGCAAAGACCGGTGATAATGGCGCTGTAAGCACCGATCTTCCAACCAGCCAAGTTATTTCTGTTGATACTGGAGGCACTGGATCTGGAATGAACCTTGATAAAATCCTTGATGCTAAGCAGCTAATGGAAGAGAACGAGGTATCCGGCCAAGACATTGACGGTGACGAGGCTTACCTTGTCCTTAACGCCAAAGCTCTTCGCGGTCTTTATGATGAAGCTAAGATTACTTCAAGTGATTACGCCGGCGAACTCCAAGCTCTCTACAACGGAGAGATTGACCAGTTCCTTGGCTTCAACTTCATCCGCACTGAGCGCCTTGCAGTCGCATCCAATGTTCGCACTTGCTTTGCTTTCGTGAAGTCAGGTATCGCACTTGATATTTGGCAGAATCCTAAGTTTAAGCTTAGCGAGCGTAACGATTACAATGACGCCGCCCAGCTTCGCGGAACTGCCGCAGCAGGAGCCACTCGCCTTGAGGAAGTCAAGGTTGTAGAGATTCCTTGCAACGAGTCCTAGTCCATAGCAACAACCAACAAGGGTCCGTCTGTCTTTCGGGGCGGGCGGGCCTTTCCTTTTTATGAGCAAGATCATTACCGACATCGACATCGCCAACCAAGCGCTTGGCTATTTGGGAGAGCAGACAATTGCAACAATGTCTGAAAACACCAAGGAGGCACGACAGGTCTCGCTCCACTTTGACCAGACGCTCCGTGAGATCATGGAGAAGCATAGGTGGTCAGTAGGCCGGAAACGAAAGAGAATGACGCGATCCGGCGCAACACCAGATTTCGGGTGGTCTTACGCTCACATTATCCCAGAAGACTGTCTTAGGGTCTTAGATTTGTTTGAGCTTTCAGAAGAGACACCCACACTAAATCCAGTTCCTATTCGCAAGTTTGAGAAGGAGCCTGGACTTATCCTTAGCAACATTAAGCATTGCGGCCTAGTTTACATCAAAGAGGTGATCTCATCAGATCTGTCACCACTTCTTGTTAAGGCTCTAGCAATCAAGCTGGCATCAAAGCTAGCAATTCCCCTCGGTGAGTCCAGACTGGCCGGCGATCTATCTAATATGGCCGACAATGCCATCAAAGACGCATGGCTGAGCGACGCAAGACAGTCACGATCAGGAGAAAACTCTGACTTCCTCCAAAGATCTGAAGAAAACCACGCCGAAAGCGGAAGATACAATGCCTGAGTTTTTGCAGTCTAACTTTAATGGTGAGTGGTCTCCGCTCATGCTTGGCCGTGTAGAGCTGTCACGATACGCTACATCGCTAAGAACGATGGAGAACTTTGCCCCGACCATACCTGGCGGCGCGAGAAAGCGACCTGGCACTGAATACATTGGCGAGGTCCAAGACTCATCAAAGAAAACACGGCTTGAGAGCTTCACGTTTTCTAATGAGCAATCTTACTTGCTAGAGTTTAGCGATCTAAAATTACGGTTCTGGAGAAACGGGGTGTTATTAGGCGATATTAAAACAACTCCCTACACTGAGAATGAGGTGTTTAGCCTAAGAATGACATCGACAAACGACATTGTCTATATCGCTTCACCTAATCATGCTCCCTACAAGCTAACCAGAACATCTGACACTACGTTTGATTTTGCAGCGCTTGAGTTTGAAAACCAGCCGTTTGAAGATCAGAATTTAACAACGACAACAATCACACCCTCTGGGATATCAGTCGAACTCGTTTCAGTGACTGCTTCCACAACGTTTTCTGTAGTTTCTTCTGTAGTTTCTTCTACGGCTGCAGTTGGATTTGCTAACAGTGCAGAAATATCTTCGCCTTCATCTCCAATAATGGCAAGAAGTTCATCAACCATGGTTGTTTCACCTTCTTGAACTCCAAT
>UPTG01001863.1_pt1 | contig 15127 bp, 17 predicted proteins | sample 2160121 | NCBI WGS metagenome assembly UPTG01 (sample SAMN06266255, study PRJEB28933) | marine metagenome | isolation source: Columbia River Estuary | place: USA:Columbia River Estuary, USA | collected 2014-07-27
CTGTTCTTACTGAACTATTTTGTGCATTAGCAATAGATAAAGCATTTTCTGAACTATTAAACGAGACTGCAATGCCTGACGGAATAGCATTGACGATATTACCTGCATCATCGTAACCACCGTATCTATAAACATTGCCAGACGCAGATACTGGATTTACCAAAGAGGTAGCGTGAGCAATTATCTTTGACGGTGAAACAGAGTTGCTAGATAAGTTGTCATTGCTGATCGACTTGTCTTCAATGACATCGCCAGATATTAAGTTGGTTTGCTCAACCCAAGCACCGTTAATTCGCTCATACGCTTTTTGTGCGTTCGGTGTAACTGATGTATTAGTAACGTAAACGATATCGCCATCAATAGGGTCTCTGCCAACAAAGTCAGAAAACACTGTATCTGATGGTGCGGCAGTGCTTGAACTGCTTGTAATTCTAGTGGTTGTGACTACATCACCTGCGCCTACTGATAATGTTGTAGCTGAAACTGCTGTCTGTGCGTTAAAGTCTGTGTCTGAGGTTTTGTTGCCTGTTAAATCGACAGATTTTAATTTATAAAAATATTCTGTCTCATCTTCAAGTCCACCATCTAAGTGTTCAGCTTTTGCACCAAATCCTCCTGCAACATTAGAAACTTCTACGTAAGTTCCTGTTTGAGTTTCTGACCTAAAGATTTCAACATTATTAAAATCACGCTCACTTGGGTTAGTCCACTTAAGGCTAACGGACTTAAGCCCTGATGTAGCTGTTATAGTCGTAGGCAAAGATGGCGCAGTTGTATCAGCGGCAGGAACTGCTTGTGCAGTCGTGTAGCTACTTGAGACAGCCAATCCGTTGACTGCCTTTACCCTTACGTCATAAGTTTTATCTGGGTCTAATCCAACAATAGTTGACGGTGAAGCCTTAGTAGCTTGTGTAAAATAATCAGCGTTAGTTGTTACTTTCCATTCAACAACGTAATGATCCACAAACGCATCAACAGAGTCAGGCCAAGTAACTTTAAAAGAAGCACTAGATGTTCCGTCAGATGATATAAAGGTATCCGCTGTTACAGTAATGCTTGCAGGAGCAGTAGTGCTTGTTCCGTCATAAATATCAACTTCACCTGCACCTAAGAATACCTCTTCATCTTCATCCCAAGACCAAATAGAAGAAGCAGTTTCAATAGCATCGACGTTGACAACCATTTGATCGGAACTAAAGCCCATCGAATAGCCAACAACCTCGAACACCTTAGCGGAATATCCAAGGCGTTCATTTGTAACGCTTATATTGTCCCCTATTTTGAATTTAAGCGCGTTTAAGTTACAGGGAATAGTAATAGATTCCTGTTGCCTAGATCGCCTTAGAGCGAGTTGTGCGATCCTCTGAGCGCGTACATTATTGACAGTATATGGAAGCGGCATATCCAAATAGATTGGATCGCCATCTTGAGCCGCGTAAGTAGAGGATATTTGTGCAGGGTAATCAGCAAGGATATAGTTATCTTCTTCGCTTAAGAAAACTCCCTTCACGCCATTATAGGCTGACCGTCTTGACTGTTTAGTCTGAACGCTGATCTCGCCAATCATCATTGACTCATCAATCGTTACCGTAGGAGCAACGTACTCACCTGCATGAATCTCAAACTTACCACCAGAATAAACCAAGCGGCCAATCATAGAGCCTACCATGTTTTCTATGTTTGCTTTAATAGAGTTAGCAGTATCAACCACTCCATCCATCGTGTAGCGCGGTTGAGTCCCACCTGCCGCTAGATCGACAGCTTCATTACAAACATCTGTTGCAGTATCTATTGATGATGCAAGTATATTACTAGCAGACTCCCCTAATCCGTATTTAGTATCTGTTAAATAATCTCTAACGCAAAGCGCAGGATTTTGGCTCCACTGCCATGTTGAAGCATCGCTTTCTCTTTGAGTACTAACTCCCAAACTGGACTCATAATATGCGCTTGTACTGTCTTTTTGTGCGTCATATACTTTTTTACCACGTATGACAGTAGATATGTTTGGCAAGCCTTGAGCAAATTGCTCTTGGTCATAGGTTAGCTTAACTACCATGTAAGCTGTATCTAGTAGCTTGTGATCAGATGTCCACTTTGTAGATGCGTTATCTAAGCCTGAATCTACTGCTGTTTGCGACCCATCTTTAAAGCTGATTGATACATACGACCCCCAGTTACCAACATATGAGCCACCGTCCCAAATCTTTTCATCGTTAAACCAGACTTCTTCATAGGCATCTATTTCATGCCCTGCAATCGCAGTTACTAACCAGAGGTATTTGTTATCATCGCCAGTTGATTCTAAGTAGACAACATTACCGCCAATACGCGCACGACCATAAATAATCTTGCGAGAATGAGCCGCCTCTCTGGTCATTACAGACTGACCACCCATCTGAGTGCCAATATCAGGCTTAGGCATTAATGCGCGAGATACAAGAGATAGACCTGCGCCAATAGCAAATGCCGCAAATCCTGCGGCACTAAATAAAGTAGCAAAAAACCCTGCCGCACCTATTCCTGCCGCGGCAGTGCCTAATGCGGCCCCTAATCCTGCTAATACTACTGATGCCATTTTATTTTCCTAAAAAACATTTGTAATAAACACGCTCAAGAAGATCAAACCCCATTGTAGTCATTAGCTGATCAAATGGGAATTCTACCTTCATGTTAAGCGTCATTAAAGAAACACCCTTTTCTTTACAATGTGATTCTGCAAACTTAATTAAATCTGCGCCAGTATGTGTTTTGCGATACTCAGGTTTTACGTAAATAACATCGGTAGACCCAAACAAATGATCTTTGTGGTGTATGCTTTTCGAAATCATCATTACTAAATATCCAACAAGGCTTCCTTCGTTCCGCGCTGTAAAAATATGCAAAACCCCTGCTAAATCTAATAAGGCATACTGCTCCCAATCGGGATTAAGTAAAATTGTTTCTTGGTTTGGTTCTGTTTCTAGCCAGTGCTTCTCTAGCAGAGGCTTGATATCTTCCTTAACATTAGCAAGACACTCGTGAGCAATATTCATTAGTGATGATGCCTGTTGCCACCGTCTTGAGATCCGTCATAGCCACCACCACCTGCCGCGCCTGTTGGTCTACCCCAGATAATTTCTTTCTCTACAATAGCTGTTACAAACTCAAAGCCCTTATCTGTAGGGTGTTCAATCTTTTGATCTTCTGCTGTATATCGCCTAATCTTACTTTTTTCAAAAGCAATAAGTTTATTTTCTACAGAAATAGAGATGGTTGAGTATTCTCCTGCTTCGGCAATAGTCATCGTATCCATAAAGCCAGAGAAGATAATAACAGGGTCAGCTACTAAATTACCCGATGGGTCGAACGCACCAAGCCGAACCGTTAGTGGTCTGCCTTGATATTCGTGATTTTTTGCTACAGCAACTAAAGATGATTTGACACCTGTTAGGCTGATGTTCATTCCTGTTGCTGAGATGTCAGAGGTTTCTCGAATTTCACTGATGCCTAATAAATCGCCAACACCAAGATAAGTCTCACCACCATAAGAGAGATCGCCAACACCAGACCAGACGTTTAATTCGGCAGGGCTTTCACTTGCAATTCCAGAACCTGAACCTGCACCAGTTGCAGTAAAGGTCACTCCAACTGTGTTCGCGCTTGCTCCAATAGCTGTAAAATCAGTAAGACCAAGACTAACTATCTTATATTTATGACCTGTAACAAAAGTACCTGCCGCAATATTTTGATCGAACTCCATATTGACTAGGTAGATAGGTCTAACCGTATCAGCGACAAGCGCATCACGCATTGAGGTGGTGAGGGTTCTGCTCATAACGCCTCCACACAAGCAAAGGTGAAGCCGTAAATACTAGCTTCATTAATTGACCATCCAATATCGTTAGAGGTCATACGCCAAAGCGATTTAGGCAAGTTGTATTTAACCTGAGAAGATGATGTAACAGCAATTCTAAGCGGTGGCTGAAAGTTTAACGTGGTCGCTCCTGCCGCCTTATCTTGCGTAACTAAGTAAAGGTAATCATTTAACTCAAAGTACGTTCCTGCGGGTACTGCGGCTGTGCCTGAGCCTAGTGTAAATGACTCTGCCCTTATAGCGGCACTACTAACAGTGTTATCCGAAAGAGTGCTTGTATGTAAAGGATTGCCAAAAGTAAAAGTGCCTTCCCTTCCGATAAGGCCAACAATAAATGCTTCAACTGATCGTGCCTCTGCATGACTTAGTGGTGGTAAAGATACCTCTGCTTCCCATCTTGCGCCTTGATGAGTATATACCTGAGTATCTAAAGTAAATGGCGATTCAGCAACAGCAACCACCCTGCGTAGTCTCATTGACATATTCTGAATGCCTACTGAGGGAAAAGATAAAGGCATCTGTTATGCTCCTGCCATTGCTTTAGAGAAGTTACCACCGCGCAACCTAGCGTCTGCAACAGCACCTTTAGCGGCTTGGGCAATCTGCGGCATTAACTGGACGATCTCAGCACGTACGGTTTGCTGTACGCCTGTAGTAACATTGATGGTCTGCTGTACTACCACGCCACCACTACCGCCGAGATTCTTATTTGCAACGATTGAGCCTTGTGAATTTGGAACAAATAATTCAGGGCCACGCTCTCCAACCATATAAGGCTGACCTGACTGAACTGACCCTCCTATTGCTTTACCTGTCGCGGGTACAGGTATGCCTAATGCACCCCCTAACGCATTGAGCATTGGTTGTACAATCATATACTGTACGAACATTTTCATTAAAGCATCTACTACGGTTCTAGCTACATTCTTCATGGCCTCACCAAAACTTTTTGCCCCAGTAATCGCGTCAGTAAATCCTTTAGTAAGTGATGATTCTAGCGACTTCCCGACAGCATCCATGTGTTCACGCAAACTAGGCATTTTTTCTGCAACGCCTTTTATGCTCGCGCCCCATTTTTCAAAGATGTTTGGTAATCTTTCATCATCTGCTAAATCCCCTGCCTCATCATGTAATGCTCTAAGACCCATTTTAGCGCGCCAAATATCTCCTGCTAAATTGCTTACTGAGTCAGCGAATTTGTAAGTGAATTCAGTGGTAATTGGCACTAAGTCCATCCACTCACGCACTTTATTAATCATTTCAATTAAACCATTACCAAAGTCAGCTAACCCTCGCAAAGTTGCCGCAAACCCATGCATTAACTCCACTAAGCCTTGCAACAGCTTTTCTGCTAGAATTAAACCAAACTCTTCTACACTGCCTCCTGCTTCTTTGATATCTTCTAAAAAACCATCTTTAATTTTTGTGCTTAACATTTCAATAGCAGGGGCAAGGTTAGCGACAATCTGATTTTTGAGTCCTGCACCCAACTTAAACAACCTTGTCAATGCATCATTAGCATCTTCTACACCTTTTGCGGCCTTAGAAGACATGATAAGCCCAAGAGTTTCTGCTTCGTTAAATAAATCCCTCATTCCTTGAGAGCCAAGTTTTAAAGTATTAACTAATGCGACACCTTCGGAATCAAATAATTTCATTGCAAGAGAAACTTTTTCTGCATCGGTTCCTACCGCTTCAAAAGCGTCAGCAAGTTCAAGCATTTGTTCGTCAAGAGGTAATTCAATTAATTTATTAGCATCTATATTTAATCGCTTTAATGCATTTTTAGCCTCCCCTGTGCCTTGAGTTGCTTCTGATAAACGTCTTGTAAATCTTTGCATTGCCATATTGACAGTTTCAGTTTTGACGCCAGTAATGTCAGCGGCAAAATGTAGTGCGCTAAGTGCTTCAGTAGTTGTACCAATTTTGTTTGCAGTCTTAGCTAAAACATCTATAGACTTGAGAGATTGCCTAATTAACAACCCTATACCTGCCGCACCTGCGGCAATACCTAAAGCAGACCTCATTGAAAAAATAGCGCCAGTGACTTTCTTCAACCCAGAGGTAACGGAACTAAATCCGCTCTTAGTTTGATCAAACGCCTTAATCGTAATGTTTACATTTTCAGCCATTAGATTCGCTCTGTATTTTGAAATAGGCCATCCATTCGTGAAAATGGTTAAGCGGCATATTTTCTGCTTCTTCTATTGTGAGGTGGAGGCGGTCAGCCAAGGAAAGCAGGTTCATCCTCGACTGATCGCTTTTTAGTTTCCCTCAAGCGCCTCAGATGTCTCGATCTCTGCAAACATCTGATTGGCAATTTCAGAGATAACATTCGTCTCCTCACCCATCAGGTCAATGCGATCCTCAGCAGACCCAAACAGCTTAGTGCCACTCTCGTCCTCTGCCTTCATGCAAATCAAATCTACCATTGCACCGATAGTAGTGTTGTTAAGAAAGTCGGGGTGCTTCTTCTGTAACTGGTCTAAGTCATAACACGTAATGGTTCTACAATATAACTTAAATGCTCCAGATTCGTCACCCCATGCAGGAACTACAACTTCTCGCGCCTGTATCTTTCTTCTGTTTCGTAACTCTTTTGCTAATCCCATGGTTTAAATCCCCTTATACTTGTGCTTCGGTTACTGCTCCACTGCACTGAATTGTGAAACTTGCTTCAACCATTCCATCAAATGCTCCACTGATAGAACGAGAAGTTACAATGCCACCGCCTGAAAAGAAAGTCTCGCCCGAACCAGTGCCAGTAGGATAGATTTCAAAGTCTACAGAAGCACGTTCGTCAAGAATTAACTGCTGTGCGTCTGCCTCATCCCAGTAAACGTCAAGTGAAACTGTGTTAGTTTTTAAGCCTTGCTTGTAAGTTCTAGAAGAATCGCCCATTACTGAATCTTCAATAGTGTCTGCTGAACCGTCAAACGTGAAAGAACGTACCTCGCCTACCACGGCAACAGTCGTGCCTGAGACTTGTACTTTTACTACTCCAGATGCGCCTGTTTTAGTCGCCATGATATGTACCTTTTAAGTTAAGTTAAGTTGTGCCGCGAGTATACTGATATACAATACGGACTGTAATAATGACCCCACCAATGGGATCAATAGAACCTTCATCTATCTCAACATTGACTACCTGCGTATCTATGGCTTTACTGCCTCTAGTACGGTCAACGTCAAGACCTTCTTCAATCGCCTCGATTATGTTGTTTCTTGCGCTGTCAATCGCAGAGCCTTTAACAAAACAAACCAAGTCATAATTAATTGTACCCATTCTCTGGGTTATCGATCCACCTATCGATGTATCTTCTCTGCTTTCATCAGCACTACGCACTAAGACAGCAGGGTATTGAGCGTTAGACAGTTTCTCAAAGTCAAACGGCTCACGAGTAGCATATTTTACAGCAACAGGGCTTTTGATGCCCTTTAGTGTAGTAACAATATTTTCAGCTATCTCTTCTCTTACACTCATTTCAAATTCCTAAAAAAGACCTGCCCTAATTGCTTTTCTTCTTTGCGGCTGAACCCAAAAAACGGTCTGCTCTTGTTATTCATTGCCGCTTTCTTTGCTTCTGCGGCTCTACTAAAAAATATAACAGCTTGTTTGCTGTTAGCCTTGGTGGTCATAGAGCCTAACATTTGACCTGTAAATTGTAGATCGGGTGTTGACCCTCTACCGTTCTTGCTTCTAAATGCGGCATAAGTATTGCTGTATTTCTTAAACCCACCGCCTTTAAATCCTTTTCCTTTAGCGGTTCTAGCTTCAATAATGTTTACGCCAGTTTGTGCTGTAATTGATAATGCTTTACGAACACTGCGTGATAATTCTTTTCCCTTCTTACCAATTCGCTTTGATACTTCCTTAGCATTTGTCTTAACGCTAAATTCCATTACCTGTCTAACCTTTGCCCTACAGGTTGCTTTTCATCTTCCTTAATTACGCCATCACCATCTGCGTCATAATCAACGCCATCAGCCAATACAGCCTCTAACTCTTCTCCGTATCGCGCCTTATAGAAATCAATCATACTCTGAAAGCGATCACCGTCTACCCAGTTAGTTAACTGCGGTAAAGCATAACGCCACAATACCAGATAGGCACTTGCCATTGTAAACTGTGTTGAGGTAAGTTTGCTGTTGTCCATCTCACCCGCAATATTCTTTCGCGGCCACCATTTGATCCGTAACTCGCGCTGTATGTCTGACTGTGCTTTTGGGTGTTCCAATACAAAAGACTCGATACCTAGATCGAGAATGTCTGGAATTAATTTCAATAAATCTGCATCGCTTGAATATGCCATTACCATTTCACCTTGTCTGCCCAGTATGCCGCTGATGCGGTTTTGTCTTTACGTCCTCTAGCTATGTCTTTGGCAAATCGTGCTTTAAACGATCGCCTCTTAGCCTTGTCTGCTTCTGATTCGTTCTTTCTAGGTGGCTTGTTATCTGCACCCTTTTGACCGAACCTAATTAACTTTATCTTGTCGCCTTCTTTAGCCAGTACAGCATGGCTTTTCTGGTCATGCTTGGGGGTGCGCTTAGGCTTGTTGTAGCCTTCAAAGGTTTCACCGCGATAAGTTATAGCCATATATCCCTCATAAGAAAGCCCCCTCCGAGGAAGGGGCAGTCAGTCTTACAATGCGGAGTCAGATAGAATCTCAACACCGAATGCATCATCAAGTTCAGCAACGCCATATACAGCAGTAGCGTTTAACTCGAATGCGCGTAGTGACTCATCACGCTGAGGCGCAATGTTGAAGTCACGCTTCATAGCGATCATCAATGCTTCTGGAGCGAATACAGCACCTTTAGCATCGTCGTTACCGTCAATAGCTACGTTAGCAGACTCATATACATTGATACCTGCGATAGTACCAACATAACCATTACGCATTGCTTCGTTCTGCAAGTCGCCACCATTTGGGTTAGCAAAGGTGTTAGTTAGGTTAGCTTTCAACTGGTATGCCTGATATGGGTGTACAACAGCATTGATAGTTCCAGTGACCTTGTTGGCACGTAGAGTAGCCGCGGCCTTAAATAGGTCAGCTACAGTGATCTCTGCTCCTGCGGTTCCGATAGAACCAGAGAAACCGTCAAACAAAGCGATCAGATCAGTATCAATCTTAGTAGCGATAGCGTTACCAAGAACAGTACCTAACTCAACAGCAGGGTTGCCGTCTCCGTAAGTAGCCATGTCAGTCAATAGAACCTGTGCGCCTACCTCTCCTACAGTTACAGAAACTGAAGAAGTAGAAACAGTAGTGCTAGTCATGTCAGTTCCTTCGGTCAAGTTTGCCGCGGCAATGGCGGGGTACTTAGGAACCTGAATGGTCTTTCCTGCTTGTGCTTGAATGTTGTACTGAGTAACAAGACCCATCATTAGGGATTGCTCTTCAGCAGTGAAACGTGCTTGTGCAACGATATTTACAAAGAGATCGTCGAGAGTTGTTGAAGTTGTTGCGGCCATGATTGTATCCTCAAAAAATTAAATAGTGGTTTGGTGGTTACTTTTTCTTCATAGAGGCAAATGCTTCTTTGCCGCCATTACTCCAGTTAGCAACCATATCTGCCACAGATTGAGGCTTCTGTGTAGAGCCACCAGTGTTACCCATCGAGCCTGTGCCACCTTGTGACGCTTTGACCATGTGTGGGTTTACTGTTAAAAATTCTGATACCATTTCATTAACTGATAGCAGATCACCGCTGTCATTGTATCGCGGCACACCGTTACCGTCTAGCACCTCAACCGTTCCATCGTCTGATAGTCTAGTCTGGTCTTTCAGTAACTGTGATACTTGATTTGGATTGACAGCGTTATTATTAGAAGCCGCACCTAAGATCGCTCCATCTACTAGCGTCTGTTGCAACTTGCTTTTGTAACTCTGTATTTCCATATCTTTCTTTTCGACCGTTTTTTTCAGGATAGAATCAAACTCGCCACGCTCTTTCTGTCGTTCCAGTTCTGCGGCTTCACGCTTTGCCATCAGTTCCTTTGCGTCATCCAGATCAATGCCTTGTATCTTCTTATCGAACTTTCTTTGCTCTCTTGCTACGCGATCCGCAACAATTCGATCTAGTTCGTCCTGAGTAAAGGTCTTGGTTTCCTGAGTTTCTACTGCCGCTGTCTCAGTATCAGCTTCTGTTGCCATGATTTCATCGCTCATGTTACGAACCTCTTATAGAGTATTGGTGAATTAACATTGTAGCATACTAATTATTTCTTGTTTTTCTTCTTCTTTTTAGGTCGTCCTACCTTACTACCGTATGTACCTTTACCTTGTGGCATGATTGTCTCCTTAAAATACAGCCCTAAATCTATGGCGGCAGTTATAGCCACCACGCACAATAAATGGATTACCATCTATTTTACCTGCCCAACTACCTGACCAGATTTCTTCAATTTCTTCTTTAGTGTATGTCTTGCCTACGTGCTTTTCACAAAAGTCTCTAGTGACCTCATCGTCTGGACCTTGATACTTAAACTTTTCAGCACCTGCCTCTAATGCAACTCTAGTGTTTACAGCCGCGTCAAACTGCATTAAGGCATCATGCAACTGCTGACTAGCATAACGCCCTAGATCACTGCCTACAGTGGCTCTAATAGTCGCTACGCTTGCGGCAAATGGTGTTCCTGTTAGGGTGCTTTCGTAAACCTCTTTAGCAATGACATCTAGGTACTGCTGTCCTAAATCCTCAAAGCCTTTAAAGGTTAGGCTCTGTAACTGCTGAATAATACTAGCATCTAGGTTAGCAATATCACCGTACTGCCCTAGCATGGCAATAGCCTTAGCCGCCACATCGTTATACTGTCGCACTAAGCCATCAACAACCGTTAGGTATTCTTGCTCTATAGCCTCACGTAAAACAACCCTAGCCTGTACAGCCCACTCTAGATCAAACAACTCGCCATCTCTTAGCGGAGCAGTAGCCATGATGTCAGCTATGCGGTTCTCTAGCTTAACTAAGGCGCTTGCTAACTTAGCCTGATGTGTTTCAGCAAGCCTAATCAGTTCACGCAACTGATCAATATCTGCGGCCATTAGCTTCCTATCTCAAGTGCCTGTTCGTTAAACTGACCTAATACTTGTGTTCCAGATTCAATTTCAACGTGTGACTTTGCAAGTTCTTCATCATCAAGCAACAAGTCAGCAATCTTCTTATCTATTTCTTGTGACAATGTAACTGACTTAACGCCAGTCGAACGCAACTGCTGTAGGAACATTAGTTCTTTATCATAGTCACGTAGGTCGAATGCATCTGGATAGAATATCTCAACATCAGGGGTAACGTCTTGCCAGTCACAGAACAACAACCATAACTGCTCTTCAGCTAATTCTAGTAGATCAGCCTTCTCCGCTAATTTCGCATTGAGCATCTGGAATTCTGTCTGCATAGCAACGCCACTCATGGTCATCGCTTCTGTGCCACGTACAGCACCCATGTGACTCATGCGGTTAATTGCCTCTACCTTATCGGTTATAGATGCGCGTACAGCGTCTAGGTTCTGTCCACTAGGCTGTAGTTGATAAGGCTTAAGGCTTGCATCCATGTCATCAGGTAGATTAATTACTGCCCCTGCTCCTGCACTGGCGTCTGTCTGGAACGATTTAACTAGTGTCGGATGGTTTGAGATGCGTATCAACTGCTCGATCTCTGACAGTTCTTGATAGATAGCGCGTTGCATATAGCTTGCATCTGCTATGTCACTTAATCCTATACCTCTAGTCACGCTACGGTTAGCAGGTAGGAATACAGCAGGGATGCGACCCAGTACGTTGTTATCAACCTCTATTTGCTTATCAAGGTCGTTTACAGAATGCCATAACTCTACACGGTCTTTGTACCAAACGCGGTAATATGTCTCTGTGGTAGTCTCATCAACACGTATAACGGACTCTCTGACCTTAAGGTAGTCAAGTTCAAACCTACCGCTAGGGGTTCTAACATAGTTCCAATCTAAGACGTTCTCAGGGGTGAACATAGTCACATAAGGGCGAATGTCTTGGGCTAACTCTTCTGCCTTTGTACCTGCGTTAGATTTAGGCTTATCCATCATTACCCAAACATGACCATAAACGCTTGCCCATATCTGGCACTCACGCATGAACGCATTGAAGCTACGACCTTCTAGGTCACAGTCATCTAGGAACGGTTCTAAGGCTACATTGTTAGCCGCGCTGTTATATGCTCTAGTAGGTGGCACTCGCCATAAGAAGCTAGAATAGATATGCACAATGTTCTTTACGTGATTATCTAAAGGTGTCAGATCAAGTCTGCGGTCATAGTCATCACTAGTTTCTGATATATAGCGCGTTAGATATGCGCCATTAAAGTAATCTTCTCCACCAAGATATGAGCGAACATAGAACTCCCATCGGCTCTCGTATTTATCATAATCAGGGTGTGTTGTATCTGCGTTCAATCTCATCAAGTCCACCTAGTAGGTTGTGGTGTGTTGTATTCTGTGCGAACAGGGAACAGGTATTCTACCAAGTAACCAAGGGCATCATTCATATGATCAAACCCATCCTTATTTGGTATGCTCGTTCCTTCTTTGTATGTCTGCCTTTCCAAACTCTTTATAGTCTGCTTACACTTAGGGCTAACAAACAATTTACGTTCACCATTGCTACTTAGTAAACGGCTATTCACTGCATTTATTCTATCTCTAACCAGAGCATGGGACTTCTTGGCTTTCACCGCGAACCCTGCGTTCTGTAAGATCGACAAATCTGTACGACCACCTGCGCTTGTTTTGCGCTGTCTTGATGCGGGATCAGGATAAACAATTATATAACGGTTAGGGTAACGGTCTTTAATCTCCGCAACCATCTCGTCAGTATTAGACCCATACATGACAATCTCGTCAACGGCATACAGCATCTCGCCTTTACGTACACTGATTACGGCTGACATGGGATCTAAATTGAAATCCATACCAATATGCAAAGTACCTTCATCGCTACAATCAGCGACAGATAGTTCTCTACTAAACGCATAATATATCAATCCGCTGTAGGTAACAAACTCTGCACAGTATTCTTGATTAAATGTACGCTCATCTAGGTCTATTCTAGCCGCTTCAACCTCTGATTCAGGAACATTGCCGCCTTCTAGTGTTGTATATTGAAAACTAGCCCAACCGTCTGCACCATTCATTCCACTAGCCCACAAGTCATAAAAATGATTACGGCCTTTAGGTGTTCCGATAAATAGTGCTGATCCTTGCCTATCTGATAAAGATGGTCGTATAACCTCATACCATGCTTCTGGACGCATATCCGCGAACTCATCAAGGACAACAAAGTCCAATGCTCGTCCTCTAAGGTTGTTAGGTTTCTCAGCACCCTTGAGGCTAATGACAGAGCCATTAATTAATTTAAGGGTTAATGCGCTTTCATTTGACTTAACGATGTACTCTTCTGGTATGGTGTGTATAAGCATATCCCAAGCAATCTCTTTAGCCGCTCCGTAGGTCGGTGCTACATACCAACAATTCTTATTCTTTCCAGAGGTTGCCGCTTTAAGAAGTTCTGTGACGGATAAATGTGTCTTGCCAAATCTACGCCCTGCGACGCAGTTGCGAAAACGAGCAGGATTACAAAATATCTCACTCTGTGGGGGCGTGAGTTGCATTGCCATCCACTATAATATTGATAGGCGGTATTTCTTGTACGTCTGCTTCTGTTTCTTTCCAACCTGCTTGAGTTTTAAGGTAAAAGATATTAGCCGCTACATTACCTGCTTTAGCTAATTGTATTAGGTTAGAACCCATACTGGCGCACTGTCTTACCCTTCCTTTTTTATAAGCGTCAGAAACTTCTGGCTGTCGTTCCTCTATCGCTCTTAAAGTAGTTTCAGAAATGCCAAAGTAATCAGCTATCTGCCCTTTAGTCAGTACAGCCGCCAATGCTTCAAGTTGAGTGATTTCCTCGTCAGTAAACTCTATTATGGGTCTACCTCCACCATCACCTTGATTACCTTTCTTCATTTTACACCTTTGGGAAATTTGCTAATGGGTAGAATACTAACGTATTACGATACCCCCCTGAATGAGTTGGCACAATAGGCGTTACGCCATGCACGTTTCTCCAAGCAGGGTAATACAGCATAGAGTTATCCCTGCTATCTACTGTTGCACCATAATCAGGTACAGTCGTGCATCCCCCTGTACTGTTACTTCGTTTCGTTATGATGACGTTAGAGCATCCTTTTAGGTTGCCGTTGTCCCTATGGAAGTCAGCGGCTATGTTGAAGTTTGAAATACTGCTCGTAAACAGGTCTCCGAACCTCCATTCTTTTGCAATGTTTTCAGCGATCAATTCTTTCTGTTGCTCATACAGTTCTGGAGTGATCTGTTTGACTATCTGCTCACTTTCTTTTGCAAGCATAAGCATCGCTTTGACAAACGTGTTTGCGCTCTTTACTCCGTGAACACTGCTTCTCGTAGGATACGGTCTCCTCATGTGAGGCTTGGGCGGGATAGAGCCAAGTATAGTTGAATATTGTAATACCTGTTTTGCCTTATCATCTTCCATAAACCCACTGCTTCGTTTCATCAAACTTTTGGGTACATTTTTAGATCGTAATTCTTTGTCAGCTATGTCAGCTAATTGAGCCGCTTTTTTGCTGTATTTAGCAATGTCTTTAATATAAAACCCTATAGGCTTTCCATCAATTAGGAACAATGAATCCTCTAAGACGTTTGGGTCAATATGCCCGCAAGTGTCGCCTACTTTTACACTATGCTCTATTTCCATCAATTCAAGATTCTTCATTTTACTTTCCTCATGCAACTTTTAGCAAAACCAGATATGTCAGCTTTCACATCTAAGCGATTCGGTTTTTGTTTTAGCTGAATCCAAGGAGACCATGTTAATGCCAGTTTCTTTGCGGCATTACTATCTCGGTTGTTCTTATACCAATCGTGGAGTCCACCTTTATTAGTCCCGACAACAGGCGTATCAAAAAACACTCTGTTAAACCTCAGTATCCCATGCCCTTGCTCTATACACTGGAAGCAAAAGTCTCGGTCTTCTTTAGTGTCCTCTCTATAACGCCAGTGGATATTCCGTACGTTAATCAGTACGCAACCTTCAACAAACTTTGAGTTGATAGACACTGCTTGTTTGGTACTCCACGCAAAAGCCCTAGTCCCTATTCCAACTATCTCAAACGGCAACTGAAACGCTTTCTCAGATACAGCCCATAATTCGTCAGCACTGGTCTTCCTAGTCTTTCCGTCAAACTTCCCAAACT
>UPTG01001868.1_pt1 | contig 15105 bp, 7 predicted proteins | sample 2160121 | NCBI WGS metagenome assembly UPTG01 (sample SAMN06266255, study PRJEB28933) | marine metagenome | isolation source: Columbia River Estuary | place: USA:Columbia River Estuary, USA | collected 2014-07-27
GCTGCAGCGACCTCCCAAATGTTCCTTGGTGTCCGAATCGGTTGCGCGATGTGCCACGACCATCCGTTTGACGACTGGGAACAAAAACACTTCTATGATCTCGCCGCCTTCTTTGGCAAAACCAAAAAGGTGCAGAGCCGGCGCGGAGGCGGAGGAGTTTACACCACCGAAGGTGATGAAATGATGGTTCTTTGGCCTCCCGAGGATAAGGCCGACCCTGATAAGCGCAAACCAGTGAAGCCCAAGTTTCCCTTTCAGATGGCCGACAGCGGGACTACGCCCAAGCATATCAAGCGCTTCGAAGCGATCAACCTCGCCCGAGCAAAGAAAGAAGCCGGAGGCGCCGAATCTGCTTCCTTGGACGCCCTTCTTGACTCAGTAGAGCCAAACGTGGGGAAAGCCAGCGACCCAGTTTTAGAAGAAGCTAAAAGGGAGAGTCGTCTCCTTAAAGTTCATGGCGATATTTATCGTTCAAGCGAGCTGCGAACCCAACTCGCCGATCTTATCACCGACCCTAGAAATGACTACTTCGCCCGCGCCTTCGTCAATCGAGTCTGGGCTGAACTCATCGGCCACGGGTTCGTCGAACCTCTCGACAATTTTTCTGACTACAACGAGCTTCATCACCCCTCCACTCTTGATTTCTTGGCACAAGAATTTATCGCTAGTGGTTACGACTTCCGAAGTCTCGTTCGCATCATAACCCTGTCAGATGTTTATCGTCGCTCTGCTCTCTCGGCAAAAATCGACATCGAACTTCGTGAAAAAAGTGAATTAAACTTCACCGCGGCCCCCAGTCGGAGAATGATTAGCGAGGTTCTTTATGACAGCATCGTCATAGCCGGCCACCTAGAAGACTTTAAGTGGCCAAAGGAAGCCAACAATAAGGAGGTTAGCCGTGAAATCCGCGTTCCAACCGGCGAATACACCATCCTGAAACCTGATGAAAGCCAGCCCGTCATGATGGCCGAAAAACAAGTAATTCGCGACGATGGTTACGATTTAGAGTCTTCATTAAAAATAAATTTCGACTCAGTTCTCAACTCCAAAGAGCAGGCTGAAATTGCTAATATGCGCATGGAGTCTGATGAAGCAATCGAGGCCAAAGAAGTGGCTGCCAAAATGGCTGCCATGATGCAAAAAGACCAAGAACGTCGAGTGATGAAATACAAAACCAAAACAATCACCGAAACCTTTGATGACAACCCGCGCTTCGACAGCGCGATGCGCATGGCCACTCCAGCTCCGCCAGCTCACTTCCTTCGCGTCTTCGGTCAACCTGCCCGCAGCGGCCTGGGCGAGTTCCGCGACAATGCCTCGTCACTCCGCCAGCAACTTCTCATGTTAAACGGTCGCATCACCCATGAAGCTTCCCGCGTCGGCACCCTTGAGCCGATTCATCGCCTCCTTAAAAAAGACCCAGATCTCGCCATCGATTGGGCCTATCGGGAAATCTTAACCCGTTATCCGACCAATAGCGAAAAATCCGATGCCCGCACTATTGTCAATAACAGCGCAGAAGGAATGGCTGATCTCCGCTGGGCCCTCCTCAACAGTAACGAATTCCGATTCCTCCCGTAAAAAATCTTAATCGCATCACAAAACCCCTTCACTCCCCATGTCTTGTTCCGACTACCAATTCACCCGACGCCGCATGCTGAAGACCTTCAGCGCAAGCCTCCTTGGAATGCCAATAAATCAGCTTCTCGCTCAAGGCGCTTCTTCAAAAGCGCGAGCTGAACACGTCATCCTTTTCTGGAATAGCGGAGGCATGAGCCATCTTGATACTTGGGATCCAAAACCCGGACGCAAGGTTCAGGGGGAATTTAGCCCCATCAAAACTTCGGTCGACGGCATGGAGATCTCCGAAATCTTTCCCCAACTTGCGAAACAGATGCACCACGGAGCTCTTATTCGCTCCATTGCAGGAACCAACGGCGATCATGGGCGAGCTCAATACGAACTTCAAACCGGCTTCAATCAATCGCCCAACATCATGCACCCAGGACTTGGCTCGCTAGTTGCACATGAGCGAGAACCACTCGGTGACCTCCCCGCCCTAGTGAGCATTAGCGGGCAAGCGGCACGCGCCGGCTATCTCGGACAGCAATGTGAAGCCTATTTTGTGGGTCGCCCCGGACAAAAAGATCCTTACCTAACCTTTCCCGAAGGGATCAGTCACGCCCGTGGTATGCAACGCCTTCAAATCCTGGAGAAGATGAATCGCCGAACCTCAGCTCAGAATGGCGCGGAGGAATTAAAGGCTTCCCAAACAGCCCTGAAAGACGCCGTGGCCCTTATGGAAAGTCCAGCTCTCAAGGCTTTTGACCTCGAAAAGGAAAGCCCGGCTACGGTCGAAAAGTATGGTGATACCGAATTCGGACGCGGAGCTCTTCTTGCACGCCGTCTTGTAGAGCAAGGGGTTCGCTTCGTTCAAGTCAATCGCGGCGGATTTGATAACCACGGAAACATCTTCGAAGCGATGCGAAATCACGGAGCTGACATGGACCCAGCGATCGCCTCACTCATTTCAGATCTCAAGGCAAACGGTAAACTCGAGAAAACCCTAATTGTCGTTCTTAGTGAATTTGGAAGAACTCCACGTATCAACGATGGTGGGGGACGCGATCACTGGGCCCGCGTCTTTAGCTGCATGATGGCTGGTGGCGGAATCAAGGGAGGGAGCATCATTGGAGCCTCAGATCCTGATGGCATGGAAGTCGCCGAACGTCCCGTAAAGGTCGCGGACCTTCACGCCACCCTCTGCCATGCTCTTGGCATCGATCTCAACAAAGAACTCACCACTCCCCAAGGCCGACCGATCCGACTGGTCCGCAAGGAAGCAAACCCGATCAACGAACTATTCGCTTAATTAACGTGAGAAGCTTCATTAAACGATTCCTTCCTTTCTTCCTCACTCTCCCCCTCTTTGCTCAGTCTCCAAAGGTCGTCGAACGAGGATCCATCATAGAAGACCGCGCAGCCCGCAAGCTCTTGCAGGCCGGTGATGCTCGACTCGAAGTTGGCGAAAACGAAAAGGCTCTTGAAATTTGGGAGTCGGTCGTTGAGCGCTATCCACGAAGCCAAATCCGTTTCGAAGCGCACCTTCGTCTTGCCGACCATCTTCTTCAAGAGATCAAAGACTTTGACAGAGCGCGCATTCATTACGAGGCCGCTGCGATTGAAGCTAATGAGGATGATGCCAAGCGAGCCTATGCGTTCTTAAATTCCGGAACCTGCTTCTACGAAGCGGGCAACTATGGAAAGTGCTTCGGCATCATGCGAGATGTTATCGAGCAATTCCCAACCTCTTCCGAGATCAATGAAGCCTACTACTACATTGGCCTTGGCCATTTTAAACTTGGTCACTTCAGCCGCGCCATCGAGGCACTTGAAAAAGTAGGAACCGCTCTTTCAAGCAAAGATTCACTCATCGAAAAAGTCGAAGCCGGAAAACGATTCTATGTGAAAGTCGATGATCAGGATTTCGCTATCCTTGAACCCGGTTCTCAAATCAAGGTTCGTTGCCTCACCACAGGCGGGGATGAGGAAACAGTCACCTGCGATCCAGTTGGTCGAAATGCACGAATCGTGATGGGTAGAATCCCAACCCAGCTCAATCAAGCTTCGCCCAATAACGGCACACTCGAAGTTCGCGGCGGAGATCGGATCACAGTCACTTATATCGATGCCCAAACCGCCCAAAAAGACACCAATGCAAAGCGCCTTAAGGAAGTCATAGTCGTGGGCAACGGAGTAGCGCGCATCACGGACGGATCCTACCTCCATGATCTCCCTGCAGCAGTTCTTGGCAAAAAACTCCATCTTCAGGTTACCGATGCCGACCACGACACCACTGACGGAGCCGACCAGGTCCAAGCAACGGTCCAAGTTTTCCGGCGTAAAACACCCGACGAAATTGACGATGAACTCGCAAAAGGAGTGGCGAGCGGAGAACTTGAAGAGGGCCCTGAAGGAGAAGATTTAAAATCTCAAATTGAACCCCTCCTCATGGTCCGAGCCGTTCCTGTAACCTTACGTGAACAAGAGCAACGAGGAACATTCCGCCTCGCCATCCCTCTCCGGCTTGCAACCGCTGCCAACACTCTCACCGGCGAACCCGGCCAAACCGTCCGACTCGTTTACCGCGACGATCAAAACCTCGGCGAAGGCACTATGATTCGGACCTCTGAAACTAAAATCATTGAGGGGAACCTCGGCGAGGTGCGTGTCACTCGGACCGAAATCTCCGACGAAGAACTCCGACTCAAAACGAAACTTCAAACCGCCTCGGCACTTACCGAAGTAGGCAACCACTACAAAGAATTTGGTCTCAACGAAAAGGCCAATTATAAATATGCTGAAGCTCTTGACGTCTGTGAGGAAATCCTCGTTCAGGCCAAGAAGGTTGGAGGAAAACTCCTTGAACAAACTTATGTGCAACTTTGGCGAATTTACTTCGCGATGGACAAGCTAGACCTCGCGCTTGGCATGAGTCGACGTCTCCTAAATGAGTTCCCATCCAGTTCATTCGTGGACGAAGCGATGCTACAACAAGCCCACGTTGAGCGAAAACGTGAGAATTTCCCACGCGCCATCAACCTCTATGCGAGTATCGCCAAACTCCCAGAAAGCCCTCTAAAGGGCGAAGGTCAATTCTTCACCGGCGAGTGCTATGAAGCCATGGCCTTGAAAGCCACCACCGGACAATCCGCCAGCCTTTATGAGAAAGCTTTTCTAGCCTACCAAAAAGTCTACGAGCAGTTTCCTGATTCGGGCCGGGTTGGGGATTCTGTCGCAAAGATGGCTTCTTTCTATTATAAGAAAAAAGATTACGCGCGCGCTGTTGACGTCTTTGAAAATGTTCTTTCTGACTATCCCGACGCCAATTTTCTGGATGTCATCCTCTTCAATTATGGCCGTTGTCTTTACAAGCTTAAGCGAAAGCCCGAAGCCCGCCAAAAATTCGAACATCTCATCCGCGACTATCCCGAAAGTGACATTGCCACAGAGGCAAACAAAATCGTGGAAGCGCTCAAAAAAGCAGGATTTTGAAAACACTTATCCCTCAACTCGCTCTACTTCTTTTCTTAAGCATGCTGACGCATGCCGACCAAACTATCGACCTCGAGGCAAAGCTTAAGGAGACCACAGAATCATCTTCCTCAGGTGGAAACCTGATGGAGGAATTAGTGGACCTCTACTGGAAGGACGAAAAGATCTTCGGGATCATTCGTACCACTTCGAAGTTTTCGCGCGCCCAGACTGAGAACCCCAAACGCGCCGCGATGACCCTTAGGCTCGTTGAAGGCTACACCGTAACGGCTCGCCATGACGACGTGATAATGACAGGGCGCCAATTCTTGAAAATCTTCCCCGGGCACACTCTTACTAATAGAGTAAGAGAATACATTGCAACTGCATATGAGAACACCGGCCGCGGTAATCTTGCCGCAATTCAATATCAAACAATTTGGGAAAACGGCGGCTCTTCTAATCAGGGTGTCAAAGCCCTCCGTCTTTTTAATCAGGTCAATAATGGCGCCTCATTTAACCGGGCCTCCAGCCTAGCAGCTGCGATGGCGGCAAAGATACCCGCGACCTCGCTACTCACTGGAGTTGGCTTTCAGGGGATGCACGCCGCCGAGCGAGCCGAACAATGGGCCGAAGGGCTACAAATCGCAAAAACTCTGATTCGCCGAAATGCCCCCATGAATGAAATTAAAAGACAAGATTTATGGTTTCGCACCGGTCAATTTGAGTCAAAATTAGGACAATTTGAAAATGCAATTCAATCATATCGCCAAGCTCTTAAATCAAAGCGAGCTGATGTTCATAGCAGCCTGATCGACGCCATGATCAGCGCAAAGAAACTCCCTTCCGCAATCGAGTCGGAAGCGAAAAAGTATCTTGCGGCCTTTCCTAAGCTCGATGACCGGTATTCGCCCCTTATTAAGGCAGCGAATGCGGCTGCCGAAGCCAAGGACTTAACTCGAGCCTTAACGATTGCTGAAAGCGTTATGCGGCAGGAGGTTAATATTCAAAACCTCCCCCAATCTTATGTGAAGTGGTGTGGCGAAAACTCTTCCCTTGCCGCCCGAGGCCTCCTTAAAATTATTACAGGGAATCCTAAGGGGATAGGAACCCTCCGTGCTGTTCTTGCGTTGAGTGTTTATCGAGATGGCCTAAAAGATATCGCGAAGGCACGAAGCGTTGCCTACGACTTTCTCACAAAATCTCCCACCGAAGATAAATGGACGGAGGAGATTATTGCGTTCCTTTATTCATCAGCCACCGGACCAGAGACCTTCCGCAAAGATCTTGCAGCGATCAGTAGCAGCGCGAAATCGTTTCCACATCTTGCTGAGTTCCAAGATCGAATCTGGAAAAATGCACCACAGGACAAAGAACAAAATCGTAGCTGGCAAAAAGCTAAAAAGTCCCATCAAAACGATCCGCTGGTCAATCTTTGGAAGGGCATTCAAGAAAAGGGAGGAAAATCAGGGAAATCTTGTCAGCAGCTTCTGCAGCAAAAACTCACAAAAGAACAACGATACCTCATTCTTTCGCGACTCGCATATGTGTATCGCCATCATCTGGGAGGGAAATCAAAGGAAAGTGCTGCAAAGTATTACCAAAAGCTCTGTCAAGAGTTCCCAAAAGACCTCGCTGCTTCAGAACAATGGCTCGAAGCTGCCGCCTACACTCCAGAAAAGGATAGGTCGGCCATGAAGCTGGCGGCAGCCAACCACCTCCTTTCAATCCCCGCCGGCCCCGCCTATTACGATACTTGGTATCGCCTCGTCGAAATTAAAAACGAGTCCCTGATCCGAAAGGCCATCCCATGGATCAGAAAATCAAAGGAACAGAGCGACAATAAATCCGCTCACAGCACTCGGATCGGCGATATCATGAATGAGCTTGGAATGGAAACCGAAGCCATCCAATGGTGGAGATCCTTCATGGATCTTGATCAGAGTAACCGCGAATATGTTGATTGCACCCTCCGGGTCGCATCGACTATGAAACCCGGCGCGGCACAGAGCTTTCTCAAAAATCGTGCAGCAGCAGACACTGATTACCACGGGGCCTACGCTGCTGAACTTGCGAACCTTCTCTTCCGTGCTGACGATCTCGATGGAATGCAATCGCTTCTAAAAAAAGCCCGTGATCGAGCAGATCAAACACCTTTCCGCTCTTGGGGGATGGGTGAGTGGCCTGCTCGTTCCTGGCTCGAAACTGCCAAGAGCTCTAAAGATTGGCCTGATGACAAAAAAAAGCGTGTTTACACCATAATTCGAGATCTCCGCATTGGACGAGTGAGCAGTGAAGCCGGACTCGACCTTCTTAGCACCTCTACCAGATCGACCGATCGACTTCTCGGCGCACAAGCTCTCATCAAGACGGCCGACCAACATTATGAATCATGGAGGCGAATCTACCCCTACGCCCAAGCTGCTCTGGCTCGCAAAGATTTTCCACTTGGAACCACGATCCTAAATGGGCTGCTAAACACCATCCGTTCAGTAGGCAATTCTGAGATAACGGAGGCTCGAAAACTTCTCGGCAAGGCTTATCGAGAAATGGGAACCCTAAGTGCCGATATTTCCGCAGACAGCCCGATCGCTCCGCTTCTACAAACCATCCTCCACCTTCGTCTTGGTGATAACGAGCGTGCCGAGGCGAGCTATTACCAAAATCAGCAGCTTTTCAACGAGCACCGCCATGAGCTTCCGATAGAACTTCTTCTTTTTGGTGCAGAAATTCACATCGCGCAAGGGACTCCTGAAGACCATGATCGAGCTGAGGATATCCTTCGTGGATGGATGCTTAAGTTTAGCGAATCTGAAAAAGTCGATATTCGCGACAAGTCACAAATTCAGCTTCTTCTAGCACGTAACTATCAGCGAGCCCGACAATATGACATTGCTCGTGCTGAATTCACCACAATTCTGAATCTCTACAAAGAACAGCCCGAGGCGATTGAAGCACAATTTGGAATTGGCGAAACTTACATGGCCCAGCGCGTCTACGATCAGGCTGAAGAGATCTTCACTACACTCTCAGAAAACCCCAACCCCTCGATATCGATACGAGCGAATTTCCTCCGAGGAGTCCTCGCTATCAGACAAGAGGAAAACGAACGAGCGCGCCGGATTTTCCTCTCAGTCCTAGAGCAAGCTCCGGATACCAAACTCGCCAACAAAACGCTCTATAACCTCGCCGAGGTTTATGGGATCGAACAACGATTCCTTACTCAACTAGAGACCCTTCGTACTGTGGGACGCCTCGGACAAGAATCAAAACTCTGGCATGCACCAGGCAAGGCTCTCTCAGTCGTCGTGCAAGACCCAGATTTGGGGATTAGCCGCGGTGAAACACGCATCCCCGTCATCGTCCGCACCGAGCCCGGAAATGATCGTGAAGAATCTTTCCTAAGCAGTGGTGGGGCAGGCAAAGGAATCTTTCTCACTGAATTCCCAACTACCCTTGGCGAGGCAAATATTGGAGATGGAATCTTACAGGTCACTGGAGGCGACATTATCTCAGTCGATTACCCCGAGGATTTTAAAAAGCAGTTCCAGTTCGAATTTCTAAGCAACACGCGTCTTCGCATTGCTTCCGATGGATCACTCGAAGTGGCCAGCAGCGAAATTATTAATCAACAAGACGCTAGTTTTACGGACGCCCTGAAAAAGGAAATCGCAGACAAGAAAGAGGAGCAATCACGCTCTACTTCCCGGCCGAAAAATCAGGTCAAACCCGGCAATCTAATTTATTTTCAGGTTAAAGATGGGGACCGCGATCTTACTGACGCACCCGACAAGGTCAGCGTGAAACTCTCCACTTCAAGTGGCGATGAAGTTCAACTCAAAATCGATGAAGAGAGCCGACACGGTGGCATCTTTCTTGGCATGTCCCGCACCGGAGAACTTCCCGCAGGAGCAAAAGCCTCAGATTCCGCCCTTGATCATAGCCCACTCAAAGCAATTGATCATTCTCTCGAAACCACCTGGCGGAGCGAACCCGACGGCGCCGCACCCAAATCCCTCTCGATCGATATGAAAGAGCTACGTAAGACTGACTCGATCACTCTTACTTCTCCCCAGACAGAGGAAGAAGCCCCAGTCCGGATGACAATTCGAGGGAGTCACGACGGACGCTTTTGGTTCGACCTTGCTTCATTCCCGCCACCAAAACCCGCTCTACCGCTCAATTTCCCAGAAACTGATATGCACCTTCGAGTCTTCAAGACTTCAGCCAAAAGTCTGAAAGAACACTACTCATGGGAAGACATCTCCAACCTCGTCCAAAAAGTTAAACCAACAGAGGTCAATCAAGTGGAAGCTCTCTCGTGGCAATCCCCGGAGGAAAGCACGGACGCCTACTTCCTCCTTTGGTCTGGCCCACTTGTCCAGGAGCGCGAAGGAGCGATACGAATCGAGGTGTCCGGGCGAAACACCGCCCTCATGCTCAACGGAAAGCTGGAGATGCCGATTCGCGAAGGAACCCAAAGTGTAGATCTCTTTGTTCCTCGAGGGGTCCACAAACTCAATATCTTCACCATCGCCACTCCTGAAGCAAAGTCAGTCGAAGCAAAACTGGCTCGTGAAAATCGCCAATCATCAATCGTCAAAATGCGACCTTTCACCGCTACTGATTTTGATCCGGATTCCGCTGCGGACATTCCTTATTTTGAACCAGTTCCTGCTCCTGAAATCACTCAAGAAGAAAACCACTGGACCCTTTCAATGCCCTCTCGCGAGCTAAGGTTCATTGATTTTGAGTTCCTTGAGTATCGCGGCGAGGGAATCGCTATCAGCAACGTAGAAATTTCAGGTGGTGAACTCAAACACATCCCACCCACAGCAGACGTTCTTGAACTCGCGAGTAATGATATCCTTGAGCTCGCGCCTGGGGACACAGTTACGGTTTCCTATCTTGACGAGCTTACTGCTGGAGCTGAGCAACGAAATCGCCTTCTCACAAAGTCTCTCACTGCGACCTACTACAACGGCCAAATCACACCTATTAGTTACGACTTTAATCGTAGCGGAAGTGGCTCGGTAAAAGGGACCCGCAAAGAACTTCTTCGTATCGAACCCGGCGAACGAATCGTTGCTGAGATTGTCGACTTTGATCTAGACGTCGGTCTTGATCGCGATGAAGTCGAGGTAGAGATTCAAGTTAATTCAGCCCCCCCCTTCAGATACACTGCAACCGAGACCGGTGCCTCGACTGGGGTTTTCCTCGCTGAAATCGACACGGCCGCCGAAGCCACCGAAGGTAAGATCACCGTCAAACAAGGAGACAAGGTTTACCTTCGCTATAAAGATGTGCAGAACATCTTCCCTGGGCATGCTTTTTATCGTGAGACAGTCGTCCTTCTAAATGAGCCTTCGCAAGCCCAAATCCAGATTGTCGATAGTGAAACCTCAGTTGAAGGCGGCATGCGATTTCTTCCCGCTGAAGAGCCTCGCCCACAAGACCACATCAGCAAGGTCGAGTATCGCCTCCCTCTTACTATTGAAGTTATTGATCCCGACCGCGCCAAGGATTCCCGAAGCACGGTGCTCGTCGATGTCATGACCACCCAAGGAGTAAAGACCCAAGTCGAGTGTGTTCTATCGCGGGCCTTTGCTCCTCCGAACGAAGCCCTTTCCGAGTCTCGCAACCCAGCTCTTTTAGAAGGGCGTTTCGTTGGCCAAATCCCACTCCTCTTAGGCTCGCCACAAAGCATCACGATGGTTCCCGAAGACGGCACTTTGCCAAAAGGCGGACTCGGTAAAATCATTATTCCGACCGAGCCCGACCCTGAAACCGAACTCGATAATGGATCAACTAAATCTAAAGCCGCACTGGCTGTCCTAAGCGTTGTTGGCACGGATCAATTCACCGCCATCTACCAGGACAACTCACGGCCCGATGACTCCAAAATTGCTCTGAACGCTGCCGCAAAACTCTTCTCCGCTGCTAGCCTCGAAATCACCAATGAAGAATATTTAGAACCCGCCGAAATCGCACACGTCGGCAAGAAACTCTTCCTTCGCCTTTCCGATCCAGATCTCGATATTTCGAAAAATCGAGATATGGCGATAGTGCGAATTATAACCGAAAGCGGTGAGGACGAAACGGTCGAACTAGAGGAAACTCTGACACACAGCGGTGTATTCAGTGGATCATTCCCCCTCCAGGCGAATCCCAAACCAGAGCCCGGAAATTTCGAAGGAAAAATCGAATGTTTTTTCGGCGATCAAATCACCGCAGGATATCTTGATAACGTCATTCAAACTATCGACGGACAACCAATCATCAAACGTATGCTGCCGGTTGCTATTGGCACTGATGGCGTGATGGCTGCTTTTAGTAAGATTTACAAAGATGAAGACTTAGCGATCCAAACTCAATTTCATATCGCCGAGAGCTACTTCGAGCTCTTCAAGAGCCAACGCAAACTCAAACAAGACGCCAAGGCTGAAGCAGCGCTGACCTCAGGGCAACGCGTTCTCCGCGATCTTCAAGACGATTACCCAAATCCCAAATACGCTCCACGTGTCTCCTACCTTCTCGGCCAATTCGCTCAAGAAATGGAGGCTTGGAACGAAGCTATCGCCGCATATGGATCCATTGTCAGAAATCACCCCGAGCACAATCTTGCCCCGGATTCACAGTATAAACTTGGTCAATGTCACGAAGAAGCCGGCGAACTCGATGAAGCGCTTGAAGCATATGTGACCTTAGCTGGAACCTATCCAAAGAGCCCTCTCATCGCAAATGTCATGCTTCGTATTAACGAACACTTTTACACTAAAGAGGACTATTCCGTTGCAGCCTCGGTTGGCGAAAAATTCCTGGAGAAATTCCCAAACCATGAATGGACTCCGAAGATGGCGTTCCGCATTGGCCAATGCCATTACAAGCAGGAAGAATTTCTAAAAGGGGGCAAATCATTCGACGCCTTTACTAAGCGTTTTCCTGACCAAGAACTTACCGCCCAAGCACTATTTTGGGCGGGTGAAAGTTATCGAATGGGTCGAGATATCCCCAATGCTTTTCGACGTTACAACCGCTGCCGGTGGGACTTCCCTGAAAGCGACGCGGCCAAGTATTCCCGAGGAAGACTCGCACTCCCGGAACTTCTCTCCCAATTTGAAAAAGAAGCTAATCTAAACGAATAAACATGACTCCAGCCCACCTCGCTGATGCCGGATTTTTTGAATCCGGCGCTCTAAAATTTTTACTTGAAGGCGGACCCTTCATGTGGCCCTTACTCGCCCTTCTAGTCATGGCTATCGCGGTCATCATTGAGCGCTATCGTAGCCTCAAGCTACTCGAAACCGATGCCGGAAGCCTCCGTGAAGAAGTCATCGAACTCTTATCCGAAGACAAAGTTGAAGAGTCTTTAAAACTCTGCGACTCTGCACGCGGACCTGTTCCCGCGATCCTTTCAAACGGTCTTCGTAAATACCTCGTCCTTCGCCGTCTAAACTACGATCAGGCTCAGATGGAACAACAGGTCGTAAAAAGCATGGAAAACTACGGTGTTAATATTGTTGCGGCCCTCGAGCGTCATCTTCCCATTCTCGCCACTATCGCTTCAGTTGCACCCATGCTGGGTTTTCTCGGGACGGTGCAAGGGATGATCGTAGCATTCGGTGATATCGAAGCGAATATTGGTCAACAGAACATCGTGCAAGCTGCGGCATCGGGAATTAGGGTTGCCCTTCTCACCACTGCCTTCGGATTAATCGTAGGTATTCCAGCTTACATTGCTTTCAACTACTTCACCGGACTCATCAATGACTTCGTTCTTCAGGTTGAATCATCTGCCGCTGAGCTCATTGAAGTTGTTTCTCTCCGGCTGACTCTGGACAAGGAAAACTCATGAAACTGAAACGTGGTAAATTATTGATCGATCCACCTGCCAGTGCCAGTTCGGATATAGCCTTCATCCTTATTATCTTCTTTCTCGTCTGCGCTGCAGTGCAGCCAGAGACCGGAATCGCACAAATCCTTCCAAAGACTGAGGAGAAAACTGAGAAGCAGGAACAAAGCAAAAATATCGAAGTTTCAATTACACCAAACAGCATCATCCTGAACGGAAGCCCTCTAAAACTTAACGAGTTTCCCCTCAAGCTTAACGCAGCCTTGTCTAAAAAGACGAGAGATGAAGACCGTATCGTCACCGTTAAAAGCGCACCCAATACGCCTTACCCGCTCTGGATTAAAATTTCACAAGTCATCGAACAAGCAGGCGGCATCCTCACTCTCGAAATCGAATCAGATCGGATCATTAACGTCGAATGAAACTTCCCCGAAAAAAACTTACGGCATCTGTTCCTTCCTTCGCGATGGGAGACATCGGCTTCTTATTGCTTATTTTCTTCGTCATACTCGCTCGAGCGCAGGACGACAGTCACGTTCGCTGGCAACCCGCCAAGCTTAAGGAAGTTGAAATGGTCGCCTCCCCGCTAGCAAGCGTCACCATCGATACTGGGTTCAAAAACTACCTAGATGGTAAAGAGATTTCTACCGATGCGCTTCCTGCAGCCCTTTCGCAAATCCTCGGTGACACCCCATCGGGGAAACGCTATGTCTTTCTCAAAGTTCACAAGGAAGCCAAAGCACTACACTTTGAACCCATTATCGCTGCGATCAGTGAAGCCGGTGGCGATCTCGTTCATATCCTTGAACCCGAACAACCTCTACCTTCCCAATGAAAGGAAAATCAAAAAACTCTGGTGAATCTCGCACTTCTATGGCTAGCACCAAGGCCGACCTCCGCGAGCTTAAGGCTAACTCAAGCGCTACCGTTCAGGAGCTACAGCTATTTCTTCGTGAACTAAAGGGGAAGAGCCCACCGGAGATGTTGGGAATTGTTGCATCGAGCCAGCTCATCCGAGCCATTATTCTTTCGGTTATTTTGGTGATCGTTGCCATCTTTGCCCTAACCGCCATTCCTTATTTTTTGGGAAATAAAGAAACTCCTAACCCTGAGCAGCCGATCGTTACAAATCCAGCACCTCCCGCTCCCGAGCCCAAAGAAGCCAACCCTCCTCCTAACCAAATAAAGCCCGCCGAACCTCTCGCTCCACTTGGGGTTAATGAAAAGAAAACCGCCCCAGAAAATGTCAATCCACTCGAAGACGATGGAGGAAGTTTTCTCAAAGACCTAGAGTGAAACAACTCGATTTCTCGACTCCCATTGTGACGCAACCGCAATGCTCCCTCAACAAAAGATTAAAGATCTCTGCAGCCGGCTCCCCCGCCGCCTTCGCAGCCCAATCTCGTTGACAGGGATTTACGCTGTATTCTGGTGCCTTCTCTGGATCGACGCACATGTTTGGTTTTGGTTGAATCGTTGGCTCGCAGCGATCGGCTTCATATCAGTGCTTCCAGTCTTCTTTTTTTGGGTCCGCCAACACCGCAAGTCTTCCCTCCTCATTCGCCGCGGGGTTCTAAGTGCTTTCTACCTTCCAGTCTGGCAACTCGCTGTTCTACTCCCTCTTCTTAACTTTTCCTACGCGCTCTCGATTACCATTTCACAAATCGGAACAGTCGGAGCCTTCTTTCTTGGACTTGGATGGACTGCTTGGGGAATCGATCACGAAACAAAACGCATCTCCACTAATTCCAACTACAGCCATTCCTGGGATCCTCGTAGACTTTCGGCGTGGTACTTTGGGAAGAAGAACCACAAACTCCGCCAATCTCTCCTTACCCTCGTGAGCTACACTATACTCTTCAGTATCGCAGCCTTCATTTTAACGAGGCTTTCAGGCTGTAGTATTTACGAATCACCCCTCGGAGGTGGAGATAGTATTCAACTTAAGCAAGTCGTCAAAATCCAGAAGGTGATCAACAAAAAGTTTGTCATCAACCCCTACAGCAGCGTCCTTTTCAATCCTCCTCCCATTGATGACATCAAACTTGAAGTCCTCGAAGTCACGGAACACCTTTATCAAATCGGACAAGGCAAAGGGGATAGCGCGGGATTTTCCTCAGGCACAACGCGAGGAAAAGTTCGTTTCATTCGCCTGAAATATGATGGCGGCGACTGGGAACAAGATATGGATCGCGGTTCCGACCTTAATTTGCTGACCG
>UPTG01001870.1_pt1 | contig 15100 bp, 13 predicted proteins | sample 2160121 | NCBI WGS metagenome assembly UPTG01 (sample SAMN06266255, study PRJEB28933) | marine metagenome | isolation source: Columbia River Estuary | place: USA:Columbia River Estuary, USA | collected 2014-07-27
TGGCTGCAGCAATTCAGAATGCTGCAATGGTAACAAATATGCCTGATGGTGTTTTTTCTTCGTTGAATGGAACTGGAGTAGAATTAGGGCAAGCATTGGTGAAGCATCCTTTGACAAAAGCAGTTGCATTTACAGGTTCGTATCGAGCAGGGAAAGCATTGTTTGATGCAGCGAATCAGAGAGAAATTCCAATTCCAGTTTTTTCAGAAATGGGAAGTATTAATCCTGTTATTCTTTTTCCAAAGGCGATAGAAAATAGAAATGAAGCGTTGGCTAATCAATATGTTGGTTCAGTAAATTTAGGTGTTGGACAATTTTGTACTAATCCAGGTTTGCTGATTGGAATGGAAAATGAACATCTAGATTCTTTTATCAAACACTTGGTCAATGGTTTTGAAAAAGTAATTCCGAGTACGATGCTCAATGAAAATGTTTGTAAAAATTATGAGGCAGGCAGAACTAGTTTATTAGAACAAGCAGGTGTAAAGATGGAAGGAATTTCTAATGATGAAGGAAATAATTCGACAGGACGACCGACGGTTGCATCAGTTTCTGCAAGTGATTTTTTAAAAAATAAAAATATGCAAGAAGAGGTTTTCGGACCTTTTACTTTAGTGGTAAAATGTAAGTCGGAAGAAGAGTTGATGGAAGTTGTTTTGAATTTGCATGGACAATTGACTGCGACATTGATGGGAGAAGATGATGAGTTTACGAGATATTATCAAGTGATTGATGAGTTAAAAGAAAAAGCGGGAAGAGTCAGTTTTAATAATGTTCCGACAGGTGTTGAAGTGTGTCATTCAATGCATCATGGCGGACCATTTCCAGCAACAACGGATAGCCGATTTACGTCAGTTGGAACTGGTGCGATCAAAAGATTTGCTCGCCCATTGTGTTATCAAAATTGGCACCCAAGTGTTTTACCATTAGAGTTGAAGAATGAGAATTTGAGAAAAATATGGAGATTAGTAAATGGAGAATGGACTAAAAACCCGATAACATAACCGTAGCGGGATTCTCCCAAATCCCGTATTAATTTTACAGGATTCGGGAGAATCCCGCTACCGAATAAATATTTATTAATGCTAAATATTTCAAAGGAACAACTAGAAGAAAATTTAGACTATCCGATTTTGATTGAAACTTTACGAAAAGCTTTTCAAGAAAAATATATTGTTCCTATTCGACATCATCACAATTATCAAAACCCAAAAGAAGGTGTTGAGTCAACTTTATTATTGATGCCAGCGTGGCAAGTTGGAAAATATTTAGGTGTCAAAATGGTAACCGTTTCTCCAAAAAATGGAAAGTATAACTTGCCTTCAATTCATGGAATTTATACTTTGTTTGATGCAGCACAAGGAATGCCTTTAGCACAAATAAATGCGACTACTTTAACAGCTCAAAGAACCGCAGCTGCTTCTGCCCTAGCGTCAAGTTTTTTATCAAAAAAAAATAGCAAAACTTTATTGATGGTCGGAACAGGAGCTTTGGCACCAGAGTTAATTCGAGCACATATTTCGGTTCGTCCGATTGAAACAGTTTATGTTTGGGGAAGAAATTTGGAAAAAGCAAAAGCAGTTTCTAATTTTATAACAAAGTATTTACAAGTTTCGGAAAAAGCTAATTTTGAAGTTTTTCCAATAGAAAATATCGAAGAAGGAATAGAGAAAGCAGATATTATTTCTTGTGCAACACTTAGTCCTACTCCTTTAATTTTTGGAAAAAACTTAAAAGCAGGTCAACACTTAGATTTAGTTGGCGCTTATCGACCAGACATGCGTGAAGCAGATGATGAGGTGATTTTGAAAAGTTCAGTCTTTATTGATACCTATGACGGGATGCATGAAAGTGGAGATATTGCTTCACCTTTGAAAGATGGAATTTTAAAAAGAGAAAATATTTGTGGAGATTTATTTCAGCTATGTCGAGGAGAAAAAACTGGTCGAAAAAATAATAATGAAATAACATTTTTCAAATCAGTTGGTCATGCTTTAGAAGATTTAGCTGCGGCGAAATTGATTTATGAAAAATTGAATTAACTGTTTCGACTGTTGAAATTGTTTTACTGTTTTCTCTAAATTTTATTTTAGTAAAAAGCAGTCAAACAAAAAACAGTTCTAGCAATGTAACAGTCAAAACAATTGAACAGCCAAAACAGTAAAAAAAAATGTCATCCAAAACTTTTTTCTGCGTAGATGCACATACCTGTGGAAATCCAGTTCGAGTCGTCGCAGGAGGCGGACCGAATTTGGAAGGGAAAAACATGAGCGAAAAACGCCAACATTTTTTAAAAGAATATGATTGGATTCGCAAGGGTTTAATGTTTGAACCACGAGGTCATGATATGATGTCAGGTAGTATTTTATTTCCACCTGCTGATCCTCAAAATGATGTGGGTGTTTTATTTATTGAAACAAGTGGATGCCTACCGATGTGTGGTCACGGAACAATCGGAACAGTTACCATCGCACTCGAACAAGGTCTCGTCACTCCAAAAAAAGAAGGACATCTTCGTTTGGAAACTCCCGCAGGATTAGTCAAAGTCGAATACAAAAAAGAAGGTCAAAAAGTCAAGTCGGTCAAACTCACGAATATTCCATCTTACCTCGCAGCAGAAAATATTGAAATCGAATGTCCAGATTTAGGATTACTAAAAATGGATGTTTCGTACGGAGGAAATTTTTATGCGATCGTTGATGAGCAAGAAAATTTTTCAGGTATTCAAAATTACACCGCAGGAGATTTGATTCGCTGGAGTCCGATTATTAGAAAACGAATTAATGAAAAATATACGTTCGTTCATCCTGAGAATGAAACAATTTCAGGATTAAGTCATATGCTTTGGACAGGTGCGACGTTGGCAGAAAATGCAGATGCACGCAATGCAGTTTTTTATGGAGAAAAAGCGATTGACCGATCTCCCTGCGGCACTGGAACTTCTGCTCGTATGGCTCAATGGGCAGCAAAAGGCAATCTTCAAAAAGGTGACTCATTCGTGCATGAAAGTATCATTGGAAGTCAATTTATTGGACGAGTGGAGGATGTCACTAAGGTTGGAAATATAGATGCAATTATTCCAAGCATTGAAGGTTGGGCAAAAATTACAGGATTCAATACGATTATCATTGATAATGATGATCCATATGCGCATGGATTTCAAGTTATCTAAAAAATAAACTAATGAAAAAAATAATTATCATCGGTGGCGGAATTGTTGGATTATCTTCAGCATATTTTTTACAAGAAGCAGGTCATGAGGTTATTCTTTTGGAAAAAGGAAAAATGATCGATGGTGCATCCTATGGAAATGCAGGATATATTTGCCCGAGTCATGTTATTCCTTTGGCGCAACCTGGAATGATTTCGAAAGGAATTCGATGGATGTTTAACCCTGAAAGTCCATTCTATGTCAAGCCAAAATTAGATTTTGATTTGATGTCTTGGGGTTGGAAGTTTTACCGAGCAGCTACTCATCGACATGTGCATAATGCAAAAACAGTATTACGAGACATGGCTTGGTTGAGTAAAAGTATTTATCAAGATTTTTCAAAAAAAGATGGTTTTGAGTTCGCATTTGAAGAGAAAGGCTTGGTTGATTTGTATAGAACTAAAAAAGGCGAAGTAGGATTAAAAATAGAAAGTGAGATCGCTAATAAAATCGGAGTAAAAGTTGAACACCTTTCTGCAGAGGAAACCCAAGCACTTGATCCACATTTAAAAATGAATGTTTTAGGGTCGGTTTACTATCCTGGGGATTCACATTTATATCCACACTTATTTATGCAATGTCTGCGCGATTATATGGAAAAAAATAATCGAGTAGCTATCCATTTTGAAACAGAAGTGGAAAAATTGTTTTTTTCTAAAAATAAAATAACAAAAATAGATACTTCAAAGGGAGAATTCACTGCGGATGAATTTTTAATTACAAGTGGATCCTGGGCACCAGGTTTGGTGAAGAATTTGAATATAAATATTCCAATTCAGGCTGCAAAAGGATACAATATTACTTTAACTAATCCTGAAATAAAACCCTCTCATCCTTATCTTCTATCGGAGGCAAAAGTAGCCGTGACTCCAATGGCAGACGACTTGCGATTTGCAGGAACCCTAGAAATTGCAGGAATTAACGATCGAATAAATCCACGAAGAGTTAAAGGAATTATAAAAGCGGTTCCAGATTATTTCCCAGCATTTAGAAATTATGATTTTAGAAATATTCAGCCATGGTCTGGATTAAGGCCTTGCTCCCCAGATGGAATGCCTTATCTTGGTAGATTAAAAAATTATGAAAACTTGACTGTGGCTGCAGGTCACGCAATGGTAGGAATGAGTCTAGGGCCAGCTACAGGTAAAATCATTTCTCAAATTATTTCAAATGAAACACCACAAATTACCCATCCAACTTTAAATCCAGATCGGTTTAATTAGAAAATTAATTAATTTGAATCCTGTTGCAGTTGTAATTGGATAACGATTTAAACTATTGTAACAAAATATTACATCATTTCGTCTATTCTCTAATTTATTAGCTATAACCATTTAGAACTCTACATCATTTTGAATGTGTATTTGAGTTGCAAAGGGACGGAAAAAAAACAATCAACTATTTGTTCTTAATTAGTTGAATATTTAAGACCTAATATTAATTTTTTGTAAAATTATATTTTAAATGTACCTCTTTTGCAACATTTAAAATATAATTATGGATATTAATTTAAGTGTATTCAAAATTTTATTCGGTTTAGGTAAACTTTTTAGTAAAAACAGGGGTTTTATATTTTTGTTTTTTAATTCATCGAATAAATCTACTTAACTGTCGAACGAACAAAGATTATAGTAGTTGTGGATGTAACTTTAAGTCAGTAAAGAAAACAATACACCTTACAATACTTACTTTTTATAAACCAAAGGAAAAGAAAACTTAAAATGGAAAAGATGTTATTAATTGCTGTGATTTTTATTTCGAATATGAATGTATTTTTCGCAAATAATGGAGATTCTACTTCTACTGAAAATTGCAAAGAAACAACATTGATTGCCTTAATAGGCGAATGGTCTTATACTAACTTTGCATACCAAATTGTCGATAACATTCATGCATGCGAGGAAATCATTATTGTTAAAAATGCTTTTTTGAAATTCCAATTCGATAAAAATGGAACGTATTCTAAAATATATGGAAGTGGGGATAATGAAACAATGGAAGTTGGAAATTGGGATATTACTGATGATAACTATAGTTTAAACTTGATGCCAAAGAATGGTCTTCAGTCACATTTTATTAAAATTAATAAAGTGGAGGAGGAAAGTATAGAATTAGAATTAAATATCCAAGAGGCAGGATTGGATAATATTTTTTGCACAGAAGTTAATGTACTGAACTTTAGTAAAAACATATTGCCTTTGAACAATTCAGTAATAAGATAATATATATTCTATTTCAAAATAGAGAACTGATTATTTACTCAGGTATGTAATCAGTTTTGTGTTTTCTATTCAAAACGTAATGCTTTTTTCATTTTTTCAAAAATTTCTGTATTATCGTATATGCCATTAAATAATTCTGATTGTGGACCAAACGCAAAAACAGGTACCATGTCAGCTGTATGCCCGTTATTTGTAAATGCAGTAACGAGCTCATTTTTTGTTGATCCATTATTTATAGAAAATCCTCCACATTCATGATCAGCCGTAACTATTACTAAAGTTTCTTCTTCTTTTTTGGCAAATTTTAATATTCTTCCAATCGCCGTATTAAAATCATTCATTTCTGAAATTAACCATGAGGCATCATTTTGATGTCCACCCCAATCAATCTGGGAACCTTCGATCATCAAGAAAAAGCCTTTTGTATTTCTTTTTCTCAGAAAAGTAGCCCCTTTAGATGAAATATAAGGAAGATACTTTCGGCCATTTTTAGCGTGTGGCGGATCATCATCACCAGTAAAAAAAACAAAATTTTTCTTTGGATTTATATAAGTTTCAAAAATATCTTTTTTGAAATAATCATTTACATAGTACCCATCATCTTTGAGTTCTTGATATAAATCCCTATCATCAGACTCTCGTCTATCAAAGTATCTTTTTCCTCCACCGACTAAAAAATCAATTTTTGTATCCATAAAACCCAAAGCGATTTCTTCCATAAATTGTCTGTGAGCTACATGAGAAATAAAAGAGGCAGGTGTTGCATGTGTGACCGGAGAAGTAACAATCAATCCTGTTGCCAATCCATTTTTTTCGGATAACTCCAAAATAGATTGAACAGGAAGAGTATCCATATCAACTCCAATCGCATTGTTATACGTCTTAACTCCACAAGCCATGGCTGTAGCACCTGCTGCAGAATCAGTAATTATATTATCCCCAGAAAATGTTTTTTGAAAGCCAACAACAGGAAATTGTTCGAGATAAGATCCTTTTCTATTAAGATACATTGAGGCAGTGATTTGAGCAATACCCATTCCATCTCCAATCATTAAAATGATGTTTTTTGGGTAGCGGATAACAGGATCATTATAGTCATTAACTTCCTGAGAAGAAATTGAGCTTGTTGTTTTTTTATTTCCACAGCTAGAAAAAGTAAAAACGACAATTAGTATAATCCATTTATTTAGTGGCATGAAAAAGTAATTCTAAGATAAAATAGGTGATCTAAATATGATATAAAATTGCACACGTATTAATTTAAAAAAGAAATAATAAAAACAGCAGAGCAAATTACAATAAAATAATACCTTTTCAATAACAAAACTTTTAGTTTTTATGATTATTTTTGAAGAGTTCTCCAAAAAGAAACAATAAACTAGAACTTCTGTACACATAAAAATTAAGGATGAAAAACCAATACTTTCTGTTTTTTCTTTTATTTCCCTTCTTTTTTTTTTCGCAAAAAAATACTTTTGAAGATTTCCATATAAGGAAGTCGATGAATCACCAGGTAATAAAAGTCGATTCACTCAAGAATGAAAGATTAAAAAAGAAAGAAAGTATTTTTGATTTCATGGCAAAAGATGAAATTTTCGAAATGACTTTAGAAGCTAATTTTGATTCGTTACTTTTTCACAAGAAAAAATCGGTTGAGTATATTCCAGGGAATATTTATTTTAGGAATAAAGACTTAGAAATAGTTGACCTTAAAGTTGAAATCAAACCTAGAGGAAAGTATAGGAGAAAGGTTTGTCAGTTTCCTCCTTTACGATTAAAGTTTAAGAAAAAAGGTTTAAAAAAAATGGGACTTTCTCGGAAACATAATTCGCTTAAATTGGTCTCACATTGTCTTGACAATAAAAAAGAAGCAAAACGAAATATACTAAAAGAGTATTTAATATATAAGATTTATAATCTTCACTCTCCATATAGTCTACGTGCCCAATTGGTAAAAATTAATTATGTTCAATCAGGTAGTGGTAAAAAGATGTTTGAACGTATCGGAATACTCCTTGAAGATGATTATGAATTAGCTCGACGGACGGATTCGAAAATTGTTGAAAAAAAATATTGTGCTCAAGACTCTATTGATACTTATAATGGTACTGTTCACGCTTTGTTTCAATGTATGATTGGAAATGCAGACTGGAGTACGAGGTATATGAGGAATGTAAAATTATTACGCCCTGAACCAAATAGTCTTCTTTGCACTTTCCCTTACGATTTTGATTTTTCAGGTTTGGTTTCGGCAAAATATGCTATCCCAAATCCAGACTACAAACTAAAAAGTACGAGGCAACGGGTGTTTTTAGGTAAAATGTATTCAGATGAAGAAATGAAAAAAGTAGCAAGCCATTTTATAAACCAAAAAAAAGCAACTCTTCGATTGGTAAAAGAATTTAATCTACTAAATAGGCGTTGTAGGAAAGATGTAATTAAATATTTAAAATCTTTTTACGAAATTTTAGAAGATGAGGAAAATATGGCTACAGAATTGACCAAAATTTGTCCTAAAAAATGATAATTTTACCTTTTTAAAATAAAAGGTAAATGTTACTAAAAACTATCGCATATTTTTTTTCTATCGCGTTCCATCCTTTATTGATGGTCACCTACATGCTACTTATTTTACTTTCTGTTGATCCACATTTATTTGGGACAAACAGTGTAAAAGGTGGAATGAGAAATATTCTAATGGTTTTCTTTTCTACTTTTTTTATTCCAATCATATCAGTTTTAATGATGAAAGCATTAAAACTAATTCCATCTCTTGAATTGAAAAATGCGGAAGATCGTATTGGCCCTTTCATTGTTACAGGAGTTTTTTATATTTCTACTTATTATTTAATTTATAGAAGTCCAGAAATACCAATCGAATTTAAGGCTTGTTTTTTGGGTGCTGTGATTGGATTATTTTTGGCATTTTTTATTACTCTTTTTTCTAAAATTAGTTTACACGCTTTAGGAACAGGAGGATTTTTAGGAATGGTATTGATCACGATTCAACGATCAGAATTGTTTCCTTTTGTGTGTAATACTGGAATCTTTGGAGTGATAGAAGTGAGTCTTTTCGGATTATTGATAACTACAATTTTAATTTGTGGAATAGTCGGAACGTCTCGTTTAATTTTGGATGCCCATGAGCCAAAAGATTTGTACGGAGGATATTTAGTAGGATTGGCAACTCAGTTTATTGCATTTAGTTTTTTCAATTGAAATCATTTTTTTAAAAAATGTAAATATTGTTTGTAACAAATAAACCTATTTTTAAATCATAACGAAATTATACAAATTTTAAAATGAACGATTTACAAAACACTATTGAACAAGCTTGGGAAAATAGAGACCTTCTTCACGGAAAACCAACTAAAGAAGCTATCCGAGAAGTTATTGAACACCTTGATAAAGGTAAACTTAGGGTAGCGGAGCCAACTATTGATGGAGATTGGAAAGTAAATGATTGGGTAAAAAAAGCAGTTGTGATGTATTTCCCAATTCAACAAATGGAAACATTGGAAGTGGGGATGTTCGAATTTCATGATAAAATTCCGTTGAAAAAAGGATATAAAGAATTGGGTGTTAGGGTTGTGCCCCATGCAATTGCTAGACATGGTGCATTTCTTGCGCCAGGTGTAATAATGATGCCTAGTTATGTTAACATCGGAGCTCATGTTGGGAAAGGAACGATGGTTGATACTTGGGCAACTGTTGGATCATGTGGTCAAATTGGGGAAAATGTTCACTTGAGCGGGGGTGTTGGAATAGGAGGTGTATTGGAACCATTGCAAGCAACACCGACGATTATCGAAGATAATTGTTTTATCGGTTCACGAAGTATCATTGTTGAAGGAGTTCGAGTAGGTAAAGAAGCGGTACTTGGAGCAAATGTTGTCTTGACAAAATCAACTCATATCATTGACGTAACAGAGGATACACCTGTAACACATCGAGGAGTTGTTCCGCCAAGGTCAGTTGTTATTCCAGGAACATACACTAAGAATTTCCCAGCAGGTGATTACCAGGTTGCTTGTGCCTTAATCATTGGTCAGAGAAAAGAAAGTACGGATAAGAAGACATCATTGAATGATGCATTGAGAGATCACAGCGTGGCAGTATAGTAAAGTTATTAATTATTCACAAGGTGACTTAAAGTCATCTTGTGAATATTCATTTAGGTTTAAATTTAAAGGCAATAGATAAAATTTACTCCTCATAAATCAGCATTTCACGAATCACTTCTGGATAAATATACACGTATAAATATACTGTTACTAATGCCTATATCTTGTAAAAATACATCAAAGATATTTTTACAAAATCTATATTCAAAGGTAAAATCTTAATTATTCCAACTTCGGATTCTATATTGTTTTTTAAATATGCTAAGGTGAAAACTCGTAAGATGGTGGTTTATGTCTTTTAAGAAATGGCCATTGTGCTTAAAAACTAATTTAACTTTAATCCAATAGCCTCTCAATAAAACACTCCAATGGTTTTTGGAAATGTAGTGTTATGATTTATCCAAAGGTTCAATTTATCCATTTTTGATTGGTAGATGAGAATGAAAAGGTATTACTACAACTTGAGGATGTTGTTGTAATTCTCTCGTCATATTTTGAAGTTGAAAAAGTTAGTTCATTGCTATAAAAGTTAAAAATATATTTTCTTCGACAAACTTCGAAAAATTGTTTTCAAAATAATTTGCTCGTGCAATATTCATTAGAAAACATTCTCCTTACTTTTACATCTTGCCAACCTAAAATTGCATCTAACTATAAAATAGAAACTTAATATGAGATTTAAATATTTCTTTTTCTTTGTTCCTTTTGTCTTTCTTTTTAGCTGTAAGACTAAAAAAATAGTAGATGCTTCTATATATGATTTTACAATCGAAGAGCGAACTTTGGATTCACTAATTGTCACCGCACCGAGAATTATTAAAAATGATAAAGATTATAAATTACCCAATTACAATGAAAGTTATCCTAGAACTCATGACTTGATTCATACCAAATTAGACTTGAAATTTGATTGGGAAAATGAGCAAGTGATTGGAAAAGCTACGTTGACTTTTGAGCCATTTTTTTATTCGAGTAGTTTATTAGTATTAGATGCAAAAGATTTTATTTTTAATAAAGTAACTTATGAAGGAGCAAGCGAAAATTTAAAATATGAATATAATGGAGAACTCCTCAAGATTGATTTAGGAAAAGAATTTAAAGCAAAAGAGCAGTACAAAATTTTTATAGATTATGTCGCAAGTCCTGCAGGGACAGGAGGGAGTGAGGCAATTACTTCGAATCAAGGTTTGTTTTTTATTAATCCACGAAATGAAGACCCTGACAAACCTCAGCAAATTTGGACACAAGGAGAAACGGAATGGAACTCTCGTTGGTTTCCTTCTATCGACAAACCAAATGAGCGATGCACACAAGAAATGTATTTAACAGTTGAGGATAAATTTAAAACATTGTCAAATGGTTTGTTGATATCTTCCAGCAAAAACTCAAACGGAACACGAACAGATTATTGGAAAATGAGTCAGCCACATGCTCCCTATTTGTTTATGGTTGCGGTAGGAGAATTTGCGGTAGTTAAAGATACTTGGCGAGGTAAACCGATTGAATATTGGGTAGAACCAAAGTTTGAAAAAGATGCTCGAGCGATTTTTTTTAACACTATTCCGATGCTGGATTTTTTCTCAGAAAAATTAGGAGTGGAATATCCATGGGATAAATATTCTCAAATTGTAGTTCGGGATTATGTTTCGGGTGCAATGGAAAATACGACAGCAGTTATTTTTGGAGAGTTTGTTCAGAAAAGAGAAAATGACTTAATAGATGCGACGAATGAGTTGATTGTGGCGCATGAAATGTTTCATCATTGGTTTGGTGATTTGGTGACTTGTGAAAGTTGGGCGAATTTGACGATGAATGAAGGCTTTGCCAACTATAGTGAATACCTGTGGTTTGAGCATGAATATGGAGAAGATGAAGCAGACTTGCATCGACTTGGTGAGATGAATGGATATTTTAATTCGACGATGAAAGGAGTGCATGACTTGATTCATTTTGAGCACAATGATAAGGAGGATATGTTTGATGCGCATAGTTATAATAAAGGTGGTTTGGTTTTGCATATGCTCCGGAATTATATTGGTGATGAAGCTTTTTATACTTCGCTAAACCACTATTTGACTGAAAATGCATTTAGTGCTGTAGAAGCACATAATTTACGATTGTCTGTGGAAGCAGTGACTGGAAAGGATTGGAATTGGTTTTTTAATCAATGGTATTTTGGAGCAGGACATCCTATTTTAAAAGTAAGCTATGACTATGACGAAGTTTCAAAAAAAGCAACTGCAACTATTGAGCAAACTCAAAATGTAGATAATAATATTCCGATTTTTAAGTTACCAATGAAGGTAGATGTTTATTTTGAAAGAGGGAAATTTACTCAATATAACATTACTCTTACGAAAAGAATTCAGACATTTGAATTTGATGCGAAGAGACGACCAATGTTAATTGATATTGATTCAGAAAGAATTTTATTGGCAGATATAAAAGATAAACATACAGAGGAAGAGTTTATTTTTCAGTATTTGAACACTAAAAAATTCTTAGCAAGATTTGAAGCAATTACTGCATTGAGTAATTCAAAGAATCCAACCACAAAAAAATTTTTTGAAACAGCATTAAATGATGATTCATGGTTGATTAAAATGCGAGCTTTGGAGAAAGTGGATATTTCAAATGACATTTCTTTAAAAAATAAGGTAGCTAATATGATTAAAATTGATCCTAATTCCAATGTTCGAGCTACAGCAATCGAAGTACTTGCAGGGACCGGTGACAAATCATTTATTCCAAATATCAAAGATGCGATTAATAGCGAAAAAGTTATGCGCGTTAAAATTTCAGCAATGAGAATTTTATATCTCTTAGATGCTGCGGAAGGTATTGCTTATGCAGATCAAGTAAAAGACGATTCAAATCAAGAAATATTGATTACGGTTGGTGAGATTTATGCAGCGAGTGCTGACGTAAAATATTTATCCTATTTTGAAAAAAAATGGATGGAAATGGAGGACTTTGAATTGGTTTCGTTTTTTGATAGTTACCGAGCGTTGGTTCAGTTGGCCGATGATGTAAAGTATGAATTGATTATTTTGAATTTGAAAAAAATGGGAATGAATTCGAATGATATAAAGTGGAGAAGATTGTCAGCAACAAAAACTTTAAATGACTTGCGTGAAGATTATCGAATTACATTAAATGAAAAAGATGCAGATAAGAAAATGACTGAATTTTTAAATAAAAGGATTGAAAAATTGACGGAGATGATTGATGAGGTAAAGTTAAAAACGAAGAGTCGATGGTTATTGGATGCGTATAAAAATTATAGGTACTAATAATTTTCGATTGATGACAAACCATTTATCATCAATCGAAAATTTATTCCTCCAATAAATTATATCGTTTGGCATAAATGGAAATGGCATGAGCCAATTCATTTAGTTTAGTCGTTTCCAAAATTACTTTTTCTTTAAATAGGGAAAAGCTTTTTTTTTCGAATTCTTTAAATGATGGATTCACACATATTTGAATATGCCAATCTTTAGGAATAAAACTTAATCTATCTACAATTCTGTGCATTTGATCTAAAATTGTAAAATATCCATTTGGAGTATTAAAGTTAAAATAAACTTTAGTGGTTAATTTTGGAATAATCTTACTTTCTTTGCTTGCAATTTTGATAACATTTAACGCTTCATCATAATAGTAACAAGAATGAAGTCTAAAATTGTCTTTAATTTGAAATTTCCTTAGTTCAATTGAATTGCTATCAAACTTTGTCAAACCACCAAATGCTATCTTTTCTAAACTCTTAGAATTATTTGAACTAATGTTTGAACTTGTCATTGTTTTATTATTTACGATAGAAAGTACCCAGTTAGAAGTACCTGGAATTTCACCAAACTATCAACTCTTTAAATTATGTATAATTTTAATTCAATAAACTATATTCTCGTGACTTAAACCAATCAATTAGTACCTCTTAATCAACATGGCATGCCCATGAGCACCAGCTGCGCAAGCCGCCAATAAAGCATATTTACCATTTTCCGCATGCAATCTGTTTGCCGCCGTAGTTAACAATCGACTTCCCGTTGCTCCAAATGGGTGACCAATGGATAATGATCCTCCCCATAAATTTAATTTATCAAAATCAACCTTTCCCACTGCTTTATCTCTTCCAAAATTTTCTTTGGCGAATTCATCACTTTCAAGAGCATTTATATTAGCAAGAACCTGCCCGGCAAATGCCTCATGAATTTCTAAAACATCAATATCATCAAGCTCCAAATTGTTCTTCTTCAAGATTTCTGAAATTGCATAGGCTGGTCCCAACAACAATTCATTCGTTAAGTCTTGTCCAGTAAAAACATAATCAACAATTTCTGCTTTAGGCGTTAAACCTAATTCTTTCGCTTTCTCTTCTGTGGCCAATAATGTAACTGCTGCTCCATCGGTTAAAAAAGAAGAATTTGCTGCAGCAGAGCGCCGTTTTGAAAAGAACAATGAAAAAATGAATATACACGAAATAATGGCGATGTTTATCGCTTACATGAAGCAAGAAATGGAATACACTGGCATGAGAATCAAGGCCATGAAAGAATGGGAGATTGATGATTGTCAATGCCTCGATTGCGAAGCTAGAACCGCGACGATGTCCAAAGAAGAGGACCCCTCCTTCGGTGATGAGTTTTCCAAGGAGTGGTTGTAATGGCGGCATGGAAACCCAATCCAAGTGCCCCATTGTGGGATGCACCGGAGGTGAATGAAGCACAAGGACCGTACTTCTCGGACCTTCATATCAGGCACGAAAGGCAAGTAGGGCCATCATGTGTGGCAACCACGCTGGCCATGATTGCTAGGGCAACAGGGCCCAATGTGACGCCGGAGGATTTCAAGAGGGTCACAAATTCTCAATCACCGCATTCGTGGTCCAATGCGCTCAAACCCTTCGGAATGCAGTTAGCGTATTGCAACAACGATGTGAGAAGAATCGAACATTACATCGAGGAATTGGTCGCCCACGACGATTTGTTTTTCCTTTGCTTCTACTCCGTGGATCCGCCGAGTGACCCGGACGCGAGGGGGAAACTTTGCACTGCCCATATCGTAACATTGCACAAAGGCATCATCTATGACACTGCCAAGGACAACGGTGCTGGTGGTGTGATTCCAGCCCAGGATTACGCAAGACTCGAAAGACAAACCAAGAGAATATTCAGGGTTGTCCCTGTTGGCCACCCGAGGTGCGTCTGATGAGTCAAAGCACAACAAGAAGACTACCAATCGACGGGTTTGGGACATGCGTCACCTATGGCGAGGCCAACGACATGGGGGTTGGTTTACCCATTGAAATTGATGAAGACAGACCCCTTGTGGTGGCTCACCCAGCAGCAGGAAGCCACTACCATGCGAGCATGAGTTTGTTTGAAGATGCGGGCCATCCGTTTTTGCAGGTCTTGGTTGATGGGGGGATGTTGTACGTTCCCGACCAATGGCCCTATCACGCAGATGTTGTCAATCATGCCATCTATCAGAGGTTGCACGACTCCTCGGAGGGCTGGCCGGTGTTCAGGAAAACCTCA
>UPTG01001871.1_pt1 | contig 15093 bp, 14 predicted proteins | sample 2160121 | NCBI WGS metagenome assembly UPTG01 (sample SAMN06266255, study PRJEB28933) | marine metagenome | isolation source: Columbia River Estuary | place: USA:Columbia River Estuary, USA | collected 2014-07-27
GTGCCGTTTTCTGGTTCGAGTGGTGCCTGTCGGACGCCAAAGGGAACGGTTTGCAACCTCTGCGCGGTCTTGGGCTTTTGAAAGGCGGCATCTGCCCACATTACTCCAGCGAACCTCTGCGGCAAGCTTCTTTAAAAACGGCTGTGCGCGAAAATACCATGCCGATCAGCTATGCCATTGATGACGGGGCGGCAATGGTATTTGGACCCGAAACCGTGATTGATCTGTGTTCCGCTGCGCCGGGCGCCGGATGTTACCAAATTTCTAGCGGACAAGAAACAGCCCACCAGACAAGACCCGTGAGCCTAGGCGAGCGTCATCTCGGCCTGCTGGATTAACCAATCGCAAACTATACAAACCGGGGATGTCTCGGCCTTTCCAGAACGGGAAAGCAGGTAAAAAGACCGTTGTGGTGCCAAATCTATGTCAGTCAAACGGACCAAACGACCATCGTCGATCTCTCCCTGCATCAGCGGAAAAATTCCGAGCGCAATGCCTTGGGCGTCCAGCGCTGCCTGCAACACAAAGCTTGAATCAGCAATGACCGTTTCACTATCAAACACAACAGGGCCTAAACCGGCAACTGCGCACCAATCCGACCAATCGAGCCGGTCATGCTGGTGCAAAATTGGCCCCTGCACCAGATCGGTGAACTTATACAAATCAAGCCCTATGGCTTTGCTGCGCCGGATCAAGTCCGGGCTCGCCACCGGAGCGTATACAATATCCAGCAACCGGTGCGCTTTCAAACCAGGCCAATGACCGCTGCCCCAATCAACCATGATGTCACTGCGCATCTCTTCGCTGTCAACCAGTCTGGACCCATGGGTCACAACCAGGTCAATTTCAGGATGGGCTGCGCGAAAAAGCGCCAACCGTGGTATCAGCCAATGCGACCCAAACATCGGCCCAACAGCCAGCGTAACCTTGGTTCCAGCATTTAATATATTGCTCTGAATTTCGGTCCGGATTTCACCAAACGCGCGGGTCACCACCTGTGACAGAGCGCAACCTTGTGTCGTCAATGAAACAGCACGGGTGTGGCGGATAAATAATTTGGTTTGCCAGCTCTGTTCAAGGTGCCGTATCTGATTACTGACAGTGGTGGCACTGACGCATAATTCATCCGCCGCGTCTTTGAAACTCAACAGTCGGGCCGCCGCCTCAAATGTTCGCAGGGCCGTTAACGGCAGACGTCGCAACTCTGCATTCATCAACCCCGCCCCCTATAGAGTAAATTAGATTAATCTATAGGGGGCCCTCAAATGACTTGTCCAGCAGATAAAATCATGAAAATTTGCCTCCATCCCCACATTGGACCCTCGCATGTCGCCCAACGACCAAAACTCAACAGACACAGTCAGTAACAAGACCAATCGAAGATTGGGTCGCAGATCCGGTCGAAGAGGGTCAAACACCACAGAGCCGGCCAACAGCCGCCAAATTATAAAGCCAATAGCCGGTCGCCTAAACCCACTATCCGCCGCAGACATTGAGAAAATTCATCAGGCTTCTTTGGATATTTTAGAACAGGTCGGGATGAGCGAAGCCCCTGATATAGTGATCGAAACGATCACAGCTTCAGGCGGCAGTGTCACTCAGGACAATCGCCTCACCATCCCACGCGACTTGGTAAACACGGTGCTGAAGGGTTTAAATCGGGGGTTTTCGCTGTTTGGGCAAAGCTCTGACACAACCCTGAACATGAAGGGTCCGCGCACCCATACCGGATCGGGCGGTGCCGCTCCCCAGATGGTCGACACCCTTAGCGGCCAATACCGCGCCGCCACTTTGGCCGATTTGTATGACGCCGCTCGGCTGGTAGACCGCTTGGAACATATCCATTTCTTTTCACGCTCGGTTGTGGCCACTGATATGAAATCCGAGCGTGCGCTGGATATTAACACCGCTTTCGCAGCACTGGCCGGCACCCGCAAACATGTGATGGTCAGTGCCTCTGATCCGCAACATGTCCACGATATTGCCGAGATGTGTTTTACAATCGCCGGCAGCCCAGAGACGTTTCATAAACGCCCCTTTCTGTCACTGAATATCAATCACGCAGTGCCACCATTGCGGTTTTCAGCCCATGCCTGCGAGGTGTTGGCGCAAGCCGCCGAACTTGGTCTGCCGATAATGATCAACACCTTTGGCCAGATGGGCGCTTCAAGCCCGGTGACCATAGCAGGCTGTCTGGCACAGACCAATGCTGAAACATTGGCTGGAATGGTTTTTGCCTATTGCATCAACCCCAACGTCAAAGCGCTCTATGGAGCCCGACCGATGATCACAGATTTGCGCACTGGCGGCATGGCGGGAGGCAGCGGGGAACAGGCAATCCTGACTGCGGCGGCCAGCCAGATCGCAAAATTTTACGATCTGCCCAACTCAACCATTGCCGGCGCCACCGACAGCAAACTGCCAGACTGCCAATCAGGATATGAAAAAGCTCTGACCATCGCAATGGCCGCGCAGGCTGGCGCCAATATCATCACACAGGCGGCGGGCACACAGGCAGGTTTGATGGCAACGTCTTTTGCCGCCTATGTGATCGATAATGATATGCTGGGCACGATCCTAAAGGCCGCTCAGCCGATTGAAGTCAGCAGCGAAACGCTGTCGGTGACGCGGATCAGTGATGCGGTGCGCGGTGATGGTCATTTTCTGGGGCAATCTGAGACCTATCAACGGATGAAGTCAGATTTTGTTTATCCCGATCTGGCTGATCGTCGCCCCCCTGAACTGTGGCAATCTGATCCTGGACTTGATTTGGGTAAAAAGGCAAAAGACACCGCGCTTGAAATATTGGCGACGCATTTTCCCAATCATTTGCCGCTGGACATACAAGACCTGCTGCGCCAGAAATTCGCTATTGAGCTGCCGACAGAAAGGATGCGACCCAAATGAAAATCGCCATTATCGGTGTCGGGGCCATGGGGTCAGTCTACGCCGCCTTGCTGGCTGAAGCGGGCCATGAGGTTTGGGCCGTCGATCCCTGGCAAGCCCATGTCGAGGCGATCAATTCAAAAGGGCTGCGCGTCGAGGGCGCCAGCGGAGACCGGATAATTAAAGGGATTACCGCCACGGGTGATGTGACCGACGTTGGCCCCTGTGATCTTTGCATCATTGCCACCAAAGCCAGCCATGTCGGTGCGGCCGCAGGCGCAGTCGCCCCTGTCATTGGCACAGGAGCACTGGTGTTGACAATCCAGAACGGGCTTGGCGCCGGGGACCGCATCGCCGAGCATATGGCCACTGAAAATGTTCTTCTGGGTGTGGCAGACGGCTTTGGTGCGTCAATGAAAGCGCCTGGACACGCCCATCATAACGCCATGAAGCTTATTCGCATCGGCGAATTAAACGGCGGTATGACTGACCGGTTACAAACCCTAGAAGGGCAATTGGTGACAGCCGGTTTTCACGCCAAAGCTTTTGCCGATATCACCCAACTGATCTGGGAAAAGTTTTTGTGCAACGTGACATTCAGCGCACCCTGCACGGTGTTTGATAAAACCATAGGGCAACTGATGGCCGATGCCGATCACTGGAAAATCGCGCTTGGTGCCATGCGCGAGGCATACCGCATCGCCATCCACAGAGACATTCCACTGAGCTTTGGTGACCCCATATCCTATGTCACTGGCTTTGGGGCCAATATGCCCAACGCACGGCCCTCTATGTTATTAGATCATATGGCAAGACGTCCCTCAGAGCTGGATGCGATCAACGGTATGGTCCCCGTCATGGGCCGCCAAGATGGGTTTGATACCCCGTATAACGACACGCTGGTGGCAGTGTTAAAAGCCCGCGAGGCCGCTTTTTCAGGAGATGGGTCATGAAGCTTGCCACCGTTCGCTACCGCGACCAAACCCTTTACGGTCAGGTGATCGGTGACCGGTTTTATCCGGCTCAAGAGGCTCTGAAAGCCCGTTATGCAACGCTGAAAGACCTGATTTCTGATGGATCTTTGACGCAATTGGCCGCACAGCAGACCAGACAAGAGGATGGCATTGACCTCGCAAAAGTCAGCTATCTGCCGCCTATTCCGGAACCTGGAAAAATAATCTGTGTTGGGTTGAATTATCGCAAACCCTATCCGGTTGACGGTGTTGCCCCCCCCGACCCCAGTCAAATTATCCTATTTGGCAAAGAGCGTGACACCCTGTTGGGCCATCAGCAAAAACTGGAAACGCCGACTGGTGCCGCCGCTCATAGTTTTGATTACGAAGGCGAGATTGCGGTGATTATCGGCACCGCCGGCCGCCACATCGCCCAAGACGATGCGATGGCGCATGTGATGGGATATTCCATCTTTAACGATGGATCGGTCCGCGATTGGCAAAAACACAGTATCTATGCGGGAAAAAACTTTGCTGGTTCAGGGTCGTGGGGGCCGTGGATCACCACCGCTGATGAAATCAAGGACCCGGCCACAATGTCGCTGACCACCCACTTGAACGGCCAGCAGATGCAGAGCACGACCGCTGATCAGATGATCTATTCCATTGCAGCGCAAATTTCATACGCATCACATCTTTACGATCTGCACCCCGGGGATATCATCGCCACCGGCTCACCCGATGGCACCGGCGGTAGCCGCACACCAAAAAGGTATTTGCAAGAGGGAGACCGGTTACAAATTGCGGTGTCGGGAATAGGATTGCTTCAGAATGATGTATAAAGATATCGCAGTGAGACAAAAACAATCAAAACATATATTTTAGCGCACACTTGTGCTTATTTGTTGGACTCTTAATCCATCCTTTTGATAGCAATTACATGGGCTTTGTTATTATACTGTGCAGTAGCTATTCGAGTCATACCTAACTTTATTATTTGCATAAGAATGTCGTATTTATGAATTCCGGGAAATCCCGTGGAGAAAATTCAGATCCGGATTTTAAGCGCCGAATTCGTCTAAGCCGTGTGGCGCTTTCCGTTCTGCTGACTTTAACCTCTATTTGGACTGCGGTTTTTTTGGTCTCAAACGATTTAGCCGGCGCGGCCATTTTAGGAGCCTGTCGCTGCTCTATGCGCTTTGTCTTTTTCTGTATCAAATGGGTTACTTACTTTTTGCACGGTCTTTTTGGCTGTTTAGCGCCTCTGCGGCAACCTTTGCCTGCATCGTATTTGGGCAACCATTTGCCGATCTTGATTATCTGTTTTTACCAATTATGACACTATCCTTTTTGGCTTTTTCTTGGAAGTACGAGCCAAAATTTTTGCTTTTTTTTGTCTCACTGCCCCTAGTTCTGTGGACAATAAGCATTTATTTTTCTCTGAACGGCAGCTCACTTTTTTATTTTGGTATCCCCCCGATTTCATCCAATATTGAGCTTGGCAAAATCAATGCTGGACTGCGCTTTACCACAGTGGTCCTTTTAGGTGCAGAACTGTCGTTTTTTAATTTTCTAGTGTCTGCCCGAGAAAATGATTTGCAAACAGCCCGCGAAAATGCGGAACAGGGTTTACTTTCGAAAAGCATCTTTCTCGCCAATATGAGCCATGAAATTAGGACCCCGATGAATGGTCTCATCGGGATGATTACAGTGCTGGAAAGAACAGGGGCCACGGACGATCTTTCCCGGACAATTGAAACAATCCGGCATTCAGCCTTTTCGCTGCTGAGAATTATTGACGATATTCTAGATGCCTCAAAAATGGAGGCCGGTGAATTAGATATTCACTATACTAAATCAGAATTGAGACCCATAATCGAGGGCGTCGCCACCAGTCTGCAAACAATGGCAGACGATCGCGAGATAGAACTGCGGCTCTATATCGATCCGAATGTGCCTGAATGGGTGTTGATTGATTCTGGCCGGTTGCGACAAATTTTACTAAATATTTTAAGCAATGCCATTAAATTTTCGGCCTCTGATCTGACCAACCGTGCAGCAGAAGTTTATTTCCACCTGGAATATATAAACGGTAAGGACCTGCGGGTGACCATAGACGATAACGGCATCGGTATGGGTGCCACCGTGAGGGATAATTTGTTTAAACCCTTCATCCAAAGTGAAACAGCGACTGAAATGCGGGTAAAAGGCACGGGACTTGGACTAGCGATCACCGCAAATCTGATGAAACGGATGCACGGAGAAATTAATATAGACAGCACGGAAGGTTTTGGAACCACCGTCACCATCACAATGCCAGTGAAACGTGTTGATGGTCCAAAAACCCTGACCAGCCTTGCTGATCTAAAAATTGTCTGGCTAACCGAGACGGGGTTATGGTCACCACGCCACTTTAATAAATTCTTTGCACGATCTCGCTCAGAATTCTTCTATTACCCGACCGATGAAAAACTCACGGATGTCGAGTTGCCGACCTCAGCGGACACGATTTTTATTCTTTCCTCTGCGAATGACACGGTTTTGGAAACGTGGCAAAACCTATTGCGCGCACAATGTGATAAACCAAAATTTATCCTGCTTAGCAAAAGCCGTAGCGACCGTCTTGGACCAATTGAGCCAGACAGTTACCGCATACAGATTTTACCTATTCTCGTGTCTGAACTTCATAAGGCAGTGACAACATTAATTGGCGGCCAAACCTCTGAGACCGCGCCGCCTGCCAACTCACAACAATCCCAAGAGAAATTTTCAGATATCCAAATACGTCGTGCGGCTAAATCAATTTTAGTGGTTGAAGATAATGAAATCAACGGCGTGGTGATGCTCAAGCAGCTTGAGGTATTGGGATACAGTGCAGCGATCGCCCACAACGGCCAAGAAGGTCTGCAGAAATGGCAAAACGGCTGGTTTGATCTGGTGCTGACAGATTGCCATATGCCAATCATGGATGGGTATGAAATGGTCCAGATTTTACGCCGTAAAGAGGCTGAAAAAGGGCTTGAACGGACGCCGATTATTGCTGTCACAGCCAGTGCTCTGGCAGGAGAATCCGATAAATGTCTGGCCATCGGTATGGATGACTATATTTCAAAGCCCGTTGAAATGGACTTATTGGAAGCCAAGATTTCAACATTTTTCAACATCTGAAATTCGGTTTGACAGAGCGGGCGGTCTGTCTGACTTAACAATCCGGCGCGCTGGAAATAACCGGCGCGCCGATATCAATCTAAGAGGTGTTTTCTGCCGCTGCCTGTCTAGAGACTGGCGTCAAGAGCCGCTGTTATCGCATCGCCCATTTCACTTGTTGTGGAAAAAGCTGCGCCCTCAACATTAAGCAGATCAGCCGTCCGATAGCCGTCGGCCAGCACGGTCTCAACCGCCTGTTCAAGACGATCTGCCTCAGTCCCCTGATCAAAGCTATAGCGCAATGCCATCGCAAAACTCAGAATACAGGCAATCGGGTTGGCTTTCCCCTGCCCGGCAATATCAGGCGCCGAACCATGTACCGGTTCATACAAAGCTTTTGGTCTTCCATTGGCCATCGGCTGGCCCAAGCTGGCCGATGGCAACATGCCAAGACTGCCGGTCAACATCGCGGCGGCATCCGACAACAAATCGCCAAACAGATTGTCGGTTACGATCACATCAAACTGTTTGGGCCAGCGGCAGAGCTGCATCGCACCCGCATCGGCATACATATGGCTAAGCTCCACATCGGGATAATCCTCGTCGTGCACCTTTTGCACCACTTCGCGCCACAACACGCCGGATTCCATCACGTTGGCTTTTTCCATCGAACAAACCTTGTTCGACCGACGCCGGGCTAATTCAAACGCCGACCGAGCGACGCGGTCAATTTCGCTTTCGGTATAACGCTGGGTGTTGATGCCAACCCGTTCGTTTCCATCTTTGAAAATGCCGCGCGGCTCGCCAAAATAAATTCCCGAAGTCAGTTCGCGAATAATCATGATATCAAGCCCCGCCACCACTTCGCGTTTTAGCGACGAAAAATCAGCGAGCGCATCAAAGCATTGCGCCGGTCGCAGGTTGGAAAAAAGATCCATTTCCTTGCGCAGCCGCAGCAGGCCGCGCTCGGGCTTGTCGTTAAACTCAAGCGTATCATATTTTGGACCACCTACAGCGCCCAAAAGCACTGCATCAACCTCTTGCGCTTTGGCCATGGTCGCATCCGTCAAAGGCGTTCCGTGCGTGTCATAAGCGATGCCGCCAACCAGATCTTCGCTCACATCGAAATTCAGATCCCGTTTTTCACCAAACCAGCTGATGACCTTGCGAACCTCGGCCATTACTTCGGGGCCAATCCCGTCGCCGGGAAGAATAAGAAGAGATGGGGTGCTCATTGACACTGTCCTTACAAATAATTTCTGGTTTAGGTCCTATCGGTTGCCATAGTCAGGGTCAAGAAACGAAGGATCGTGCAGTTTAATCTGCAGCATTAACGTTTTTACTAAGACCCCATATTCAATATCGCTATGTGAACCGTCTAAATTACATACTATCTTCATCAAACTTGGGGCAACCCTTTGACATATAACGCAGCATCAGGGTTTTAAGATGGAGAACCTTTGATTTAATTTTTTAAAGGGAAAAAGAGCAGACTCAGAGAGAAAGAACCAATTTATTTGCGCTAAATCGGTAATAGCCCGATTGTCATAGAAAAGGGCGTAAAGCACCCAATATATCTTTGCCAAACCAATAACCTCAAATCCAAGAGCCATGCATAGGATGTCGTTTATGGTTCAGGGGATATCCAGATCAACCCAGACAAGGCCATGGTGGCTGGCTGCAACGCGATCCGCCTCTTGCGGCCAGACAACACCAGAGCCGACAATCGTCAAACCCGCAGAGGGCAGCACATAATCTACCCGCAGATTACCCGGCACCGGATCGGACCAATCTGCCGTATCCAACGCCGGATCACCACTATGATCAGGATTGGACACACGACGGCCGTAGGCGCTGCGCGGTGCCGGATCTTGAAGACGTCGATCCGCCAACAATTCCCGCATAACACCATGACGCCCCTCCCCATCAAACGGATCAAGGTTGGTATTGGCCAAGAGCTCGAGGGGCTTGGGAAGCTGATCTACTAGGGCAGCGGCATAGGCAATTTCATCGGAATTGTGGCGGCCGTTGCGGTCCTCTGGCCCGTCAAAGACTGGTGGGCTGGCGTGAAATGTGAGGAGGGAAATGGGGTGCTGCTGCCAGGTGATCGAGGTCTGCAGCATCGCCACATAGGCCAGCCTTTGCACCTTGGCAATTTCAGGCGGGTCTGTACTTTGCGTTTGCGGCACCTCCGCCCAAAGAACTTGGCTGTGATCTTGGCTATTTTGCACGTCGAATGGCAGGCGCGATAGAAGCAAAAGCCCTCTTTGCCCGGCGAAAATGCCATAGCTTTGCGCATCCCCCGGCCCACCGATTTGCCCATTTCCATCAATATCGACGCCGGTTGCCACCCCGGTGTTGGGTCGTGGTGCCAAAAGATTTTGCATCTCCCACCCCTGCGCTTTGAGCGCCGATTGAAAGGCGCGCGCCGCGCGCAGCTCTGCATCCCAATCAAAGCGTTGCAGCGCCAAAACATCCGGTTTGATTGTGGCTATAAGCCGGAGCGCTGCGCGAATTTGGGATGATTTTCCGTATAGGATGTCGCGGTATAAGAGCCCCGGCGCATTACGCTCAAGCGCGGCGGTGTAGCTGGCCAATCGCAGTGTTTCACTGACTGCTGGAGCAGGGTAGATCAGACATAAAAGGATCAAAAGAGCGAGCGCGCGCATCCAGGCCCGAAACCTGCGCAGATATCGTCGCCGGCGCATCGATGGATGCGACGGGTGGATGAACAAAATGGCATTTGGGTCGAATGTCTGGCTCATGGCGAGCCTGAGTGGAGATCAAAACTCTTAATATTCGATCAATTATTAAGTGAATTACGCGACGTTTTTCAAATCCCCTGTCGCGCGGGAGGTCGGTTTTGGCCAGCCGATCTTTGGCTGGCCAAAGCGATCAGACCCAAGGAGCGCTCTGCGCCATTTGCGCTTCAAAGGCGTCGACAGAAGCAATTTTTTCCATCGATAGGCCGATGTCGTCGAGCCCATTAATCAAGCAATGCTTGCGGTGTTGATCCAAATCGAAGGCGATGACCTCGCCATCAGAGGTCTCAATCTGCTGGTTTTCCAGATCAACCACCATGCGCGCATTGCTGCCTTTTTCGGCATCTTTCATCAGAAGTTGCAGCTGGTCTTCGGAGACAACCACAGGCAAGATACCATTTTTGAAGCAGTTGTTGTAGAAAATATCCGCAAAGCTGGTTGAGATCACGCAGCGGATGCCAAAATCGAGCAAAGCCCAAGGCGCATGTTCGCGTGAGGAGCCACAACCGAAATTGTCACCGGCAACCAAAATATTGGCGCCTTTATAGGCGTCTTTGTTGAGCACGAAATCGGGGTTGTCGCTGCCATCGAGATTATAGCGCATCTCATGAAAGGCGCTGACGCCAAGCCCGGAGCGTTTGATGGTTTTCAAAAACTGCTTTGGAATGATCATATCGGTGTCGATATTGATCAACGGCATGGGGGCCGCAATGGCGGTGAGTTTTTCGAATTTTTCCATTAGAGCATCTCCCGCACATCAGTCAGTTTTCCGGTAAGGGCCGCAGCGGCAGCCATGGCAGGGCTCATCAAATGCGTACGCCCGCCGCGGCCTTGGCGGCCTTCAAAGTTGCGGTTTGACGTGGCCGCGCAGCGTTCGCCCGGTTGCAATTGGTCGGGGTTCATCGCCAGACACATTGAGCATCCCGCCAGGCGCCATTCGAAGCCGGCCTCCTTGAAGATGTCCGCCAGACCTTCTTCTTCGGCCTGCGCACGCACCAAACCCGAGCCTGGCACGATCATCGCGCGCATACCCTCTTTGATCTTACGACCCTTCAAAATTTTCGCCGCCGCGCGCAGATCCTCGATCCGCCCGTTGGTGCAAGAGCCGATGAAGACTGTATCAATCTCAATGTCACACAGGGGTGTGCCCGCTGTGAGGCCCATATAGTCTAGGCTGCGCTGGGCCGCCTCGACTTTGCCGCCAGAGAAATCCTGCGCCGAAGGCACGCTTGCGGTGATCGGCAAGACATCCTCTGGGCTGGTGCCCCAAGTGACCACAGGGGCGATATCCTCACCCTTCAAGGTTAAGACCTTGTCGAAATGCGCATCATCGTCGGTGTAGAGCGTTTTCCAATAGGCCAGCGCGGCCTCCCATGTTTCGCCGCTGGGCGCATTGGGGCGGCCTTTGCAATATTCGAATGTGGTCTCATCCGGAGCGATGAGACCTGCGCGTGCGCCGCCTTCGATGGCCATGTTGCACACAGTCATGCGCCCTTCCATTGACAGGCTGCGAATGGCCTCGCCGCAATACTCAATCACATAGCCTGTGCCACCGGCCGTGCCGGTCTCGCCGATCACTGCCAAGGTGATATCTTTCGCCGTCACGCCCGGGCTCAATTTGCCGGTAATTTCGACCTTCATGTTTTTTGATTTTTTCTGGATCAAAGTTTGTGTGGCCAGAACATGCTCCACCTCAGAGGTGCCGATGCCATGGGCCAGTGCGCCAAAGGCGCCATGGGTGGCAGTGTGGCTGTCGCCGCAGACAATTGTCATGCCGGGCAGGGTCCAACCCTGCTCAGGGCCGATGATGTGCACAATGCCCTGGCGCACGTCATCCACCGGGTAATAGACAAGCCCGAATTCGCGCGCGTTGGTGTCCAGAGCTTCCACTTGGATGCGGCTTTCCTCGTTTTCAATGCCCTTCAGACGGTCCAGGGTTGTGGGCACGTTGTGATCGGGCACAGCGATGGTTTTTTCTGGCGCGCGCACCGTCCGGCCATTCATCCGCAAGCCTTCAAAGGCTTGTGGGCTGGTCACTTCGTGGACCAAATGGCGGTCGATATAGAGCAGGCAGGTGCCATCTTCGGCTTCATGGGCGACATGCGCGTCCCAGATTTTATCATAGAGTGTTTTAGGGGCCATGTGAGGCGTTCCTTTTGTTGTTCGTCGAATGTGTCGTGTCTTGCAGAGGGGATTAGCCGTGAAGACGCGGCCGTAGGTTGGATTTCGCCACACCAAAGAAGCGCCAAGGCAGGCGCGCTCTATCGGCGATATCAAAGACCATACTCATGCTCATGCCGCTGAATACCCCGGCCCAAGGCCCGGCACAAGCCTCCAGATGTTGCAGGTTTACGCCTATTTCCCTGCCGAAGTGGGCGCTTCTGCGAATTCCAGCAAATCGCCAGGCTGGCAGTCCAATGCGCGGCAAATTTTCCCCAAAGTGTCGAATCGCACCCCTTTGGCTTTGCCAGATTTCAGCAGGCTGAGATTGGCCTCTGTTAAGCCAATTTCAGCGGCGAGATCTTTTGAGCGCATTTTGCGCAGCGCCAACATGACATCTAACCGAATGATAATCGCCATCACACAATACTCTCATGTTCGGCCTTGAGCACAAGCGCCTGGGTCAGAACCCATCCGATGATCCAGATCATCACCCCAGCCAAAAGGAAACCGGCGTCGGTGGGTTCATAAGTAAATTATCGTTTTATAGGACCTCTGCACAACGCCCTTTCAACATGAAATGAGGGCAGCGCCGGCCTGGGCGGGCGCATATGTTTGGTGGTGAAATCACTGCAAAATTTGAGCAATGTCCATATATATCAGCATGTTGAGGTGGTGAGCGCGCCTGCCGGGGGGCAGGCAGGCGCAGCCCGGTGTTGCCACCGGGCAGAGTGTTTTGGCTTGACGGTTGGGTTGTTCAGAGGTCTTAATAATTAATTTTCCGCTTAATCAATATTGAGGCGACATCAAAGGCACGAAATGCGATATTTTTCCGTTTTGGGGCCGGATGGCCACAGTTTTACGGCCGATCAAAGCAGGTGATTGAGGAATCTAAATGAGGCTGCTAAGGGTGAACCACCCGGCGCCGGGATGTTGCGGCGATTTTTTTGGAGGACATGGTCCTGTCTTTGACGTCTGACGCGGAAGGATCCGCGCGCAAATTGGCCAAAGGCCAATCGAGTGTTACGAGCGATGCTATCTTGGCCGCCGTGTTAAAATCCCTAGACGATGATAAAGCCGAAGATGTCGTGCAAATAGATTTGCGGGGCATCTCTGAGATTGGCGATCATATGGTGATCTGTTCAGGGCGCTCTACGCGCCAAGTTGCGGCCATCTCCGAAAAGTTGAAGAGCCGCTTGAAAGATGATCTTGGTATTCTGTCAAAGGTCGAAGGCAAGGGCACGGGCGATTGGGTGCTTGTGGATACGGGCGATGTGATTGTGCATGTGTTCCGCCCGGAAGTGCGCGAATTTTATCAGTTGGACCAAATGTGGCTCGAGCCTGGAGCGCCAAGCCCGACTGAGGCTTAATGCGCCTGCGTATTCTCGCCATTGGACGCCTGCGCAACGGGCCTGAAAAAGATCTCATTGAAGATTACATCTCTCGGTTCAACCGCAGCGGTCGCCCGTTGGGGCTTGGACCTGTTGAGCTGACCGAATTGGAAGATAAAAAAGGCGGTGGCAAGGCAGCGGAAGCGGCTTTGTTGCTCAAGGCCATTGGGCCAAGCGCGACGGTGATTGCATTGGATGAGCGGGGCAAGCTGCAGAGCTCTCCAGATTTTGCGGCGCATCTTGCCCAAATTCGCGATACCGCACCCAGCGAGTTGGTCTTTGTCATCGGGGGGGCAGATGGTCTGGACCCCGCTGTGCTGCAGCGCGCGGATTTTGCGCTGAGTTTTGGGGCGATGGTTTGGCCGCATATGCTGGTGCGCGTTATGCTGACCGAACAGCTCTACCGCGCGGCCTCCATCCTCGCAGGCGGCCCCTATCACCGGGTATAAACGGGTATAAAAGTGGTTGTCAGACGGTGCTCGACTGCCCTAGTGTCAAAGAAAATACGAGGAGTTACAGGATGCGAACACGCGCTGCGGTGGCCATGGAAGCCGGCAAACCACTTGAAATCATGGAGGTCAATGTCGAGGGCCCAAAGGCCGGCGAGGTTTTGGTGGAAATCAAAGCCACCGGTATTTGCCACACGGATGAGTTCACCCTATCTGGCGCTGATCCCGAGGGGTTGTTCCCTGCGATTTTGGGCCATGAGGGCGCAGGGGTCGTGGTGGAATGCGGCCCGGGTGTGACCAGCTTGAAGCCCGGCGATCATGTCATTCCGCTTTACACGCCAGAGTGCCGCAGCTGTGACTATTGCCTCAATCCAAAAACCAACCTGTGCCAAGCGATCCGCAGCACCCAGGGGCAAGGCCTGATGCCAGATGGCACCAGTCGGTTTTCCATGCTCGATGGTACGCCAATTTTGCACTACATGGGCTGTTCCACCTTCGCCAATCACACGGTTTTGCCAGAGATTGCTTTGGCCAAAGTGCGCCCCGATGCGCCCTTTGACAAGATTTGCTATATCGGCTGCGGTGTGACCACGGGCATTGGCGCGGTGATCAATACGGCCAAGGTCGAAATTGGCAGCACGGCGATTGTCTTTGGTTTGGGCGGTATTGGCTTGAATGTGATTCAAGGTTTGCGATTGGCTGGGGCCGATCAGATTGTTGGTGTGGATCTAAATCCCGGCAAGATTGAGATGGCCCGCCGCTTTGGTATGACTGATTTTGTCAATCCAGCCGAGGTGAGTGGTGATTTGGTCGCCCATTTGGTCGCGCTGACCGGCGGCGGGGCGGATTACACATTTGATGCAACAGGCAATGTTGATGTGATGCGCAGCGCTTTGGAATCGGCCCATAAGGGGTGGGGGGAAAGCGTGATTATTGGGGTGGCGCCTGCTGGAGCTGAAATCAGCACCCGTCCGTTCCAGCTGGTTACGGGCCGCGTCTGGCGCGGCACGGCTTTTGGCGGCGCCCGTGGGCGCACGGATGTGCCAAAGATTGTTGATTGGTACATGGACGGCAAAATTGAGATTGACCCCATGATCACCCACACCATGCCTTTGGAGGATATCAACAAAGGCTTTGATCTGATGCATGCGGGCAAATCCATCCGCGCAGTGGTTGAATTTTAAGGCCAGAGCTCGCCGCGCGCCAGGATCTGCGCTTTTCGGGCTTTCGCCCGGTGAAATTAGAGCTAATGTGAGGACGCGCGCTATGCGCCCTTTTCGCATGAAGTGTACCCCTCGATGATTGACGTTCTTCTCAAAACATTGCCCTTTTTCGCCATTGTGGG
>UPTG01001875.1_pt1 | contig 15087 bp, 19 predicted proteins | sample 2160121 | NCBI WGS metagenome assembly UPTG01 (sample SAMN06266255, study PRJEB28933) | marine metagenome | isolation source: Columbia River Estuary | place: USA:Columbia River Estuary, USA | collected 2014-07-27
ATTATGCTTGATAAATCTTTACAAGAACAAACTGAAAAAGTTGCAAGCAAAGATGATTTTCCAATCAATTGGATAGATAGAATTACTTTATTTATAAGTCATACAATTAAATATTTAATCCCAGTTATTGTAATTGTGATGATGTATGAGATTTTTATGAGATATATAATGGAAAAACCAACTATGTGGGTAAATGAACTATGCTTGTGGTTAGCAGGAGTTATTTACTTAGTTGGAGGAATATATGCCACAAGACTTAGAAGCCACATAAGAATTGTGATGTTGTATGATTATGTAGAGAGACCAACCCAAAGAATTTTTGATTTAATAAGTGCTATTGTAATTGTTTTATTTGCTACAGCTGTAATTTATGGTGGTTGGGAAGATGCTCATAGATCATTTACAACATGGGAAAGATTTGCAACATTTTGGGACCCACCAATTCCTGCAACTATGAAGCCACTTACACTGATTTGTGTATTCCTTATTGCTGTTCAAACAGTGAATAATTTAATTATTGATTGGAAAAACCCAAAAGAAAAACAATACGACCCTTCAAAAGATTTAAAATAAAATGGATATAGGAACACTATCTTTAATCGTCATATTTGGACTGCTATTGCTTATTGCTATTGGAGTTCCGCTTGGTTTTGCATCAGGGTTTATGGCTGCAGTTATTGTATTTGTAAATATTGGCGAACATGCAATGGGTATTTTACTTTCAAGATATTATTCACTTGTTGTAACTTATTCTTTTTTATCAGTTCCTTTATTTATCTTTATGGCCTCCTTGCTTGAGCGCTCGAATATAGCTAGAGATTTATATGATGCTTTAAATGCATGGTTAAGAAAAACAAGAGGTGGTGTTGGTGTTGTAACAGCTATCATGGCAACAATTATGGCTGCGATGAGTGGAATTATTGGAGGAGAAATAGTTTTATTAGGATTGATTGCATTACCTCAGATGTTGAGACTTAAATATGACCAAGATATGTCTATTGGAATTATTTGTGCATCAGGCTCTTTAGGAACAATGATACCTCCATCAATTGTTTTAATTATTTATGGTTTAACAACTCAAACTTCAATTACAATGTTATTTCAGGAAGCAATAGTTCCAGGTTTAATGATTTCAGGTTTAATAATTACCTACATTCTGGTTCGAACAAGATTACAACCACATTTAGCGCCATTAAGTGATGAACCTTCATTAACACTAAAAGAGAAGATGTCATATCTTCCAGGTCTTTTGCCTCCAATTGGAATAGTGGTAATTGTTTTGGGTTCAATTTATTCTGGCATAACAGGAATTACCGAAGCAGCGGGAATGGGTGTTGTTGCAACATTAATCATAATTTATTTTAGAAAAGAATTAACATGGTTTTTATTTAAAGATGCATTAGTCAGAACTTTCAAAGCATCTGGAACAATTTTAACAATTACATTTGGTGCAACTACTTTAGCTGGAGCTTATTCTTTAGCAGGTGGCCCAACTTATGTTGCGGAAACGATTTTAGCTTATGATTTAAGACCTATGTATTTAATTTTTATGATGCAAATAATGTTTTTAATATTAGGAGCATTTATGGATTGGGTTGGAATTGTTTTATTGGCAATGCCTGTATTTTTACCAATAGTTTTAGCGCTTGGTTTTGACCCTATTTGGTTTGGAATATTGTTCTGTGTAAATATGCAAGTTTCATTTTTAAGTCCACCATTTGGTCCAGCAGCTTTTTATTTAAAATCTGTTACTCCACCTCACATATCATTAACAGATATTTTTAGAGGATTTGGTCCTTTTATAGTAATTCAGTTGATTGTTTTAGCTTGCGTGATGTTCTTTCCAGAATTCACAACACAAAATTTCCACGAATTTAAACCTACTAAATAATGAAAAAAATTGGTTTTATAGGCATAGGTTTAATGGGCCTACCAATGGCAATAAATTTATTAAAAGCAGGCTATAATCTTAAAGCTTTTAATCGAACTGAGAGTAAAGCCGAACCTTTAAAAGAGTTTGGTGGAATCATATCTAAATCAATTGAAGAAGTAGTGAAAGATAATGATATCGTTATTACCATGTTAACAGATGATAACGCTGTTGATGCTGTAATGAATAGTAAAGAATTTTTGAACAACATAAAAAAAGAAGCAACAGTTATTGATATGAGTTCTGTTAAACCCACAACAGCAATATCACATGGAAATAATTTAAAATCTAAACATATAAATTATTTAGATGCTCCAGTTTCAGGAGGAACTATTGGTGCAGAAGAAGGAACTTTGGCAATTATGGTAGGTGGAGAACAAAATGTTTTTGATGAGGCTACAGAAGTTTTAAAAGCAATGGGCAATCCAACTCTTGTAGGACCATTATCAAGTGGACAAGTTTCTAAACTAGCAAATCAAATCATTGTTGGTTTAACAATAGGTGCTGTTGCTGAAGCAGTAACATTATGTGAAAAAGCTGGAGCTAATCCAAATAAAATGATTAAAGCTTTATCAGGTGGTTGGGCGGATAGTAAAATTCTTCAAACTCATGGAAAAAGAATGATAAATAAAGATTTTACTCCAAAAGGAAGAACTTCTGTTCATTTAAAAGATATGAATAATATTTTAGAGTGTGCCAATAGTTATAATACACATTTACCTATTTCAAATTTAGTTAAAGAAATGTATAAATCTCTTGTTGAAAATGGACATGGAGAAACAGATCATAGTTCTCTTTATAAAGAAATTGAAAGGATAAATAAAAAATGAGTGGAAGATTAGAAGGTAAAAAAATTATAGTAACAGCAGCTGGACAAGGAATTGGAAAAGCAACTGCTATAGCACTTCATAATGAAGGAGCCCAAGTTACTGCAACAGATTTAAATGATAAAACATTAGCTGATTTAAATAAAGAATATCCTAATATTAAAGTTCAAAAATTAGACTCAACAGACAATAATGCAGTATTAGAATTTTCAAAAACGTTAGATAAAGTGGATGTATTATTTAACGCCGTTGGTTTTGTTCATCATGGATCTATTCTTGAATGTGAAGAAAAGGATTGGAACTTTTCTTTTGATGTGAATGTCAAATCTATGTACCAAATGTGTAAAGCAATTTTACCCCTAATGGTTAAGCAGAATGGTGGAAGTATAATTAATGTCTCGTCATGTGCCTCAAGTTTAAAAGGGTTTCCAAATAGATTTGTTTATGGAACTACAAAAGGAGCAGTAATTGGTTTAACTAAATCAATAGCTGCAGATTTTGTAAAACAAAACATTAGATGTAATTCTATTGCACCAGGAACGGTATTTTCACCTTCATGGCAAGATAGAGTAAATCAAAGTCCAGATCCAGTTCAAGCTAAGAAAGATTTTATAGCAAGACAGCCTATGGGAAGATTAGGAACTGCAGAAGAAATAGCAGCTGTAGCCGTTTATTTAGCAAGTGATGATGCAACATTTACAACTGGAACTACAATTTCTGTTGATGGTGGAATTTCAATTTAATTAATAAAAATAAGGAGAACTATGAAATTATTAAGAGTAGGACAAAAAGGAAATGAGAAACCAGCAGTTTTAGATGCAGAGGGTAAAATTAGAGACATTAGTTCACATATTAGTGATTTAAATCCTGACTTTGTCAATTTTGATACAATATCCAAATTACAAAATATAGACTTATCATCACTTCCGGAATTATCTTCAAGTGAGAGAATAGGTTCTTGTATAAGTAAGCCAGGTAAATTTGTTGCAATAGGTTTAAATTATTCTGACCATGCAGCTGAAACAGGTGCTGAAGTTCCATCAGAACCAATAACGTTTATGAAAGCTACAAGTTCAATTAATGGACCAAATGATGATATTGAAATTGTATCTGGTTCAACCAAACTAGACTGGGAAGTTGAGCTTGGAATTATTATAGGTAAAGAAGCCAAACATGTTTCGGAAGATAAAGCACAAGATCATATACTTGGATATTGCCTAGTTAACGATGTTAGTGAAAGAGAATGGCAAATTGAGAAAATGGGTCAATGGGTTAAAGGGAAATCCCATGATACTTATGGACCAATTGGACCTTATTTAGTTACTAAAGATGAAATTGCAGACATTAATAATCTTAAAATGAGTCTAGATTTAAATGGAAATAGAATGCAGACTGGAAACACAAGTACTATGATATTTAATGTGAATGTTATTGTTTCATATGTAAGTAAATTTATGTCTTTACAAGCAGGAGATATAATTACTACAGGAACTCCTCCAGGAGTAGGAATGGGAATGAAACCACAGTTATTTCTTAAAGCAGGAGATAGCATGAAATTATCAATCGAAAATTTGGGAGAACAAAACTCTAAAGTGGTTGCTTTATAGTTAGTTAATTGTGAAAATAACTTCTATTAAAAGTCATGTACTTAGATATGAGTTAGATGCTGAGTTAGGCTATTCACAACAATACTATAAACACCGTACAGCCCATCTCGTAGAAGTTCAAACTGACGAAGGAATTACTGGGTGGGGAGAATGTTTTGGACCAGGCAATATTGCTCTAGCAAATAAATATATTGTTGAAAAAGTTATCCAACCATTAATTGTTGGTGAAGACCCTTTAAATAAAGAATATATTTGGCATAAAGTTTACAATTTACTTAGAGATAGTGGTCAAAAAGGAATGCCTATTCAAGCACTATCAGGCATCGATATAGCTTTATGGGATATTCTTGGTAAGAAAACTAAAACTCCTCTTTATCAGTTAGTTGGTGGAAAGTGTAATGATCAAATTCCAGTTTATGGATATGGAATGATGTTACAGAAAAAATCAGTTGATGAGTTAGTTGAATTATTCAAAGAAGAGGCAAAACAAATTAAATCCAAAAATTTTAAAGCAATGAAAATGAAAATTGGACTAGGTCCAAAAGAAGACCTTAAGTTAGTTCAAGCAGTTAGAGAAGCCATTGGAAAGGATTTTAAATTAATGGTGGATGCAAATCATGCTTATAATGTAAATGATGCTTTGTATGTTGGAAGAGGTTTGGATGAATTGGATATTTTTTGGTTTGAAGAGCCAGTAGCACCTGAGAATTATGATGGATACAAAGAATTAAAACAGAAAATAAATACTAATATTGCCGGTGGTGAAGCAGAATTTACAAAGTATGGTTGGAACGAGTTAATTAAAAATAAATGTATTGATATAGCTCAACCAGAAGTTTGTGGCCTAGGAGGTATTACTGAGTATTTAAAAGTATCGGCAATTGCTCAGGCAAATTTTATTCCAGTTATAAACCATGTTTGGGGATCGGCTGTAAGTATTGCTGTTAACTTACATCTGCTAATAGCGCAGCCTGATATGCCAGGTGGATTATTCCCATCAAAAGCAATGTTAGAATTTGATACAACAGAAAAGAATATCTTTATTACTGACCTCCCTCAGGAAGATTTTTCTATTTTAGATCAAGTAAAACAAAATAATGGATTTGCCTCAATTACTGATAATCCAGGTATTGGAATAACACCTAATGAAAATTTTATTAAAGAATTTGAAGTTAATGAATAAAATTCAAACATCAGAACCGAAAACACTTTGGAAACTAAGATGTAAACTGGGTGAAGGAACTTTGTGGGTTAAAGAACATAATTCAATATATTTCGTAGACATTAAAAAAAAACAAATTTGCATTTTAAATACCAATAATAATAAAAAAAAAATATTTAAAGTTAATAAGGAAATAGGATTTTTAGCACATGTTAGAGACAATATTTTTATTTTGGGACTTCAAGGAGAATTACGAATTCAAAATTTAAAATCAAAAAAAATTATTAAATCAATCTTGATAGAACCAGATATTAAATTAAACAGAACTAACGATGGCAAAACAGATCCAGCTGGAAATTTATGGTTTGGCACAATGGATAACTTAGAGAGAAAAATTGAAAAAGGATCATTATACAAATTAGATAAAAATTTAATACTTACTAAAGTTGATACTAATTACATGATAACAAATGGTCCCGCTTTTATTGATCAGTACAATTTTTATCATACAGACAGTAGTAAAAAATTAATTTATAAAATTAAGATTAATAAAAAAGACAAAATTATAAGTAAAAAAATATTTAAAAAATTCCCTATAAAAGACGGCTCACCAGATGGAATGACACTAGACAAGAATCAAAATCTATGGGTAGCTCATTATCATGGTGCTTGTGTCTCTGTTTTTAATAAAAAAGGAAACTTGATACATAAAATTAAACTTCAAGCAAAAAATATTACTAATTGTACATTTGGAGGTAAGAAAAATTCTGAAATTTTCATTACTTCAGCAACAAAAGGAATGAATACTAGAGAGTTGAAAAAATATAGTTACTCTGGATTTTTATTTAGTGTAAAAACTAATACGAGAGGATTTTTACAAAAAAAATTTATTTTAAGTAATGAAAAAAAGAGATCTTTACTATGAAAGAATACCTACTAAGCTTTTAAGAGAGGATATAAGGTTATTAGGTACATTTCTTGGAAGAGTTATAAGAGATCAAGAAGGTTTAACTTTTTATAAAATAGTAGAAAGATTAAGGCTTTTATCAAAAAACACCTTATTAGATAAAAATAAAAGCAAAGTTTTTTTAAAAGTCTCAAAAGAAGTTAAAAAACTTAAACCAAAAGACATTTTCAGAGTAACTCGATCATTTTCACATATTTTAAATTTAATGAATCTTGCTGAGTCTTTGGATGCATCTAGGAAACTGAATGAGTATGAAAATCCTTACTTTAAAAATAAAAATCAAAATATTTTCATTGAAGATATAATAAAAAATCTTTTTAAAGATAGAAATATTTCCAATAAAAAGATCTATGAACAAGCAACAAAACTAGATATTGGAATAGTACTCACAGCACATCCAACTGAAGTTAAAAGAAGAACCTTAATTCAAAAATATGCAAATTTAATAGAATTAATGGAACAGAGACATCTTTATAAAAAATACCCATCAAAAATATTAGAAATAGACAGAAAGATTTATACTGAAATAACAGTTATTTGGAAAACAGATGAATTGAAAAGATCAAAACCCTCACCACTAGATGAGGCTAAGTGGGGTCTGGCAGTAATAGAAGATAGTTTATGGGATACAATTCCAAAAGTTTATAAAAGATTAAATGATATTTTTAGAAAAAACTTAGGTAAAGATTTACCGCGTGGATATAGTCCTATTCAATTTGGTTCTTGGATGGGTGGCGATCGTGATGGCAACCCCAATGTTACTGCCGATATTACAAAAAAAGTAATTTTATTTTCTAGATGGCAAGCAGCAAAATTATATGAAAAAGAACTTACAAAACTAATTCAAGATTTGTCCATGAAAGAATGCTCTCCTAAGATAAAGAAAATCACAGGTAATAGCTTTGAGCCATACAGAGTTTATCTTAGACCTATTAGAGACAAGATAAGATTAACTTATCAACTAATTGAAAAACATCTAAATAATAATGAATCATTAAATGAGAAAAAATTACTAAAAGATAAAAATGAAATCTTAAAACCACTAAGAGAAGTTAGGGAGTCATTAAATTTAAATCGTGGTCAACATATTGCTAATGCAGATTTACTAGATCTTATTAGAAGAGTACGGTGCTTTGGAATAAATCTTGCTAGACTTGATATAAGACAAGAGTCAACAAGACATCAAAAACTCATTGCCGATGTTCTAGATAAAAAATATAAAATTAATTTTTCTAGCTTAAGTGAAAGTAAAAAAATTAATTTATTAAACCTATTAATTAAACAAAAAAAATACTTTATTAATAATCTAAAAATTAAACATAAAGATAATAAAGAGGTCTGGAATACCTTTAAACAAATATCAAAAGAACCTGAGCAATGTATGGGAGCGTATGTTATTTCCATGACTTCAAAGGCATCAGATATTTTATCAGTCTATTTTTTACAAAAACAAGCTGAAACTAAAAATTTGTTAAGAGTAGTACCACTTTTTGAAACTTTAGATGATTTAAAAAATGCCAAAAGTGTTATGGAAAATATTTTCAAATTATCTTGGTATCGAAGGCTTATTAATCATAAACAAGAAGTGATGATTGGATATTCAGACTCTAGTAAGGATGCTGGAAAATTATCAGCCAGTTGGCATCAATACAAACTACAAGAAGAATTAAGAAATCTTGCAAAGAAATATAAAATAGATCTAGTATTTTTTCATGGAAGAGGTGGATCTGCAGGAAGAGGAGGTGGACCCATTCAGGCAACACTTAAATCACAACCTGCAAATACAGTTAATGGCAAAATTCGAATTACTGATCAGGGAGAGGTTATTCAGCAAAAATATGGTTATAAACCTTTAGCTGAATACAATCTTTGTAGCTATATAGGCGCTGTTATGGATGCCTCTTTAAATCCTCCACCAAAGTCTAAAAAAAACTGGCGCGAATTAATTGAAAAAATGTCAGAAATAGCAACATCTGCATATAGAAAAAATTTAAATCAAAGTGAAGATTTTATAAGATATTTTAAAACTGTTACACCACATAAATCTTTAGGTAAACTTGCTATCGGTTCAAGACCTACAAAAAGAAAGAATGTAGATAATATTCAAAGTTTAAGAGCAATCCCTTGGGTTTTTGCCTGGACACAAATTCGATTAATGTTACCTGCGTGGCTAGGAACGACAGAAGCATTAAGATATGGGTCAATCAAAAAATTTTCTAAAACATTAACTGATATGGAAAAAAATTGGCCATATTTTGTGTCCACTATGGACATATTAGATATGGTAATTACAAAAGTAGATCCTGAAATTTCAATTATATATGAAAATAATTTAGCAGACAGTGCTTTAAAAAGAATTGGAAAAAAACTTCGATTTCAATTTGACGCATTGGTAAAATTACACAACAAGATTACACCTAAGGAAGTATTTAAAGAAAGAAAAGAATTTAGAAAAGCTTTATTTATAAGAAACAATTATACAGAAACTTTAAATATATTACAGGCAAATATTATGAACAAAATTAATAATAATAAATATAAAAAATTAGATAAAAAATTTCTTGATGATGCTTTAATGACATCTATTGCAGGTATTTCTGCTGCTATGAAAAATACAGGTTAAATGATTGAATTATTAATTGCCTTTGGGGCAGGACTTATAAGTTTTTTATCTCCATGTGTTTTACCTTTAATACCAGGTTATATTTCTTTTATTACAGGAAATTCTTTGAATGAATTATTAGAAAGTAAAAAAATTAACATAAGACCGTTAATATTATTCACCTTAGGTTTTTCTTTTGTTTTTATTATATTTGGGGCAGCTGCTTCCTACTTGGGACAAGTATTACTACAAAATTCAGAAACATTAAGAATAATTGCTGGTTTAATTATTATTATATTTTCTCTACAATTAATTGGAATTATAAATATTAATTTTTTAAATTTTGAAAAAAAGATTTATACCCAAAAAAATAATAATATTTGGTTTTCATTTATTATTGGTATGGCTTTTGGCTTTGGATGGACACCGTGTATTGGGCCTATTTTAGGGTCAATACTTGCTTTAGCTTCTACAGAAGAAACTATTTACAAAGCAATTTTACTTTTAAGCTTTTATTCACTTGGATTAGCGATACCTTTTATTTTGTCAGGTTACTTAATGCAAAAGTTTTTATTATTTTCAAAAAACTTTAAAAGAAATATTAATTTAGTCACAAAAGGTGGTGGTATAATACTTTTAATTACAGGAATTTTAATCTTAACAAATCAATTACAAATTCTTGGCTATTATATTCTTAATTATTTACCATTTTTACAAAATTTCGGTTAGAAACTATTAAAAGTAATTAATTAATGAAAATATATCAAATAGATACCAGTGCTAGAAAAGAAGGCTCTACTTCAAGAGCTTTAGCTAAAAAATTATTAGAAAAAATTAAGAAACCAGAAGATGAAGTTGTATATCGAGATCTTAATGATGAAATGATTTTTATTTCTAATTTAACAGAGTCAGGAATGAAAATTCCAGACGGTGAACAAACAGAACAACATAAGAAGATGTTTGAAATGTCAGACAAGTTAGTTTTGGAGCTAAAAGAAAGTGACACAATTATAATTTCTGTACCAATTTATAATTTTGGTCCGCCAGCAACATTAAAAGCCTGGGCCGATTTGGCAGCAAGAGTTAAAGAAACTTTTAAATACAATGAAGATGGAAGCAGGGTAGGTTTGCTTGAAGACAAACAAGTTTATCTCATAATCACTTCTGGTGGTACAAAGATTAATAGCAAGGATGATTTTTTAACACCTTGGCTAACCCATGTTTTAAATTTTTTTGGTATAAAAAAGATAGATATCATTGCTGCTGATCAATTGGCTATAGATTATGAAAAATCAATTAAAGAAGCAGAAAATCAAATTGAGAATATAACAAAATGAGCTTATTAAGCGTTAAAGAGTACAAGCTATATTCAAACTTTTTAAATATTTTAGCAAAAGACTTAAATAAATTTTATTACTCAAAGCTTAACAAAACTTTCAAGGTATCTAATAAACTTAAAGGTAAAGGCTATGATCCTGTTACAACATCTGACAAAGCATTTGAAAAATTTATTAGATTAAAAATTAAACAAAAATTTCCAAATCATCAAGTTATCGGCGAAGAATTTGGTCATAAAAAATCAACTAGTGACTATTCATGGGTTATAGATCCAATCGATGGAACAAGATCATTTGTAATAGGTAACCCGACGTGGAGTAATTTAATATCTCTAAATTTTAAAGGTAACCCTGTTCTAGGATTAGCAAATTTTCCAATACTAAATAAATATTATTTAAATTTTGATAATAAAAACTCTTTTGTTTTTGAAAAGGGTAAAAAAAGAAAAATCTCTGTTTCAAAAAATATACCATTTAGTCAAATAAAAGTATCAGGAGCATTTCATGGGGCAGTCTCTCTTAAACAGCAAATGAAAATTCCAAAAGTTTTAAAATTAATGCAATTTCCAACTGCAGACGCATTAAGTTACTCTCATTTATGTGAGGGGAAAATTGACGTTGTCTTTCAAGCAACTAATAAAATTTGGGATATTCACCCATTGATGCCAATTATAAAAGCTGCAGGAGGTATTGTTTCAACATGGGATAATAGAGACGCAGTTAATGCTGGAAATATTTTAGTTTCAGCTAATCAATCTATTCATAATAAAATGCTTAAGCTTTTAAAACCAGTTTCAAAATAAATGCATACAAGAACTAAAAAGATATTAGATTTTTGGTTTAAAGAAACCCCACCAAAAAAAAGATTTCAAAAACATAAAGATTTTGATGCGCTAATTAAAAAGAATTTTTTAAAAGATTATGAGTTAGCAGGTTCAAATGAGTATGATGATTGGCAAGATAGTCCCCTTGGTTCTTTAGCTCTAGTTATTTTATTTGATCAATTTTCAAGAAATATGTTTAGAGATGATCCAAAAGCTTTTATCCAAGATCATAAAGCAAGGTTGATAGTTAACGATTCTGTTTATGCAGGCTTTTTAGATGAAATGGATCAAGATCAAAGATTGTTTATGATATTACCACTAATTCACAGTGAAGAGATCACAGATCATGATATGGCCTATTATCTACTAGATAAATTCTTAAAAGATCATCCAGGTTTAATCTCTATAAAAAAATCTTGGAAAGATCACACCTTAGTAATAAAGAAATTTCATAGATACCCTCATCGAAATGTAGTACTAGGAAGAAAATCTACCCCTGAAGAGATAGAGTTTTTAAGTCAACCAAACTCTTCCTGGTAGAATGTTCATTAAATGAACAGTTAAAATAAGATATACAATATTATCATACCTAAAATGACAATATATCATTTTAATATTTAGATGTGCCGTCTATAAGGAGCGTACAAAATTCAAAAATTAACATTATCTTCTCTCTCTATTAGATAGTTAATATTAGCTTCCCCGCAAGGGGAAGTTTCTTATTGTCATAATCTCCACTGAATAATATAAATTTTAAATGAATTTCAAATTTGTTTATAAAATATGTTCCAAATTTGAATGGCAAGAAGTTAAGACCAAAGGTCAATTAACAGGTTCTAAAAAAGATTTGGCAGATGGCTACATTCACTTTTCAGGTGATGATCAAATTGTTGGAACTCTTAAAAAATTTTACCAAAACCAAAAAGATTTGATTTTATTAAAGGTTGATACTTTAAAGCTAGATCATTTAGTTTGGGAACAAGCTTCAGATGGAACTATGTTTCCACATTTATATTCGCCGTTAGATATTTCAAACGTAGTTGATGAATTTGATATAACTTTAGATGATGAGGGCAATCATGTGTTGCCAGATATTTTTTAACTGATCTTTTAAGGGGGTCACCCTTTCGGTAAACTCCAAAAGAGTTCCCCTATAAGTCAGCGGTTTACGCTAAAATCTATAATAATAGATTTTTATTTTCTTTGGTCTTATTAAGTCTTTGATTATTAAATCACACCAGTTATGTGTCAGGTGGTGATAAGTTCATAATCAACCTCCTTTATTGATATTTAGACAATATCATTTATAAAAATTGCATTCAAAACATTTATTTTACTTTATGTGAAATATATTAATTGTATACAACCTAGCAAAGTAATAGAATTTCGATAATTTAAGAAATCTTCTTAAACTATTCTCTTATAAAAAATTTTTAAATTTAATTAATCTTTTGATGCGATTTTATTTACTAAAGGTCTCATAATTGGAGCCATAGTAAATGCTGCAAATAAAGCAACTGGAAAAGCAAATAACCAAGAGTTAAAATATCTATCTATAAAACCATCACCAAAGCCAGTATTTACCGCAGTAACTACTCCACTCATAATAACACTCATTCCAAATGACATAAAAATCATAAACAAAGATTGTGAATATTTTTTTGAAATCATAATTAATTATTTCCTAATAAGTTTACAATTAATACACCTATAATAATTAAAGCCAAACCAATTATTGAGTAAAAATTTGGCATTTGATTAAATCTAATTATACCAACAATTACAGTTGATATAATTGTTAAGCCTGCAAATGATGCGTAAGTTATTCCCATAGGAATATTTTTCATCACCATAGAAAGTGCATACATACATGCAACTATTGTTATTCCTGTAATAATACTTGGAAAGAGAAGGGTAAAACCTTCAGCAGTTTTAGCAAAGCTATTGGATGTTACTCCTAGAATAACTGCTAAGATTAAAAAGCCATATGATGTAGCGAGACTCATTTGTTAACATTAAATGAAATCTCGCTAAATATATATAATTATTTAGGTATCTTAGTTGCGCCTGTTTCAAGAGAAATCATTTTTCCATCTTGATACTTAAATACAGCCATTACTGCTTCTGTATTTCCATCATTAAATGTAACAAATCCATGCTCAACACCAATTTCATCATTCTCAAAAAGAACTCTAACTTTATCTCTTTTAATGTCACCACTCATTGCCCATTTGATTACATCTGCTTTACCTAAAACATTGCCTGACGCATGCATCGTAAACTTATAATCATCATGTAAAAGTTCATTCATAGCAGCCTCATCTTTAGCTTCCATAGCAGCATTATATTTTGCTAATATCGACATTTTTATCCTTCTTTAACTTTAGTTAAATCGTAGATCATGTAACTACCCATAACCTCATCCATGATAGGTTTAGATACTTCTGTACCCTCAATAAACTTAATTAAAGCAGCTTCATCAGTACAAAATATTTTAAACATCACTGCACTTTTATCAGGTGTTACAGACGCCATAGTTTTTTCTACTACAGCAACTTTTGATCTTTCAGCTAATCCTTCTGGAGATTGCATAAATCCCATAAATTTTTCAAATTTACCTTCTCCTTCTTTAAACTTAGCTACAACTAACATTTCTTTTTCCATTATTTTCTCCTTTGGTTTATTATTATTAATATAAAGTTTGCACTACTTTATTTACTCTTTCTTTACCATTAGGGATCAATCCTTCCAAAAAGGTATGACACTCATCTGTTTTTACTTTGTCATATTTTGAGCCATAATATTTATCAACTGCTTTATTCACTCCTTCATCCCAATTTGTTTCAGGAATACCAGTTTCTAAAGCATATGCTTTTAAAACTTTTACCGAAGCCATAGATTTTTCTTTCATACTGTATTCAAAAGTTTCTCCAGATGGTAAAAAGTAATTAGCCATGTAGATCCCACTACAATCCCAAGCTTTAGTTTTATTAGTATCACTCATTTCTGCATATACAGGTAATGAAAAAAAATTACTTATCAATTAAAATTAGCTTGGTAATAGCTATGATGATTTTATCTCAAAATTTAACAAACCATTTTACTTAATTAATACTTCAAGAGGAAAATGTGTAGATACTGAGGCTTTAGCGAAGAGCTTGGAGAATAAAAAAATATTAGGAGCATGCCTTGATGTATTGGAACAAGAAAAAATGTCATTTGAAAAATTAGCTACACAAAAAAATACTAAAGATTTAACATATTTACTTAAAGCAAAAAATGTAATATTAACTCCTCACATTGCGGGGTGGACTAAAGAAAGTGATATTAAAATTGCAGAAATACTAGCTCAGAAAATTATAAATCAATTAAATTCTATAAAGAACTAGTTTTTATTAAGTCTTCTATCTTTGAATTTATTTTTTTGAGATCAAGTTTATATCTCTCCAGATCAGTAAGTATGGTATTCTTATTTTGTTTAAACTTTACTTTTATGTCATTAAAAAGACTAAAGTAGTAATCAAGACCTTGATATAAATTATTTGTAAACTTTGTGAAATATTTTACTTGTTTTTTATTAAAATCATCAGAAGCCTCTTCAAGCTTACTAGAAAGAAAGTTAATATATAACTTCTTCATAAAAATTGTGGCTTTTAGTCCCCTGTTGTATGTTATATTTCCCATATAAAAACCCTTAACATTCAAACCCAGATTTTCTGATCAATATAACTTATAACAGTTATTTTGTTTTGAAAACTTGTTCTAAATGCGTTTTATAGTATTTTATGCACGAAAATTTTTCTGAAATACGTAACGAAAACAAAGTTGGCC
>UPTG01001878.1_pt1 | contig 15072 bp, 13 predicted proteins | sample 2160121 | NCBI WGS metagenome assembly UPTG01 (sample SAMN06266255, study PRJEB28933) | marine metagenome | isolation source: Columbia River Estuary | place: USA:Columbia River Estuary, USA | collected 2014-07-27
GAGTTCATGGAAGGCAATCGCCCAAGCAAAAATGAAGACGGTTTCCAGATCAAAAATCACGAAAAAAATCGCGATCAAATAGAATTCTACAGAGACGGGGATTTGTGCCGAACCGATATGAACAACGCCAGATTCGAATGGCTCGCCGGTCGCACCTTTCATGTCAGAGCGCTGACCTACGAGTGAGGACAGCACCAAAATGCCTGCGACAAGCGCCAGCACAGAAGAAAAATATAACACAAGAGGCCAGAGCGATGACTCTGTCATAGGTCACCTCTTGCTTCGAAATCGCATAGCAGGACAGCTAACGAGCTACGACGATTGATTACATCCGCTAGTTTGGCCATCTTCCTCTACCTGTTGAAGCACGGCCGACTACAGCTGAGAAATTCTCAATGTCGGTATAATTAATCTACTCCACTAAATTGCGCTGTGCAAGTCCGGCAAGCATTTCGTCGCATGCCGTAAATTTCTCTGGTCTTATTTTGGACTCAAGACTCACGCGCATCGTTAAGTCGATAGCGCGCTACAGCCCTCGTCTGGTCTGCCTTTGCGGGCCATCGCCGATATCACAAGCCCTGCCATCGTCCAAAAAAACTCGTTCACATCGCAACAGAATCACCACCGATCAAAACCGCAACAGTGAATCAATCCTAAAGCAGGTTTGAAGGAACAAGGGAAAATCACCTCGGCTCCGCTGCTTGGCCTCTTAAGTATTTATCCAGATCATCTGTCAGATATCAAGGCGACACTATCACAGTTGTTAGCGATTAAAGAAAGCACCCAGCGGTGGTGTCTCAAACTTGAATAGGCACGCGCGGTCAGCAAACCTGACCCTGCTTCGGAGTATCTGATTTAGACTAACTAATTCTCGCGCCATGTTCCTACAAGATTGAATTCGAGCATTATGACAGTTCTAAAATTCGCGCCGGTTCTGGGTACACCCATGGGTCGCTGGGACTTTCTAAACGACCATAAGCATTCCAAGGCTTAAACCCCAGACGCTCTTTTAATTTATCCGACAGTGACGGCCATAAGTTCCGGTCCAGGCCAAGCACCTGATTCTCTTGTTGGCGAAATTGCGGCGCGCAAAAAGTTGTTAGCACACCAAGGCGGTCCTCACCGGCCGTGTGCGCTCCAGTGCCGTGCCAAAGACGGCCTTCGAATATTGCCAAGGAACCCGCCGGCGCAATCAATTGCTCAACGGCATCAGTCTCCTCGTTAGGGTTTGGCTGAGCACCTGACAAATGCGTACCAGGGACCACTTCAGTCGCGCCGTTTTCTGCGGTGAAATCACTGAGCATCCACATGGCATTGGCAACAACAGCGGGCGCGATACCCAGCTGCGGATTTGGCGTTATCGCATCGCTGCTCGGAATACGGCTAATATCGGAAGGCCGGATATGATCGCTACCCGGCACCACTGGCTGCGGCATCCACCACTGATCAGGGTGCAAACCCATTCGTTGACCACCGCGCTTCGCAATGTTGGCTGAATGCGTTGAAAGAATGAAACGGTCGCCTAATACATGACCGATTAACTCATCGATCAAAGGATGCTCTACCATATCGCGGAAGCACTGACCTTTGTTGACTAACATCCACAGACGCTGATTAATGCCGCCATTGGTTTTTGAGAATGCGTCGCTTTTGATTTGACCGAAGTCATCTAACAGCTTTTGATCGCTGCCCGCGTCTCGAAAATCTAAACACTGACGCTCTTCTTCCTCGGCTTGTTCAACCAGCCGTCGACGCGCGGTCATTAACGCTTTCCCGGTTAGAACGCCTGAAATAACGCAAACACCCGATTGATCGAGATCGCGCTTCGCCTGCTTAAGATCTGTGGTGGCTATTGGTAGCATGACACTGTTCCTCTCAGTAATAGCACCGAAAATCCCACAGCTGCTTAATTGTGTCAACCGTCTGCCTGACACACAGGCTTAAATATACAAGGCAAAATGGTTGCCGCCCGTGCTGTTAATCTCTTAGGCTCTCACCCGAGTCTGCTGTAAGCCAGCAACACTAGGGTCATTTCTCATCAACAAAATGACGACAATGCAGTGCCCTAAATTTCAATCATCATCCGCAGCCGTTACGCTTGACCGCTATTTGGTAGATGCGTTTATACTGCCTACCATCCAACTGTTTGCCTAAATTAAGGGGTCTAACCAAATGAGTGAATATGCATTCAAATCTGCCGTAGCGTTAGCCAGCGCTATTGCCGCTAAAGAAATCAGTTCACTCGAGCTGACAGACATGTACATCGATCGAGTGGAATCACTCGACCCTGATATTAACGCAGTCGTAGTGAAGGATTTTGAGCGAGGACGCGAGGACGCACGGGCAGCAGATTCAGCGGTTGCTGCGGGTAAGGCGCTTGGTCCACTTCATGGTGTCCCCATGACAATCAAAGAAGCCTATGACATCAAGGGCTTACCTACTACCTGGGGTTTCCCTGAATTCGAGCACAATATCGCAACAACAGATTCGGAAATGGTCGTTAGAATGAAGCGCGCAGGCGCACATTTTTTCGGCAAAACCAATGTCCCCCGAAGTCTTGCAGATTTTCAAAGTTTTAACGACATTTATGGGACGACTAACAATCCCTGGGATCTTGAACGCACACCCGGCGGATCTTCAGGTGGTTCTGCTGCAGCATTAGCGGCAGGACTCACAGGTCTTGAGGCGGGTTCTGATATAGGTGGCTCCATCCGAAATCCCGCACACTTTTGTGGCATCTATGGACACAAACCCACGTGGGGCGTTGTTTCAGATGCCGGGCATGCACTGCCAGGACAAGTGGCACCCGCTGATATTGCTGTTGTCGGGCCAATGGCACGCAGCGCTGAAGATCTTAAAATCAGTATGGATCTTTCTGCCGGGGCTTCGAGTCATGACGTGGCAGGCTGGCAACTCAACCTGCCAAAGCCCAGCAAGACTCATCTAAAGGATTTTCGTGTTGCTATTTGGACCAACGACGATATGGCCCCAGTCTCGCAGGAAATTTCCGATCGGGTCCAGTCGATCGGCGATATGTTAAGCAGACTTGGCGCCACTGTTTCAGACAGCGCGCGCCCAGAGATTGACATCGAGGAAAGTCATGACACCTACAATAGTTTACTGTGGGGCGTGATGGCGGCAGAGCTTAGCGCTGAAGAAAAAAGTGAATACCATGCACGCCTGGGTCAATTGGACCCTAACGACCGATCAATAGCGGCCAACATGATTCGTTACTCCGTCCAAAGCCACGGAAATTGGACGGAAAACAACAACAAAAGATTCCTTATTCGACAACGATGGCAACGTTTCTTTAATGACTGGGACATCGTCATATGCCCACAAACCGCCACGACCGCTTTCCCGCAAGATGAAGGAGAATATCTCGAGCGAAAAATAATCGTTGATAATATTGAGCAAGATTATTTTCAACAAGTATTTTGGTCAGGACTGGTCACTGTCGCGCACCTACCGAGCACCGTCTTTCCAACAGGGCTTTCACAAGCCGGCCTACCCATCGGCTTACAGGCTGTCGGTGCAGAGTTTAACGACTATATCACCATAGACTTCACCCGACTGATGGCTCAAGAAATCGGGGGTTTCATTCCACCACCAGCTTACGCCTAGGGCAGGCAATCGTGATTGCGCCTGAATGCACGCTTGGTGACACCCTTTTTATGTCGGCGAGGTGTAGAAATATGTTGCGAATCTATTACTTGGGGAAGCTTCCTTTGACTCTTTGTTAGGGCAACGAGCGTGAAAACCCGGTATATCCTGCGCCGCGACATATGTGCTCACACAGCAAATTTAATGCAAAACGACCCTGACGAATTTAGGCTTTTTGCTTGATGCTAGGTGATGTTGTCTAACACGGTTTGACCCATATCGGGCTTTTCTGTGTCTAGCCCGATGACCTTCAGTATCTCAAACACTTCATCCTTGAGGGCCTCAGCGGCGACTTCTTTTTGCTCGTCAGAGGAAAGATCTTGGCCAAAGTTATATAGCCTTTTGACGTGCTTAGGAGGTATCCAGGACAAAACCTCTCCCTTGGTGCCGCCAATAGAAGCCTCAGGGTTTGGTTCTTCTCGAACCCCCTTTATTGTGTCGTAAATACCTTGCTCGACTATCTCTTCGATATGTCGCTGCAGGATATAGGCATACCTTTTCCGTACTTCCGTATTTCTCTCACTGGCAGCTGACTGATCTGAAAGGGCATCCCATATTTCCTTGCCGAGCAACCCTAACAGCGGCCCTCCTTTTTTTTGCAAGGGCGCAGCTTTCCTTTCTTTTGTTCTCTTTTCAAGCTCGGAGGTTTTCTTCAAAAGGTAATAGAGTAATGCAAACACAATCAGAAAGAGCACTAACAACATAATCATCAGAAGTACTTCAACACTAGATTGCGCCATCGCTATAATCCCATTTTTGTGATCATTTATCGTAGTTCTCGGTCAATTTGTAGCTCTCTGCCAATTCCGCTTTCCTAATGATATAGAGATCACTCACTTTTTGCTGGATATCGTCAGCAATCGTTTTATCTTCAGCCATACTCTTCTTGATCGCTTTTTGATTATTTTCAACCTGCTTCAATACGGCTAGTTGATTTTTCATTTTCCCAAGGGTCTTAATCTCGCCAAGCACACTTTCCTTTTGGGCCTCAGATAATTTCAATATATCATCTCCCTTCGCCTGAATTTCACGGCCTATCGCCGTGCCTAATCCCGAGATATCTCTCGCGTGCGTTTGAGCACTCGACTTCAACACCTCAAGATCACTGATAATAAGCGATTGCTGACCCTCAATCGATATTAGCTGATCTTGCACACCCACCAGTTTTTCTATGCCATCGCCTAATTGTATGCCTCTTTTCGCCACAGCGATAATCACCCGATCAAGTTCATCGGTTTTTTGCGAAAGCTGCACTGACATCACAACATAAAAGAGAATGGAAACCACCAAAACAAACCCGGTGATGCCCGAGGTTACATAGATGAGCTTTCTAGCATTGTCAATTTGCTGGGTCGTAGATTCTAGAATCTGTTTGATATGCGTCAGCGGACCGACGTCGACACCGTTAATTTTTAAGCTGACAGTTCCATCACTAATCGAACCGCCTCCTTCAATTTCTACTCGATCGCTACTATGCGCTTCTGCCTCAATATCAGTGTCCGAGGCTGCAGCTAAATCTTTTTCTGCTGAGGTTTCCTCATCTTCTGATGCATCGCTCGCGAGATCATTCTCAGCGTCGTCTGACGCTGCCGGCACTTCCTCGGCAAGTTCCGCAGCTGCTTGCTCCTCACCGTCATCAGCAACATCCTCTTCTACCGCTGAATCACTGTCACTTACCGAATCTGTTGCCTCTATTTCATTGGAATCATCAACTGCGCCATCTTCATCAGAAACTGATTGTTGCGTTTCTTCCTCAGACACTGATTCTTCAGGAACCCCATTATCTGTCTCATCTTCTTTATCATTGGCCATTGATATAACCTCTTTTCTGAAATTTTTAGTTCAACAAATCACTTTCGGAAATCATGTAAGTATTTTCGAAACCGCCGTTTGATCTCATCCTACCCAATTCTGCTTCCCCGTAGGGACCTCTCACCACTGCCCAGTAATTATTCTTTTTTAATTCAACGCGGAACTGTTCTAGGGCATCTCTCTTTGCAATCCAAGCGACAGCAGCGTTCTTATTTAGAAACGCCGCTTCCTGAAGAAAATACTTTGCCTCGACAATTTTTTCTTCAACCTTAACTTCCGGCACCCACAATTCCGGCACCGACAACTCCGGCACTGATAGTAGCGGCAAAACTTCTACAGCGGCCACTAATTCAGGTTCTCTCTTCTCTTGGATGATAGCTTCTACGGGCGCGATCACTTCAATAGCACCCAATACAGTTTCATCTAAGATAAGCTCCTCTTGCGGAGCTAAAACCATTGTCGTTTCATTATTCAGCGCTTTAATTTCAATGGTATCGGCAACAAGCTCAGCAGAAGTATTCATCGCCTGATCATTAAAAAAGGCTTCAACCCTAATGCTTGCTGACTCAATACTCTCTCTGATTACGTCATCAAACAAGACTGCGGCTGGAAAAGTAATGCCTAAAAACATTAAAGCAGCAACACCCACAAACGTACTTTTCTTTTGCATGACTGAACGAGTTTTAGCTTTGTCTACGCTTTCCTTGCTTTTGCTCTTGCTCTCGTTTTTATTTTTAACCTGTTCAGCGCTTTTATCCGCTTGAATTTTGTCAGCTAGCGCCAATGGATCAAATGTCACGATTTGCGCTAAATCGTCTTGTATATCTTCTTGCACTGCTAACTTATGGACTAGCTCTCTCGCGGTTTGCAGCGACCCGTCTCTCTCTGCTCTGAGAACGAAATCAGCACATTGTTCCGCATCTGGTAAGTCGAAGCTCCATAGTGGCGTTCTGGTTACACGGAGCCACCTCTTCATTTCTTCGCTTCGCCAAGCGATACCAGTCGTGAGTATAAGCACAGAGATGCCTGCCTGCTTAAATTGGCTCAAGATACGATGCACAAGGGACAGAGACGACACTGACTCTGAGTTCGTCAGCTCAAAAATCCACAATTCTTGAGTGACCCCCTGACCTTTGGCTTGCAGATCAAATTGCGCTATTTCTTGCAACCGAACATTCACTTTTTTAATAATCGAGTCTCGATTTAGCGGTGCTCTCTTGACCTCTCCGTTTTCTTTTTCCGTAAAAACATTCGAGACAATTTCTCGCACGTAGTGCTCTTGCAGCGCATAATTTTCACTGGTGACGACTGCCGCCGAAGCCGGGTTTCTCAATTGGCTAATCACGCTTGTGACCTGCTCAGTATGCTTTTCGCTAAAACTTGAGAACGACCCAATGTATGGCTCTTTCCTAATTCCCTTCTGCTTTTTCATAATGTGTACTTCCCGCCAATCAATTAGTTAGGCCTGCGACCATTTTCATCAAACCATAACTCCTTTGGCACCTTTGGTTTGGGCTTCTTAAGACTTGTACCCTCTTCTTTTGCCATTCCCAACCCAAAGACATAAGCAATGACTTGAGCAACGGCCAAAAATAAAGCCTGAGGAATATAGTGGCCGAGTTCGGTTGTAAAATAGATTGCTCTTGCAAGCTGGGGTGACTCAAACACTAGCACTTGATTTTCTTTTGCGATCTCTTTAATTTTTTGAGCAATTAGACCTTTGCCTTTTGCCAACACTTTTGGCGCAGCCTCAGAGTCCTTGTCATAACTCAGTGCTACGGCAAAGTGTTCCGGGTTAGTAATCACAACATCAGCCGCAGGGACATCCTGTAACATCCGTTGCTCCGCCATTTCTCGCTGTTTTTGTTTAATCTTTTGACGGACTTCGGGCTGACCCTCGATATCTTTAAACTCATCTTTTATTTCTTGCTTGGTCATCTTTAACTTTCTGATGAATTCATATCTTTGATATGGCACGTCGATAGCCGCTATCACCGCCAGTGCGACAGAAACAATCAACGCGCCAAATAAGACAAATGAAGTAGCGTCATAAATACTCGAAGCAATATCACCTCTGGAAAATAAGAGCACTTGCTCAAAATTACTGTATAGATATATGCCTGCGGTCAAAGCAACCAACGAAAATTTTAGGACAGATTTGACGAGTTCAACGACCGCTTTGAGGCCAAAAATCCTTACGAGGCCTGAAATGGGGTTAATCTTACTTGCTTTTGGCGCAATTGCTTTCCAGGAAAATACAAAACCATCCAATGCTGTTGCACCAAAAATGGCCAACAAAACTGAGATCGCAAGCACGGGGCTAAGCACTAAGTAACTCTCTCCGACAATGTTCGCTAATCGCATCACTAACGCCGACTGATCGTTAATAGAATCGCTGGAAAAGGTAAGGCTATCTCTGAACAACTCGATAAATCGAGGCGCTAGAAAAAAACTTAATGAGTATAACGAAGCAATAAAACCGATCGTGACAACCGCGATAGTCATATCTTGAGACCGCAGGACTTGCCCATCTTCTCGTGCTTTTTCAATGCGACGAGCGGTCGGTTCTTCGGTTTTTTCTTCTTGGGGCGTATCTTCAGCCATCTATTTATCCGCCCAGTATCTGATTAAGTCGACGAAATGCCAAAAACCAAAAATTCTCAACCTGCGCGAACCAGAGCGGCATCGTTAGTAACAGCATGCCCAATCCCGCGGGGATCAAAGCAGGAAAACCGACAGCAAACACATTGAGGCTCGGCGCTGCTCTTGAAATAATGCCAAGCGATGAGTTGATTAACAGCAGACCAAAAATGATTGGGAACGCGATAGAGACTGCGCCTAGGAATATCTGGGAAGTCCAAACAATAAAATTTTGAATCATCAAATCACCGAACACGCCAGAAGCTATCGGCACAAGTTCAAAGCTCTGTTGGAGCACAGAAATTAAAATAAGATGCCCGCCAAAGCTCATAAACAGCAAAAAGCCGACAATGATAAAGAACTGAGACAAGGTAGGAACATTACCCACGTTTGGGTCAATCATATTGGCCATACTTAAGCCCATCCCACCAGCAATAATCTGGCCACTGACAATTAATCCGGCAAGCACAATTTGTAACGTAATACCCATTAAACCGCCGACAAGGATCTCGTGGGTGATGCCTAATACTGCACCAAAGCTAAACGGGTCAATTTCCGGGATATCGATGAGCGGGTAGATCATCCATGTCAATACCAGGCTTAACAGCAACGTGACCCTGAGGTTTATCGCTGCCTGCGAAAAGAACGGCACTGTCATTATAAAAGCGGAAACTCTAATCATCGGCCACAGAAAAGTTTCGAGTAAATTTATGACATGAGGTGCTAGGATTTCCATGGTCGTTAGTATTCCATGGTTCTTATACGTTCAAAGACGGTGTCGAAATAATCCATCAACACGGCCAACTGCCACTCGCCAAAAATAATGAGCGCCAACAGCATGACCCCTAGCTTAGGGATAAAGCTCAACGTCATCTCTTGAATCGAGGTCGCGGCTTGTAAAATACCGACAATTAAACCCGTACCTAGCGCGGCGCCAAGGATTGGCGCTGCCACCATCACCGTCACAAGTAGTGCTTCTACGGCAAGATCCATGACTATTCCAGGTTCCATATCCTCTATCCCACCGCAAAAGTTGAAATCAAAGAACCCGTAATGAGTCCCCAACCATCAACCAATACGAAAAGTAATAGTTTGAAAGGTAGTGAAATCATCATCGGAGAAAGCATCATCATACCCATGGACATCAAGACACTGGCGACCACTAGATCAATGATGATGAAGGGAATGTAAATTAAAAAACCAATGGTAAACGCGGTTTTTAATTCAGATGTTAAAAAGGCGGGCATGAGCGTTGACAGCGGAATATCGCTAACGTCATCTACGGGCCCGTCATTTGCCATTTCCATAAACATGAGTAAGTCTTTCTCCCTCACCTGCGCCAGCATGAAACCGCGCATGGGAGGTAAGGCTAGCTCTATGCCTTCTTGAAATGTCACTTCGTTGGCTTGAACCGGCAGGTAAGCACCTTCGTAAACCTGGTCAAACACTGGCTTCATGATAAAAATTGATAAGAAAACGGCGATACCAATAAGCACTTGGTTGGGTGGCGTTTGACCCGTGCCTAATGCCTGCCTGACGAGCGACAACACGATGATGATCCTCGTAAACGAAGTCATCAAAACAACAATCGAAGGCAGTATGGTCAGAATCGACATCAGCACCAGGATCTGTAGCGACAACCCATACTCAGATCCAGCGTCATTTGCCGTAATTAAAGTCAGAGCAGGCCCAAACTCTGCAGCACTCACAGATTCTCCAAGGGCACATAACAACAAAGTAAAAAATACTTTAACCGGCTTCGTAACAGCAGGCTGAACCTCTCTGATTTTTGAAAACAACAAACTCATGCGGATTTAATCCAAAAATTAATATCATCACCTTGAACAAGGACTAAACCTTGAACAAGGACTATTATGCAATTAAGGGGCCAACAATTATTGTGTTTTAAATCAACGTGTTACGGTCACAGTTTTATTTGATCAAACAATATGTCAAAAACCTGACACTTTTGGATGCAAGCCTCCATCTGGCCGCTAGAATTTGTTAGGGTGGGTCTGAACAGAAAACGAGAGCTCAAACGCGAGTATGCAAATACGAATCGGATTTCTTCTTCTCGTTTGCCTTTGTGCCAACGCCAAGGGGCAACAAGAAATAGCCTACCCCTATAAAACGTGCTTCGAGAGTGCCGGGAAGCAGTACAAAATCAGCCCTGGCTTCTTAGCATCCGTTGCTAGCGTAGAGAGCAGCTTGAACCCTAGCGCCGTCTCAAGCTCAAATGCGGTAGGTTTAATGCAAATCAAGTGGCCTTTAACGGCGGCGGAATTAGGCATCAGCAGCAGAGATCAACTGTTTGACCCCTGCTTAAACATCCATGCTGGGGCAAGATACCTCAACCAGCTAGAGGCTCGCTTCAAAAGCCGTATGCTCGCACTCGCGGCATACCACATTGGGCCCACAAGAGTGTCGGCTATTGAGGCCATTCCAAAGTCGACGCTTAGCTATATTGAAAAAATCTATCAGGAAGAAGCACTATTGGCCCACTCATCCTCACTGGCAGATCTTGGGTCCTGCCAAATAGCTGGGCTTATCAATCTGACGGTAAAAACCCATCACCCAAAACAGCGCCAGGTCGAAGTGATTGAATGGCTGACTGAAACGCAGCGGTTCTGCTCAATTGCCAAGCTCACAGGTTTTAAAAACCGGTTACCCGAGCTTATGGGTACCGCAGATGCGGACGGGAAAGTCGATCGACTACTCGATCGTATATTGGCCTTGAAAGTGAACCTTCAGAGATAAGTTAGCCTTCACAAAGAATAAAGCCGGAGGATTAATAGCGTGAATCTATTTTACTGAAGGAGTTGGAGGACCAACTGTGCACGAGCATTGGCCTGCGATAACATCGCTGTGCCAGCTTGTTGTAATACCTGCGCTTTCGCTAGGTTAGCCGACTCTACCGAGTAGTCTGCGTCGTTAATTCGAGACCGAGCGTCAGCGGTATTTTCAGCAACGTTCATCAGGTTTGATACGGTGTAAGACAATCGGTTCTCTATCGCACCAAGATCCGCTCGCATTGAAGAGATTTTCTCAATCGCACCATCCAATACAGAGATTGCAAAGGACGCACCTGACTGGTCTCTCAAATCGACATTTGAAACTGTCGACAACGTGGCTGCACCGCTCGTAAAGTAGTTATCGTTTGACGCTAGTTCCGTGCCTGACTGCGTCACCGAAAACAGCTTGCTGGAAGATAAACTAATGGTACCCTGGACTGTCGCTGAATCGCCAACCATCGTGTTGCCTTCATACGAAGTTGTGCCTGCGGCGATCAATCTTACATCGTGCGTACCCAACAAACCCAAGGTGTCGCTATTGGCCTCCAGCACGCTCCAAGTATGGCTTGACGATCCAAAAATCTGAAAGTCTCCTAACGCAGTGGTACCAGTAAACGTAATCTTATTAGCGTTACTCACCTCGGCAGTTAGGTGATAATCTCCGCCATCCCCCCATTTTCCGCTCAAATTGCCGAGCGCGGTATTCAGCCTACTAACCTGAGTCGCCGGAGTTGAACTCGTTAACCAAGAAAATGGCATCGACTCACCAGTATGTTGATTTTGAATATAACCGGTCCACGTCGCCCCATTGCCAATCGCATCAGCATACTGTGTTTCCTTCACACCGGCGACAGCGCCGGAAAGGGCTGCAACACTCGTACCGTCATGGCTGACTGCCGCCACACGCTGACCAAGAATAGCTGTCTCATTCTCAACCAGAATGTCGCGTCCGTCATTTGCGTATAAGAGTACCTTATTATCACTGGTCGCCGTCGCCGTGACGCCTGTACTGCCAGAGATCGCATTGATCTTATCAACAGCATCGAGCACATTGCTTGAGCTGACAATAAACTCACCCGTGGTCTTATTATTAATCTTTAGACTGGCGGTTTGATCCGCATGCCAAGTGCTGTAGTAGTGGGCGTAGCTCTTGGCTACCGCACTCACGCCAGTCTCGCCAGAGACGTTGTTAATGTTTGCCGCGACATTCGTTGCAGAATCTTTCGCAGCAACGCCTATCGTCTTGGAGAGGCTATTACCATTAATAATGATATCGTCTGCATCATCCGTCTGGTTGGCATAAACACCATTACCATCACCCTTGAATGCCGCAATTCGATCGCCGGTTACTTTATAAGCACCCAGTTTGTCAGCGGATACCGAATCCACAGAGAACTGAATCGTTTCGCCACCTTCGGAACCTACCTGCAGTGCTTTATTAGTGAAAGAACCATCTAATACGGTGGTCTGGTTAAATCGTGTGTTGGCTGATACGCGCGTAATCTCTGCAATTAATAGGTTGACCTCTTCCTGTAGGAATGCGCGATCAGTATTTGTGTTGGTATCGTTAGCTGATTGTACCGCGAGCTCTCTGACACGTTGAAGCATATCCACCACTTCAACCAAAGCGCCTTCAATCGACTGTGTTAACGAAATACCATCGTTAGCATTTTTTACGGCCATGTTCAGGCCATTGATTTGAGCACGCATTCGTTGGACGATTGCCAGGCCGGCTGCATCATCAGAAGCGCGATTAATACGACTACCGGAAGACAATCGCGCCATCGCTTTATCAAGCATATCACCTGACTCAGCCAACCCTCTTTGAGCGGTTAATGAACTCACGTTTGTGTTCACGACTAAGGACATGATGTGCCTTCAACTTATCTAATTTTTCGCGTTAAGACGACATGTTTCAAAAACTGGTTACCCGGGCTTATAGGTACAACAGATGCAGACGGAAGCTGAACCTTAAAAATAAGTTAGCCTGCTTTAAAAAGAAAAAGCCGGAGGAGTAAACTCCCCCGGCCTTTTTCCAACCTTCATTATCAATAGAGTGAATCTATTTTACTGAAGGAGCTGGAGGACCAACTGTGCACGAGCATTAGCTTGCGATAACATCGCTGTGCCCGCTTGTTGTAGTACCTGTGCTTTTGCTAGGTTAGCCGATTCAACCGAATAGTCTGCATCGTTAATCCTAGACCGAGCGTCGGCGGTATTTTCAGCAACATTCATCAGGTTTGATACGGTATAAGACAATCGATTCTCAATCGCACCTAAATCAGCGCGCATTGAAGAGATTTTCTCAATCGCACCATCCAATACAGAGATTGCGTTGGAAGCACCTGCCTGATTTCTCAAATCTACGTTTGAAACCGTAGTCAGACTTGATGCACCCGTCGAGAAGTAATCATCAGCATCGGCTCCGCCATTTTGCGTGATCGAGAAAACCTTGCTAGAGGAAAGATCGATAGTACCCTGGATCGTCGCAGTGTCGTTGCCAGTTGCTGCCGCTAGATTAAGATCGTTAGCGTCGATGACGCCGGCTCTCTCTTTAGATTTCTCACCAAAATGAACAAGCTTCATCCCGTTTTCCCCATAGTACGTTCAAGAAGTTCGGGCAAATCCGTACCCCTCGCCTGCGCAGCTTCAAAACAAGCCAGCGTGTCGCCTATTCCCTGTTTCAGTGGTCTGCAGGGCGCAACGTTCAAATAGGCATTGAGTTGTCCGTCATCTGGCGTTGCAGGGAACGGCAGTGGCTCTTTGGAGTGAGTCAGCTCCGCATCCGCAATACAGGCCCTAATCAAATCCAGTAACTCATTAATATCGGCTGGGGTTCCGTTAAGATCAAAGACCGGAGCGCCCTCTCCTTTTCGGCCCACCGCGGCAATGAAGCGAATTGCCGCATCTTCTGCGTGTACATAGCTCACTTCTCCACCGAAGGGAATGTGATACGGCCGCCTGCATTGGGCTGCCAACATCGCGACGGTAGGCGCCGAACTCATTCCCTGGTCACGCCCCGGCCCGTAAATAATGGCTGGGCGAATTCCCACGCTGGGTACTTGCCAATCCTGCCAGTACACCGACGCCATCTGCTCTGCGCACACCTTATGGGCACCGTAAAGCGTCGAGAGCCACGAGCTATCCCCCATTGCAGGAGCAGCGATGGAGCTGGCATAGGCAAGGCGCTTGATACCGGTCTGCCTGGCGCACTCCAGAATATGTGTAGAGCCCATGACATTAATCGCGGCACTTTTGACCGGATCGGCTTTACAAAAGGGAACCTGCAAGGCGGCAAGATGAATGATCGCAGTGACATCGTAGCGGTCTACCGTTCGCAGTAGTTGGTCGTAGTCGGTAATGTCACCTATTTCCCAGATGACCTTGTCAGCATCGGGCATTATGAAGTCAAGCCGCTCACGATTGTCTGTAATGTCAAACACAACAGGTATCGCATCCATGTCGCGCAGCAGTTTGACTGCCCACGCACCGATACATCCTGCTGCGCCAGTTAACAACACTTTACGACCCGCCAGTTCCGGAATTGAGTTCATGACCTAGGTTCCTTTAGCGACGCCCGTAAACTGTTTAAAGGTTCCAGCGCATCTCCGATGAGTCGATGCAGAGTTCCTCTATCATCTGCGATTGAAATAGAATCGAGCAGCGCATTGAGCCTGGCGGCAGCTCTCCATATTTCGCGCCGTGCCAGCTCAGCCTCCAACCCAGGGTCAGTCCACCCCAACATATTAATAGAGTTTGTGGCATCCCGACTTGAAGCTGGCAATACTTCAAAAGAAGGAATCAAGGTGACCCGCTCAGCTTTTTCCAACAGCCGGCACGCGCGATGAAAAATCATATTACCCTGCTGCAAAAACCCATAGCCCGCATCAGGGAAAGCGACTGTTGTGACTCGCTCTGCCGGAAACTCAGAATCGCGACCCTCCTCGCCACGTATGCCTAGCAGAGACTGCCCTTCTTGTTTGGTTCCTTGAAATACCTGAAATTCGCCGCCCTTAATCACCGCCGGATCAGAAATCATCATAACCATATCGAAGGCGACAGAATCGACGTGCCATGTATCGACCGCTTGGGCAATGTCTTCAGGAGCGTAGTTAATGCCGCAGGCTACAGCGGGCACCGAATGTCGCCCCAACTGCACACCCGC
>UPTG01001887.1_pt1 | contig 14995 bp, 23 predicted proteins | sample 2160121 | NCBI WGS metagenome assembly UPTG01 (sample SAMN06266255, study PRJEB28933) | marine metagenome | isolation source: Columbia River Estuary | place: USA:Columbia River Estuary, USA | collected 2014-07-27
AATAAAAAGCGACAAGCGTGTAAAGGGTGGTAAAAAGATGGTATTAGAAAGCTACTCTGATTATCCAAGTGGTGTGAGCAACAACGCAAAAAGAGGGTTAGAACTTAACGAAAAGGTAAACAACAAATGTGCAACCCAAGTAGGTAAGGTAAGGGCGCAACAATTAGCGCAAGGTAAAGCGATAAGCGTAGAAACTATTAAACGTATGTATTCTTATTTGTCAAGAGCAGAAGAATACTACGATGAGGGCGATACAAAGGCTTGCGGTACGATTTCATATTTATTATGGGGTGGTAAGGCTGGTCTACGTTGGGCTAATAAAAAATTAAAAGAGTTAGATGCGTAGGTTTAAGAAATTCTTTACACCAAGTAGAACAAGTCCAAAGGGTGGGCGCAGAGCGTGTTTATGCGAGGATAATACCTACTCTATAAAGTGCTGTGATGGTAGTTTAAGAGCGCAAGGCATTGGTAGTACAACAAATCAATTTAATTACTTGTTACAAGAAAACACAAGTTTTTTATTACAAGAAAATAACAGTAAAATTATTTTATAATGTCAGATAAAAAAATATCAGATTTAACTAATGTAGCTGCAGCAAATATAACTGGTGCAGAAGAAATAGCTATTGTTCAATCATCAGAAACAAAAAAATCAAATTTAACTAATGTTCAATCTTTTATAGTTAATCATCTTGACCCAACAGCTTTAACAGTAAGCGTAGCTGGTGGTACTATTGATTTAAACGATACTGCTTATGATGAAGCAGAGTTGATTGTATTAACTTGGAGTGGTGAAAATGGTACTGTAGAATTAACACTACCAGATGCTACTGAAGCTAAAAACTTAAACAGAAGTAAACGTATAATATCGGACAGCAGTTTCAATAATGCTAAACACGCTGACCTTACACCAAGAGCTGGGCAAACTTTAGATGGAAGCTCAAACAGATTTAGAATAAACAAAGCTTATGAAGGCATAAAGATATGGGGTAATGGCACAGAGTGGTTTATTATTCAAAAGAAAGCGTAAAAATGCAAAATTAATTTTTAACCATTATATATTAATATGAACACGAACGATATGATTAGTAAAATCAAAGATGTTTTAAACTTATCCGAAGAAGTTAAGTTGGAACAACAAGCGTTAGAGAACGGTACTGTTTTAGAAGCAGAAGCGTTTGAAGCTGGTAACGAAGTATTTATTGTTACCGAAGATGAGAAAGTAGCTGTACCAGTTGGAGAGTATGAACTTGAAGATGGTAAAATACTTGTAGTAGCAGAAGAAGGTCTTATTGCTGAAATTAAAGAAGCTGGCGCAGAAGAAGCACCAGAAGAAGAAGTAGAAGCAACAGAAGATGTAGTCCTTGAAGAAGAAGAAAAAGAAGAAATGGGCTATGCTACTAAAGAAGAACTTGCAGAGGTTAAATCAATGATTGAGGAAATCAAAGCAATGTTAGAGCCTAAAGAGGACTTAAGCGCAGATGAGTTAGGAAACCTTGTAACAGAGGAACTATGCAAGCACGAAAAAGTAGAGTTAAGCGAAGTACCAGAAGAAGTACAAGCAGAACTTAACGAGCCAGCAGCCGAGCCAATCCAAGCTAACCCAGAGGCTAAACAACACAAAGTACAATTTAATATTGCACCTAATAGAAGATTAGGAACATTAGATAGAGTATTTTCAAAACTAAATAAATAAACAACTAAAAACAAAATAAAATGAGTTTATCAATTACTACAACTTATGCTGGAGAATTTGCTGGAAAATATATCGCAGCAGCTTTACTTTCAGCTGACACATTAGACAAAGGCACTATCACAATTATGCCTAATGTTAAGTTTAAATCTGTAATCCAAAAGGCTTCTACTGACGACATCGTAAAAGACGCTACTTGTGATTTTCAGACTGGACAAGGAACACTAACACTAACAGAAAAAATCTTACAGCCAGAGGAATTTCAAGTAAACCTTGACCTTTGTAAGAAAGACCTACACAGTTCGTGGCAAGCGGCTGAAATGGGCTTTGGATTGAATGACACTCTACCAGCTTCTTTCTCTGATTTTGTATTGGCTCACGTTGCTGCTAAAGTAGCTGACCGCACAGAGAAAAACATTTGGAGTGGTTCAACTGCAACTTCTGGACAATTCGACGGATTTGCTACATTGTTAGCTGCTGATACTGATTTGCCAGCTGGACAAGACATCGTAGGTACTGCTGTAACTGCTGCAAACGTAGTTGCTGAATTAGGTACTGTTGTAGATGCTATCCCAACTGCTGTTTACGGAAGTGAAGATTTAGCTATCTATGCTGCTTCTAACGTAGTGCGTGCTTATACTCGTGCTTTAGGTGGTTTCCAATCTGGTGGACAAGGTGCTGCTGGTTTTGAGAACAAAGGAAACAACCAATCTTTAGGTTCTTTATTCTTTGATGGTATCCCAGTAATTCCTTGTAGGGGTGCTGCTGACGATATGATTATCGCTGCTGAAAAGTCTAACCTTTTCTTCGGTACTGGTATCTTAAGTGACCTTAACGAAGTAAGAGTTATTGATATGGCTGAAACTGATGGAAGCCAGAATGTTCGTGTAGTGATGAGATTTACTGCTGGCGTACAATACGCTCAAGTATCTGACATCGTTTACAGAACTGTATAATAATTAATTAATCAACGTAGAAAGGGGTGGGGCAATTTACCCTACCCTTTTTTATTTAAAAAAACTATAAAAATATGGCTTGTTCATTAACAACTGGTAGAAAAGTACCTTGCAAAAGCGCAGTAGGTGGTATTAAAACTATTTACTTTGCTGACTTTGGTACTTTAGGAGATGCCACAATAGCTGCTGGAGAGATTACTGCATTTAGCGGAACTCCAGATTGGTTTCAGTTTGATGTTAAGGGGAACTCATCTTTAGAAACAAGTATTAATTCTTCTCGTGAGAATGGTACAACTTTCTATGAGAGTACACTTAACCTTACACTTACATTCCAAGACAAAGCGACACAAGAGGAACTTAAACTAATTGCACACGCAAGACCACACATCGCAATAGAGGACTACAACGGAAACTATTTCGTTATGGGATTAGAACACGGCGCGGACGTGGTTTCTGGGCAAATTTTAAGCGGCGCAGGAATGGGAGATTTAACTGGGTACACAATCTCGGCGGTAGCGCAAGAAACTGCTCCGCCTTACTTTGTGACTGGGTCAGTAATTACTGCTGATGCTTCTGCTGCACAAATCGACCCAACTGCATAATCACAATTAGGGTTTTAAATTTAGGGTTATCTTAACGGATAGCCCTTTTTTTATGCCTTACAATACAAAATAAATTAGTTTTGTTTATATATTAATATGAAGCTAATAGGCACAAACGGAAATAAGACCTTTAAGATAATACCAAGACAATATATTAATGGTGGTATAACAGTAAATCTTACAAGCGAAAGTACTGGTACAAACGTAAACTTAACTCCTACTGCATCAACTGATGGCAACTATATGAGTTTTGATGCGGTTTTTGGAACGCTAACAGAAGGCGATTTTTACATATTAGAAGTTAAGAACGGAACTGCGGTAATATACAAAGACAAAGTATTTTGCACAGACCAAACAATAAACCAAACTACTAACGACTACTACTCTATTAATAAAGATGAGTATGTACAAGAAGATAGTTTTGATAACGATTATATTATATTATGAACGATTTAAGAGTAGTAAATTTAAGCACCTACACAAGCCCACAAATTGTAGAGAAAAGCAATAAGGAATGGGTTAGCTATGGCGCAGACAACAATTACTTCGCATACCTAATAGACCGATACAATGGTAGCCCAACAAACAACGCTATTATTAACGGAGTTAGCGAAATGATATATGGCAAAGGTTTAGATGCTTTAAACAGCAGTAAGAAGCCAGAAGCATACGCTAAAATGATGTCTTTGTTTCACAAGGATTGTGTGCGTAAGTTATGCTATGACCTTAAATTAATGGGTCAATGTTCTATGCAAGTTATATACTCAAAAGACCGCAAGACTGTGGCACAAGTAGAGCATATTCCAGTTGAGAACTTAAGAGCAGAGAAATGCAACGACAAAGGCGAGATAGAGGCTTACTACTATTCTGATGATTGGAGTAAAGTAAAAAAAGCAGACGATTGCACACGCATACCAGCTTTTGGTTATTCTAAAGAAAACATAGAGATAGTATACGTTAAACCTTACAGAGCTGGATATAAATACTATTCAAGCCCAGACTATCAAGGTGGTTTACAATATGCAGAGTTAGAAGAAGAAATATCTAACTACCATTTAAACAACATCCTTAATGGACTTGCGCCAAGTATGTTAATTAACTTTAACAACGGTACTCCAAATGCAGAGGAACGTCAAATGCTTGAGAATAGAATATATCAAAAGTTTAGCGGTAGTAGTAATGCTGGTAAATTTATATTAGCGTTTAACGACAACCCAGAGAGTGCAGCTACAATAGAGCCAATACAATTAAGCGATGCGCATAACCAATACCAATTCTTAAGTGATGAGAGTGGTAAAAAGATTATGGTAGCACATAGAATTGTAAGCCCTATGTTATTAGGTATTAAAGACAGTAGCGGACTTGGTAACAACGCAGACGAGTTAAAGACTGCATCTATCCTTATGGATAACACAGTTATTAGACCATTTCAGACACTTTTAATAGATGCCTTTGATAGTATATTAGCTTACAATAATATTAGCTTAAAACTATACTTTAAGACCTTACAGCCTTTAGAGTTTACAGACCTTGAAAACGTAGAGGATGAAGAAACTAAAGAAGAAGAAACTGGTGTAAAGTTAAGCGCAGAATTACCAGACGAATTAGGTAGCGATATAGCGGATGCACTTATTGATTTGGGGCAAGACGAAGCAGAACTATTAGAGGAGTTTGAAGTAATAGACGAAAGAGAAGTAGACTATGATGAAGAACAAGGGTTAGATGAGGTAATAACAGACCTTAACAAACCTAAAGACAAAAGTTTACTATCAAAGATTTGGGAGTTTGTAAGTACTGGTAGCGCAAAGCCTTATAAAGAGAGTGAGCAAGATGGCACAAGTAAGCAAACAAAAGAAGAAGGCAATGAGTTTCTTGTAAGATATATGTATGCACCAGAAAGAACAAAAGCAACATCAAGACAGTTTTGTTCTAAAATGGTAAGTGCTAAAAAGGTTTACAGAAAAGAGGACATAGTAGCTATGGAAAACAAAGCGGTTAATGCTGGGTTTGGAAAAGGCGGTAGTGATACTTACAGTATCTGGCTTTACAAGGGCGGTGCGAGATGTAGCCATAAATGGTTCAGAAAGACTTATGTACGCAAAGATGGTGCTAAAGGGTTAGGCGATGCTATAAGTACAACAGAGGCAAGGAAAAGAGGGTTTAAGCCAGAGGCTAATGCACAAGAAGTACCAGTTGCACCAAAGGATATGAAGTATAAGGGCTATACAGCAGAGTATTGGAACAAAATGAAATTTAGAAACTAATGGCAACAGCATTATTTATAAGCACAACAGACCTTAAGAAAAACTCCATTATTGATGGTAATGTAGACATTGACAAGATGCTACAGTTTGTTAAGGTGGCACAACAAATAGACATACAGAATTTATTAGGTACAGACTTATACAACAAGATTAGTGCTGACATTATAGCTGGGAATTTAAGTGGCGATTATTTGACATTGGTAAACACATACGTTCAGCCAACATTAATTTGGTTTGCGCAGATGAATTACATACCATTTGCGGCATACACAATTACAAACAAATCTGTACTAAAACACAGTAGCGAAACAGCACAAAACGTAGACAAGAACGAGGTAGATTATTTAGTTGGAAAAGCAAGGGAATACGCTAACTACTATTCAACACGATTAGTAGACTATTTATGTTTTAACAATAACTTATTCCCAGAGTATTTAAGCAACACTAACGAGGATATCAGCCCAGATACAGATACAACGTTTAACGGATGGGTTTTATGAAGTATAAAGTAAAAGAAATAAACCTTAATAAGCTAAAACAGTACATAGAGAGCAAAAGCGAAAAAGAGGCAAAAAGGTTTTACAAAGAATTTAAAGAAAAGAAATGACAAATCCTAAACTAGCATTAATACCAAGCGGATATAAAGGAGGGACTAGTCCTACTGTTTACTCTATTCTACCAAGTGATGGTAGTGGGGACTTTACTTTTGATAGAGCAAGTGAAGGTACAAGAGTACGCAAGGATGGTCTTATTGAAGAAGTTAGTAATGATGTGCCAAGATTAGATTGGTCTGATGGGAACTGTCCTAGTTTACTTTCAGAGCCACAACGGACAAATTTATTAAATTATTCTGAGGACTTAACTAATGCGGTTTGGACTTTGTTAAGTGATGGAACAGGTACTAACCCTGTTGTTACTGCAAATTATAGTATAGCACCTAATGGAACATTAACTGCTGATAGGGTTGTTTTTGATAAAGGAGGTGGAACAAGCGGAAGTGATTATAGTATTATAAGACAATTTGTATCGGGTACAGCTCAAAGAGTTTCAAGTATTTATATGAAAAGCAATACTAATGAAAACTATAATATTGGTGTTGATGATACAGGTACAGTAGATGTAGTTACAGTTACTCCACAATGGCAAAGATTTAAACATAGTGGTAGTTCAAAATCTAGATTACAATTATCTTTAAGGCAAAGTCAAACTTCTGATTTCGCTGATGTTTCTATATGGGGAGGGCAGTTAGAAGATGGGACATACCCTACAAGCTATATAAAAACAGAAGCAAGTGCAGTAACAAGATTAAAAGATGAATGTATAAACGGCGGTGATAGTGATTTGTTTGATATTACAGAGGGTACTTTTTTTGTAGATAGTTATGTTTATAATAGTGGAAATTTTACTACAATAAGTTTAAGTGATGGAAGTGTAAGCAATAGACTTATACTTATATTTCAAAATTATGGTACACAAGTTAGGGTTTTATCAAGTGGTGGAGTAGATAGTTTTTTAAATTTAACGTTTGACCAACGAAATAAAATAGCAGTTACTTTTAAAGAAAATGAATACAAGTTTTTTATTAATGGCGCTTTAGTAGGTAGTGATACAAGTGCTACTGTTCCAAGTGGAATAGATAGACTTAACTTTAGCGACAATACAAATGCTGCAAATCATTTTGAGGGCAAAGTATACGATACAAGAGTTTACGATAGAGTATTAACAGAAGCAGAAGCAATAGAATTAACAACACTATAAATGGCACAAGAGATATATCACAGAAGCGAATGGGGAAACCCTAACGAACAATGGGGAAACGTTTACTTAAACGCTGACTTAACAAATGAGTTATATAAAAGAGCAAGTGAGTACGAGAACAGTTGGGTAACAGACCAGCTCTTAAACGGAGTAGGCACAAAGCCAAGTATTATACTAACCCCTACTGCCTATGAAGATGGCTTATTGAATAGTGTTAAACCAGCTAAAACTTTTGGTAGTGAATTGGTTACTAATGGAACGTTTGACACAGATAGCGACTGGACTAAAGCAACTGGTTGGACTATAAGCGGTGGTAAGGCAAATCACGATGGCTTATCAGCATATAAAAAATTATCACAATTAATAACAACTGAAATTGGTAAAAAATATCAATACAAAGTATCTATTTCAAATTTAAGTACACATCAAGTGTATATTATGGCTCGTCAAAATAATGAGTTTGGTACATATTATTTTAATAATATACGAACAGAAAATGGAAATTATACTTTTTATTTTACTGCTGTAACAACATTAACCGCAATAGTTTTACAAAACGCAAATAACAATATAGTTTCAATAGACAACGTCAGCGTAAAAGAAGTAACAGACGCAGACTTTGACTTTACAAGGGGTTCAAGTGCCACCCGTGTTAATGAAAAAGGGCTTATACAAGACGTTCAGATATTAAGCGATGAATTAGTACAAAACGGAAACTTTGAGCAGATAGGAAGTGAGCAAGTTACTAATGGAGATTTTAGTAATGGAAGTGCGGATTGGTTTAATCCAGACAATGCAGCAACATTCTCAAATAATAGTGTTACAATAACTGGGGGAAGTGGTAATAGAAGAATAAATCAATCAAACGTAACATCTCCAACGTCTTCTCAATGGAAATTGCAATACGAAATAACCGAAAAAGTAGGGACATCAGATTTAAAAGTTTATACAACTAATTCTGGAAGTGCTGCGTATGAAGTAGTGCCTTCAACTATTGGAGTACACACTTATTTTTTTAATACAAATTTAACAACTTTTTATTTTAATTTTAATAATAGTACTGGTTCTATAACAATAGACAACGTATCAGTCAAAGAGGTCGGACAGAATTGGTCGTTTGGTGGGGATAATTTTAGTATTGTTGATGGCGCTTTAAGAATTAACAGAGTTACAAACACAACTTATATACAACAAAACGTTTTAACTTCAGGAAGAAAATATAAAGTAGAATTTGATGTTTTAGATAAGGTTGATAATAACGGAACTTTTATTGTACGTTTAGGTAGTAATAATGTTTATGATGTATCTACATATGAGGGTACAAGGTTTAGTAAAATATTAACTTCAAGTGGTACTGATTTTAGGATATATTCATCATCAGATAATGGGGTTATTTATGTAGACAACATATCAATAATAGAAATAACAGACGATACAGACCTACCAAGAATAAATTACACAAACTTTGATTATGAGAATGGAGAAGTAGTACCTTATAGCGGAGAGGGTAGTCTTTTACTTGAACCGCAGAGTACTAATTTAATTCCCTATTCTAATCTTGATTTTGGTACAGGTTCTGTTCCTGATGGGTGGGTAGTAGGTTTTGGAACAGGCACATATTCACATACACCTACAACTTATCAAGGACAACCAGCTGTAATACATAGACAGGAAACGACAGGAAGAAGTTATTTAAGAGTATTATTTACAGGTACTAATGCTGAACATACTGTAAGGGTTAAGTTTGACAGAAGCAGATGTTTAAATATGGAAAATAACGATTATATATTGTCAACCATAGGTGTTACAAATTTTCAAACTAAATCTTGGGCGGATGTAGATGCAAATGGTATTTTAGAATTTCAAACGACTTTTGGTGCAGATGCAAATGGAGAATTAAGAGTAGGTTTAGGAGCAGCTAGTAATGTAGATGGGGATAAAACTTTAGTATGGAGTATGCCACAAATGGAACTGGGTTCATACGGAACTTCATACATACCAACAGAAGGTTCAATAAAAACTCGCCTTCAAGATATTTGCAAAAATGCTGGTTCAAGCGATTTAATAAACTCAACAGAGGGTGTGCTATATGCGGAAGTAAGTGCTTTGGCTAATGGAGGTGTAGATAGAAGTATTGCTTTATCTGACGGAACTACATCTAATTATTTAAGAATAACTCTACACGCAAATTCAAATAGAATAGCTTTTTTTAGTGAAAAGGGAGTTAATTATAATAATTATGATTTCTCACAGTCTTCTGATTTAAAAGTAGCTTTTCAATATAAAGAAAATGATTGGAAGATTTATATAAATGGAACTTTAAAAGGAACTGATACTTCAGCTTTAACTTTTTCCCCTAACGCATTATCTGATTTAAGTTTTTCATTAGTAAATACCAGTCCATTTTACGGAAACGTTAAATGCGTTGCAGTATTTAAAGAAGCATTGAGTGATGAGGAATTACAAAAATTAACAACAATATAAAATGTACATAGGAAAATATCAATTTAAAGACCAAAAGACTGCTGAAGCTAAAATAAAGGCTTTAGGAGTAGAAACAGACGAAGATGGAAACGAGTACCCAACTCACTCACACGCTATTGTTAAACTCGGACATATTGTTTTAGAGCAAGGAGAATACGATGAAGAGGGTAATGAAATAAAAGCACCAGTATTAAGCGACAAGTACCATTTGGATGTAGCTTGGAGAATTACAGATACTATTGATGAAGATGGGAATGTTATAAAAGCAGAGCATCCTTATGGATGGAAGTCAAGTGCAGTAGCAATAGCAGATGGTAACGGAGTACACAGTTTTTATGGTGTGGACTATCAAAAATTCAAATTCTAATGGTTAAAGGATTAAGATACATAGCAGACAAGATAGAGGCTTTACAGTTTTACTTAATAGCTAAATGGAATAACTTTTTAAAGGGATTGATGCTATGACAGTAGGGGATTTAAGAGTAGCGTTTTTTAATGCTATCTCTTTAGGGATTAGCTTTACGCACGTTGAGAACAGTTTGAAGATTATTCTTTTATTGGCTTCTATTGTTTATACTGTGCAAAAGATACATCAAGGTAATAAAGATGACGAAAAACTTTAAAATAAAAGAGTTTGAATGTAAGTGTGGGTGTGATATGCCTTTAGAGGTATACGAGAACATTATTAAACTTGCATCACAACTACAATTTTTAAGAGATTATACTGGTAGACCTATAACTGTTAATAGTGCTTACAGATGCCCTAATTACAATGATAATGTTATTAAGGGTGCAAAGCATTCACAGCATAAATTAGGCAAAGCAGCAGACATAACTATACAGAGCCTAAAACCAGCAGAGGTATACGCACTTATAGAGGAACTTATAGATATGGGGCATTTACTACAAGGCGGTTTAGGATTGTACAATACGTTTGTACACTACGATATAAGAAAGACTAAAGCGAGATGGAATGGGTGATTACAAGAAAAAGAATGGCACTACAAGAGTAGGAGATGCTTTAAGGTGGCTCGTGAAACAAGGTAAAGATGTAGCTCCAGAGCTTTTATCGGTTGTTGGTAGTGTTACTGGCATAGAACAATTAAAAGACCTTGCAGATAAGATAGGCAAAGACGATAACCTATCAGAAGCAGACAAAGAACTTCTACTTGAAGAACTGCGATACGATATGTTAGAAATGGAAGAAACCACAAAGCGATGGGTAAGCGACAACCAAACAGACAGCTACCTTACACGCAATATAAGACCATTAACGCTTGCTTTTTTAACCGCTACGCTATTTGTATATATAATATTAGATAGTTCGTTAGAAGGCTTTAAAATAGACCCTAACTGGATAGACTTACTTTCTTCACTTTTATTATTAGTCTATGGTGGGTATTTTGGTATGCGTAGTGCAGAGAAGATTACAAAGCATTGGAAAAAATAATAACTTGTTAAAAACTTTATTTAATTAAATTTGTTTTTGTGGTTTGGTTTTGGGAGATTTGGACAATCTTAAAAGCAAAACATATATGAGATATTTAGTTAAATATAAATTTTATGGTAAAGAAAAACATTTATATAAAAACTTTTCTAATGAATTAGAAAGAGATAGATATAAAAAATGGATAAAAAACCAAAAAGGGTTTTCTAATGTAAGGCTATATATAAATAGAGGTAGTTTAGATGAAAAGGTACTTATACCCAAAAAGAAAACAGTAAAAGACAACCTACATTATAAACTTGTTTCTAATAAATACCAATTAAAATTTAATTATTACGTTTATTGTCTTATACATAAAAACAAAATAGTATATATAGGTCAAACTACAAATGTAGTAGGTAGAATTAAACAACATATAAAAGAAAATCAAAAAGAGTTTGATAGTTGGAATGTTGTAAAAAAAGTGCCTTATGGTGCTACTGCTGATGAATTATTAGACTATGAAAAATACTACATAAAATTGTTTAGTCCTAAATACAACATACAACACAATGCCAAAAAAGAAAACATTAAAGTATTGGAAGAATAAGATAGATAAACCTTTTCACGAGTTTATAAGACGTAGAGATGTAGATAACAATACTGGTATGGGTAACTGTGTTAGTTGTGGTAAGTCTATACATTTTTCTGAAGGCGATGCTGGACATCTAATAGGTAGGCAGCATCTAATAACTCGTTATGACGAAAGAAATGTAAATCTGCAATGCCGTAAATGCAATCGTTTTGAATATGGTCGGCAACTGGAATATTCTCTTAACATTGGTTTAGAATTAGCAGAGGAACTACTACAAAAGTCAAGAGGGGTACTAAAACTTACAGACCCAGAATGGCAAGAAATATTTGACCAATACAAGACTAAACTACAAGAACTAAAAGACAAACAAAACTTTTAGTTAATAACTTCGCAATAAACCTTACTTATATAACGCTAATAATGTGTATCTTTGAATAGACTAACCAATGTCTTGTTATTGTTTTCAACTGTTTAGCAGTCAATTAAGCCACCTATCACAAGGTGGTTTTTTTGTTATTTATAAAAAAAAGTAGTTTATAATTTGTTTATATTAAATATATTTTGTTAAATTTGTGTATCATTAATTTTAAACAATAACAAATGACACTATTAGAAAGATTACACCCAGTGTACAAAGACAAATTAAGTGTAGCTAATTTAGAGTACCCAGATTTAGTTGCACAGCTTTATGAAGAACTTGAAGAAAAAGTTTTTGTAAGCGATTTAAAGTATGGCAGCGTTATGGACTTGCGTATTTTCTGTGGCTATTTAAACAACCCTTTTGATTATTTTACAGAATAATGACACATACAGAGGACGTGAAAAGAGCAGCAACCCCAACGACAATAGACTATCTAAATGCAAGGATAGAGGCTTTAGAAGGTAGAGTACAATACCTTGAAGCGATAATAGAAGTAGAAATTTTAAATAAAGAACAATGAACAAGGAAAAACTAACAGAGTTGTACAAAAAGTATAACCTCACTAAAGATGACTTTTTTAAGCATCAGCATTACACAATCATCACTAGACAAGGCATAGATAGAATTATGGCACTAGAGCAAATGACTGTTAATTATGAAGTAATAAGATGCGAGCCTAATTTTGCAGTATTTAAAGCACTTGCAGAAAAAGATGGTAAGCGCATAGAAACCTTTGGTAGTGCGCTAAAAGGCGACAGTTACAAAACTTCAAATACTAACAGCTGGTACGTTGCCGAGATGGCAGAGAAACGAGCAATGAGTAGAGCCGTACTAAAACTAACTGGCTTTTATGAACTCGGTGTATTTGGCGAAGATGAAAGCGAAAGTTTTAAAAAACAAAAAACAGAATATAAAACCCTATAAATAAATAAATATGAGTGCATTAATTAATTTTAGTTTAAATGTGGCAAAGTTGCCAAAAGAGAAGTTTATCGCTGGTAAAGACGGTGCGGTATATGTAAACCTTACAATGTCAGTAAATGACGAAACACGATACGGTAATAATACTGGTATCTATGTTAGTCAGACACAAGAGGAAAGAGAAGCCAAAAAACAAAAGACTTATCTCGGTAATGGTAAGGTTGTATGGAATAATGGTTCTATTGTGAACGCTGAAAAGGAAGTACAAGAAGCTGTACAAGAACACCCAGCAGAGGCAGACGGACTTCCATTTTAATTTTTTTTATAATCAAGGGGGGTTTTTACCCCCTTTTTTTATACCTTTAAGCAATGGAAGATTATATTTTAGATTTATGGATAAATTCAGATACTAAAACTGATAGTAGATTAGTAATTGGTAACAAGGTTGCAAGTATTTTTTTGCAACTTAAAAAAGAAACTAATGCGAAAAGTACTGATTTAATCAAAACAAAATATAGTGATATAATTGAATTACTTAATCAACCAAATTGTTATATACTTAAACACCTACAACATAAAGGTTTTATTATAAAATATTATTTTATATCTGCTGATTTAAAGTATAAAATTAACACATATAAAGAATGGATAAAATTTAAATATGGTTATTTTGGAGATGATTTATTTTATAATCCTACTAATAATAAATTATTTACAAGAGTATTTATATATAAAAAATTAAAGAAAAAAAGACATAGAATAAATACATTAAATTACCCTAAAACATACATATTAAAAGACAATACAAACAATACATATAAAATAGGTAAAAGTATAAACCCTTTAAAAAGGGAAAAAACTTTACAAAGTGAGAAACCTAATTTAAAATTAATTAAGATATTTGAAAATAATATTGAAAAAGAACTACACGAATTGTATAAACATTGTAGATTGAGGGGCGAGTGGTTTAAATTAAATAATGTACAATTAGAATATATATGTAAAAACTATAAATAAGAAAACAATAACAATAACTAAAGAAATGACAGAAGAACAAACTACACAACAAATGTTGATGGAACTAATAAAAGAGGAGTGTACAATAGACACTACCGAAGTATTAGAGTACCCACCAACCGCTTTGAGTTTAGGAGAAAAGACAATACAAACAAAAGGTGGCGATATTACAATACCAATACCAATAGGAACTTATGGCAACTTTAGCTTCGTACAAGCACCACCAAAGACAAAGAAAACATTTTTTGCATCGTTACTTGCATCGGTATATTTAAGCGGTGGTAATAACTTTGGCGGTAAGTTAAAAGGACACCGAGAGGGTAGATGCCTTATACACTTTGATACAGAGCAAGGGCATTGGCATAGCCAGAGAGTATTTAAAAGAGTTATAGATATGGCTAATGTTAGGGATGTAGGTTGTTATCAAACCTATGCCTTAAGAACAATAAGCTACAAACAAAGAATACAATTTATAGAATTTATACTAAAAGAAAACAAAGACAAAAACGGATTAGTTGTTATTGATGGTGTGGCTGATTTAGTCAGCGATGTAAACAACCTTGAAGAAAGCAACTTATGTGTGCAGAAAATAATGGAGTGGTCAGCTAAATACAACTGCCATATAATAACTGTAATACATAGCAATTACGGAAGCGACAAACCAACTGGACACTTGGGTAGCTTTTTAGAGAAAAAGACAGAAACACAAATACAATTAGAAGCAAACACAGTAAACAAGGAATGGGTAACAGTTAGTTGTAAGCGTTCAAGGGGTTATGCCTTTGAAACCTTTAGCTTTAGTATTAACGAGTTTGGGCTACCATTTGTAGTGGGCGAAATATACGACCCATTAGAATA
>UPTG01001889.1_pt1 | contig 14990 bp, 6 predicted proteins | sample 2160121 | NCBI WGS metagenome assembly UPTG01 (sample SAMN06266255, study PRJEB28933) | marine metagenome | isolation source: Columbia River Estuary | place: USA:Columbia River Estuary, USA | collected 2014-07-27
TTAATGGTACATCGCCATCAACAAATAGGAATGGATAAGCAAAGTTTGCTCCACCACTACCAGGTAATACCAGGGATGCATCACTTAAATCAAGAGTTGTGCCTGTACCAAATGTCATTCTATCTGCGTTATTACCATTATCAGTAAATGATATATCACCTCTAAAATCTAATGTAGAGGTTATAGTCTGAAGGGAACTGGAATTTAAATATACTTTCTCAGACTCTAGTTCTCTTAATGCCGCTGATACATCAGTTGCGGCAAATACAGATAAATTGGAATCACCAATCTCTGCATGTAATTTTTGTAATGCTCCTGTTACTGTGTCTGTTGTTCCGATATCAGCAATAGAAGTATTACCAATAAAGGACGACATTGTATTTGTTGCAGTAGTGTGATCGGTAACATTATAGGTAAAATCAGTAGGTAAATTATCTACAAGTGAAGATGAACCAATCTCTGTATGTAGTTGGTCAAGTGCGCCTGTGATAGTAGAAGATACTGTATTTGCAACAGGGAGTCCACCAGCACTATATGACCCAATGTAATCTTGTATAGCATCAACTGCAAAAGTAATTGTAGCATTTGTGCCAGATCCAGCAAGATATGCCGTTGCGCCTATCTCAGCATCAATAGCATTTAGTCCTGCGGTAAGATTACTTAAACCAGAGGCCGGAGTATTAGTTCCAGTAATGATGGCCGAACCCATTTCAGTGTGTAATTCATTTAGAGCAAGCTTTACATTATTTCTATTAGAGAATAGTGTATTTAATTGTCCTACATCAGTAATACCTGTAACAGTAACATTACCAATAAATGTTGAATTACCGTCTACGTTTAAGTTTCTATCTACATCTACATCCCGAGTAACAGTTAGGTCATTAGCAAATGTACCATCTGCTGCATTACCGGTTAGCATTGCAGTATTACCAGATTTAATAATTAGATTACCTGACGTATTTGTTAATGAACCGTATTGAACACCAGCATCTTTAAACTCTACATCACCACCATCTGCATCTAAAACAATATCGGCAGATGAATCAATTGTAAATTCGCCTGACGTTACATTAAATGCAGTTGAACCAGCACTAATTTCATGTGTTGATGCATCGAATACTGCTTCAATTTCATTTACAGCACCTACTAGGTTACCTGATACTGTAGTAAGGTTTTCTGTGATACCAACATCGTCTTGTAGTTCATTAACTGCGTCTACGATGCTAGGTGAATATACTTTAATATCATCATTGGCAGATGCAGGAGTGTTTAACTCAATTGCATTACCAAAGGTATCATCAATGTTTGTTAGTGCACTATGATTAGTGCCTGATATAGTTGAACCGGAACCGTCTACTTTTATTTGCGTAGTCGGGCTAAATGAACCTGTATGATTTTTTAATCTTAATTCCGTAGAAGATATACTTAGTACTGTACCACTAAAGGTAGCAGCTGCTAAACTCGCGCCTTGATATATAGTAGAACCTACAGTAAACCCAGATAATGACGGACTATTTAAAAGTGGTATAGTGCCTTTATAATTGGGTACATGGAAACCACCTGCATTCATATCTTGGTTAATTTCAGTGCCATTAATATAAACTCTTACAACACCTACGTGATATGCTTCTGCAATAATTCTTACAACATTTGCTGCCAGAATGGTGTCGGATCCTACTGAAATATTAGAACTAGAATCAAATGACCCACTAGAATTTTTTACCAGTATTTTATCTGAAGTAACACTAACAATAGTAGCTGTATAACCACCAGTCTGTGTAATAGTAGCATCTGGTACAAACCCTGTAATAGAAGGAGAACCAGTAAGAATAATATACCCACCAGTATTATCTATTGTCTGCTCTGTTTTAATATTAAACTGTTGAGTTTTATTAAGTACATCAAGACCTGTAAGAATAGTTGTTCCTGCACTGACATTATCATAGTTAAAAGTTTTATCTGATAGAGATACATTTAACTGTTCGTTATCACCTAAATATAGTGAAACGTCATTAGTCTTTTGTCTGAATTCTTCAAAGGTGTTAGATTTAAATATTCTAGTTTCTTTATTGGCCATTATTTCTTACCTAAGCTTTTTAGCAATGATTTTAATTCTGCAATATCATCTTTCATTTGTTTGAGCTCTGCATCTTTAGCTTTATTAAGTGCTATCTGAGCTCTTCTCACTTGAATCGCAGTTCTATTAGTATTTATAACTGCTTGAGAAGTGGTATCTTTAATTAAATCAGGATTATCTTTTATTTTTTTAGTTCTTGGCATAATAAATTCCTATGTTGAGGCAATTGCTCTAAAGTCTTTCACTAAAGGTACTGTAGCACTATTACTTGATCTCATTACTATTTTAAACTGCATAGTACCGAAACTTCCTGGAGGGTCAATTTCGTATTGAACTTCTTTAAATACCGATGGGTTATCATTTACACTAATAGCCTCATTTGGATATCCAGGTTGCCATGCAACTGTTGTAATATCAGTAGATGAACCACCTTCTATTACTCTCCAATATAAATCTACGTTTGCAGATCTTGGCCTGTTAATATTTAAGAACACATCAATCTTATCTGCTTCTTCTGCAAGTTCAACCTTCTTAGTTATATATCTTGCTAATTGGTTACCTCCAGTAGGACTTAATTCATCGCCTGTAGGATTATCAATTACTCTATTCTGAATTGTAAACAGAGAAGCTCTATCCATATCAATTACTGGAGATAGTGTACTTCTTTCTGTAGTAAATACACATCTTAAATTATAAGTTTTAGTAGTAGAACTTGTATTAGATGGTGATGCAATAGATTTTGGTATTGAGAATTTTACATTCTGATTAGCCAATATCTCACCTTCCACATTAGCTACTTCCTGCTCACTATATGGAGTAAGATAATATCTAATCTGTGTGCCTGGAATTTGTAAGTCTTGTATAACATTTCTTACCATATCCATTTGTCTATTTTCTGTAGCATATACTGCACCACCACCACCGGAACCGGTTGCAGTTGCAGTATCACCATTTCTAGCTGTGAACTGATATGAATCATGTGTTATAGAACTACCAATAATATCATGTGTTCCTTCTAAGTTAGCAGCTGCTAGGCCGTTAAACGCTTCAACGCCTGAGAACCAAACCTTTGGATTATTAGCATTTTGCATTCCATGATTCTTATGTTGAACAGTTACAATACCACTATTAATAGTAGAAGTCATTGGATTTCTAATTCTAAGAGCAGCTGGTAACATATCGTGTACTAAATTAAGTTCTGCTCCTGATCCAGAAAATTCACATCTATTTAATTTAAACTTAAGGTCTCTACTTTGTTCTGGAGTCCATGTAGAAGCATTCGCTGAGGTAAAGAACACACCATTATATGGCTGTTTAGTAATTCTGTTATTAGGATCAGTCACATCAAACCCACCCATTTCAGCAACCCAAGCTTCATATAAATCGGATTGTGCCATAAGAACAATCGCATATTCTTGATTTTGTGCTAAGAATATAGGATAATCAAATTCTACTTCTGTTACTGCTGATGCATCTTCACTAATATTTACTTGGCCAGGATAGATTACTTTATCAGCTCCTGGGACTATTCTTTGTGTAGGTATACCATTTTCAACAGCTCGAATACTTGCTCTTACTGCAATGTCTGTATCCTTAGTCCTAAAGTATAAAGAAAGAGACTTACAGAATATACCACCTTCAGTATCAATTAAGAAAGTTTGTGCAAGTGGATCCGTATATTCAACAGTAGTTTCTACTGTAGTTTCCTTAACAACTCTAGTTTCACCAAGTTCATTTGTTACTAGTTGGCCAACCTTAGTTGAAATAACTTCTTTTTGTATTGATTCAATAAGTCCCGATGACGTAAATACTGCTTCAGAGAAAGTTGTCTCACTACCATCGCTAGTATTATTTGATTCGGAATCAGTTAATTTAAATGTTCTACTACCAGTCTTAAATTTAAGTACATCAGTTCTAGGTATCACAAATGATCCAGTACATACACCAGTAGAATCTGAAGTCAGAATAAAGGCTCCATTAGTCTCTTGGGCTGGCTGGCCCTGAAGACCAATATCCGGGTGGTTGCCATGGCCTTCATAAGTTTTTACTTCAGTTCTATCAGCAAATTCTTGATATGCTTCAGGTTTAACATAAGAACGGACTGATATATCATTGAAGAATGGATATACCTTAGTGTTAGGCTTGAGTAGTTCTGCTTTAAAGAAAATCTTTCTTGATCTCATAAATGGTATAAAGTTTACTTCAACAACTCTGTTATTAGATTCTCTAGTAGTTGTAGATGATGAAACACTTGTTGTCATACCAGTTCTAGCTTGATGTTCTGTAGTAGTAGTAGCTGTAGTAGTAGTAATTTTCTCTCGGCCACCTTGATTAAATACCCCATCAATAACATTCATGCCGCCACCACGGCCTTGTTCACCTTCCCACCAGAAGTCACCTTGACCCAGGCCGCCGGTACCATTCACAAATTCTGACTCTACTGTTACATCAACTTCAACACCAGTCCAGTTAGTTTCCCATTCATTCCAAACAGTACCAGCAATTCCATTCTCTTCAACCATTTCTAAGAATTGATTGTATAGTCCATCGTCATTAATAATAACATCGGGTCTAATATCGGTTTCTTTCCAATCATCAGAACCTGGAGACAATGTCATTGTCCCACTCCAAGTAAATACATTATATGGGTTTACGTTAACCGATAGAGATGCATAAGGCTGATTAATATAAGTTGTTTTAGTGTATGGTAAAGTCATCAGTGACTTAGTTTGGACAATAGTTCCAGTATCACCGTCCTTACGAATTAGATTAACACTCTTTTCATCATACATAGGTCTTAGTGTGCCTGTAGATTTATCCATAGCACATTGATAGTCAGGATTAGATGGATTACCAATATTGTGTCCTCTGAAACCGTCAACTAAGAAACCATTTTTAGTTCTACTGAAATTAGCACCATCAAATAATTGTGTATTAGATGCTTGTTGCTCTAATAAAGATAGAGATGTGTAATACTCTAGGTTCTTAACTCTCTTATCAATCTTACCAATATCCCTCATAGTATATCTTTTGTTATCAATGAGTTTTGGTATGACATCACCCGCATCAAAACCATACGGCCTTAACCTAAGGTCATATAGTCCCATAGAATCTTCAGGCGCCTTGGGTGCTTTAGGAGTATCTGATGGTACACCAGTAGCAATCTTGAGTTCGCCTTCTTTTGTGATAAATAGTTTATCAATTCTAGGCATATAATAAGATATAAACATAGAAACTGCGTGAGCTGGATCTGGTGCACTACTTACCGAACCACCGGTTGAAGTAAAATCATCAGTAGCATTGTCAGCTTTTCTAGGTCTAAAGTCTATACAATCTCTTAATTGTACAGTACCTTGCTGTGAACTAAATGAAGGTATATATTTGTAATCTGCAGTAGGGTATGAATCAACGGTAAAGTAATCACCGGCCCCGTGTGTATAATAATCAAATGTTATTGTCAGTGCACCAGATACTGGAGACGTACCTGTTTTTAGAACCAATCTGCCATTATCATAATAGTTAGCTCTTTGGCCATTATCTAAAATAAATCTTTCAGTTACATTAGTACCTGTAGAATCAACTACTGATACAATTCTAATAATATCAGATTTACCCAGTGGGTAACCATTGATAGCTGCACTATAAGCTACACTACTAGCTACGGCATTATTTTGTCTTAACTTTTCTTTTTGTACTTTTTCATCACCTGCAATTTCAATGTCAGCAGAAACACGAACAGAAGTTCCATTAGCTGCAACTGTAGAAAATGTTAGAGTAGTTACACCATCGTTAGAAGCTCCAACAAATGTTGGAGTAGTATCTACAGCACCACCGCCTACCGCAATCATAGTTGCAGTATTTACATTTGTAAAGTGTCCTTGACCTGACGGTATACTAATAGTACACTGATTAGATGTTACTTGAGTTGTAAAATCTCTTTTTACTGTATATTCGGTATCACATGTTGCTCCATCAAATAAAGTTTTAATTGTGGAATATGGTAGTTTAAATACTAAACCATCATTACCAATGTCATATCTTAATGCAGTAGAATCTGATATATCACCTTTAAAGGTTTCTCCACTACTATGACCTTGTGATACTGATTCTGTTTCACTAAATACTTTACTAACATTCATAGTAATATCAAATAAGTGAAGTCTTAAACAAGGTGATGCATCTGAAGAACTGACTGTATCGCCAACATTTTCAATGGCTCTTACTCTAGCAGTACCAATAGTATTACCCGTACCACCAGTTGCATCTTTTAAATTTAGAAGTGTAAATGCAGTTACATCCGGTGCTCCATGAACAGTAGATGTTAAAAGTTTGACATAGTTACCTACGGGTGTTGCTACGTTAGCGGTAGTATCAGTATTAACAGATACTGGTTCAGCTCTTGGTTTGTCAATAACTAAATATTTAGTTGACACACTCTCGTTTCTAAAACCTTGTACATAAGAAACACCTGGTTCTACACCAATAGCATACTTACCATCAGCTCCACCATCAGCAGCGGATAAGTAACCATTATTTGAACCTACTATTAAATGATCCTTAATATCTAGTTGATATTGTTTTACAGCATAGTTACCAGATTCTTCAAATGTTCTCTTAGCTAATCTCTTAGTTAATTCTGCAGTTGGGTCAGATTTATCTGTATTATCTACCTGAATCTTACCATTGTCTACTCTTAGAAGTGTAACATAGTTTGTATTACTACTGTTTAAATTCGTAAGAGATTCTTTAACAATAGCAGTTGAAATTTTATATCTTGTTGCACCAGGAGCGGCCTCGTTAGGAGTACCTTGAGCATTATCTGTAAGTGATGCATCAGTATCAGTATCTACCACAGTTTCTATTACATTAAGACCGATTACATAAGATGGCGTATTGCTATACTTATCTAATATAAGGGATGTGGGTGGTACATATGCAAAAGTACCAGATAAGAAATATACACCTTCTTCAATATTTACCGAAGATCCTTGACCAATAGGTGTTCCACTAGACTGTACTTGTCCATAGTATACTGGAGAACCGTTTGAGGAAAATTCTTCGCCAGCTGCAAATGTTTGTACTGTTCTGTTAGCGCCGCCAGAAGATTCATATTTAATATAAAGAGTGTTAGGATCTGTTCCGTCAGAAGCAATGACTGCAATTACTCTAGCTGTAATATTTGCGCCAGAATTATTACTACCTGTAATAGTAGTACCAACAAACTGTGAAAGGTAACCATCTGAGTTTAATACACCAGCAATACTATGTGTAAAGGAAGAGTCAATCTTAATAAAGTCATATTGAGTATTTACTGTGACTTTACCACCAACAACTCTTGAGCCATGTTTAAACGCATACTGGCCGAATCTATCAATCTGAGCCTGCATTGCAGTTTGCATCTGGGTAAGTTCTCTGGCCTGGACTGCGTAACCAGGTCTATATAATACCCTATGATAATTCTTTGTCTCGTTAAAGTCATCATAGTATGGTGGTTCAGGAAATGTTTTAATTGTAGTTGTGCTCATATTGCCCTTTCTCTTTTATTTAATACACAAGTATTTATATTAGAATTCAATGATAACTTTTATGTCTTCAATCTGTGTAGTAGTTCTATTAATAGGATTTCTATTTTCTAAAAACATAATATCACCAGTGCCTGGGTGTACTTCTGGATTACCTAATGAATTTGCTGCTTCAAGTGCTCCAGTAACAGAACTTGTTTGGCCGACTATGTTTTCGCCGCCAGTAAAGTTTTTATATCCAGTTTTATCATTTTGATGATAATATACATATCCTGTTGCTGCATTTATCTCTACTATATATGCTTGAGCGCCTGATGATTGGCCTACAACTAATTCATCAACTATATAATCAGTTACGGTAGTAGTAGGTTGGAAGTCAAAATATCTAAGAGCTTTTAATGATGCTGCAGTAGCAACTGCACCTGGGCCATATAGTTTTGGATTTCTGATAAGAGTTACTTGTCTAAAATCATTACCAACAGTAAGGTCACCATCTTCGTTACCCGTTAACTGGGTATTAAGACCTATGAAAAATGCACCCAATTCTTTAATGGGTTGTACACCATGACCAAGTTCGGGTGAGATAACTGCTCTTGCAACTGCATCACCAGCACTAAATGTAATAGAAGCTACAGTGTAATTGGTTCCCTTATTAGTAATATTAATACTATCAACTGTTTGGTTAGAACCAGATCCACTCATAACTGCAGTTGCAGTTGCGCCCGTACCATCTCCAGAAATAATTACGTTAGGTGTAGAAGAATATGTGCCTCCTGCTGTGACGTCAATTCTTTCTATACCAGCCGCTGTAAGTGAATCTCTAGATGCCTTTTGGTTAAGATATTGTGCGTAATCTGCTTCTGATAAAGCTAATTCTGCAACACTATCACTAGCAAAATCAAGGGAAACAGTCTTGACTGGCATATATGATGTTGTTAAGAATTTTTCTGCATCGGCAACTGAAATCGTATACATATATTTCCAAATATATCCATCAGATTCTGCAGTTGGATCAGTAAGTGTTTGTGTAGGCTGTACAGTAGAAACCGAACCACCTGCTTTAATACACTTATATACCTTAAATTCGTTTGTTACAATGTAGAACTTTTTATCAAAGATCGAGCCATCGTCTGAATCCCATGCATGATAACTTGTATCCGAGGCCCAAGTATATCTTGGAATAACATGTGATATATCCGCAGATCCGATTAATTTCATACCAATCAAGTTTTGGTATGCCTCACCTAATGTATCTAAAGCATCAACTGGAGTTGTAGGTGTTGTATCGGTTGTATCAGATGTGGTTAAAGACCAAACGTCAGATTTTCCAATTCCTACATAAACACTAGTTGCGACATCAGCTACATCTTCTTTAAAATTTTCGGCATTGATTACCCTAAAATTTGATGTTACTATAGCAGTCATTTTTTTGTTTCCTATTAATTTGTATGAATAAACGAATTCACATTATAGTTATTTATATCAGTTGTGGTAGTACTTTGAATTTGTACATCGCCAAATTCTTCTATTCTCTCATTAAAATCAAACTTCTTAGTACTGTTAAGATATGTATCACCTTTCAGATTAAAGTAGTTATTCTGTGGCTGAGTTTTAGAACTGTCAGACAGATGGTTGAGAAGTAGTATTAAAATTGGCTCTATATCTTTAGCTCTAATTTCATTATGACTACCAGAGTCGATTCGTAGTATTGGGTCATTTGTATAACCTGACCCTGGGTTAGTAATATTATATCCTGAGATTTCACCCTCATTTATTTTAGCGACTGCAGTAGCACCACTACCACCTCCGCCTGTAATTGTTACAGTAGGTACATTAGTATATCCAGAACCTTTGGATATTAAAACAACCTTTTCAACCTGACCATTTTCTATTGTGGCAAATGCAGTTGCATTTCCGCTTACTGTGACAGTCGGAGAAGAAGTATATCCAGTTCCAGAATTAGTCAATTCTAAAGTTTTTAAACTAGAAGAATCAAAAATAAATTCTGCAGTAGCTTGTACATTTGTTGATAATAATACACCCTCGGCATCTTTCGCAGTAGGTTCTGAAATTACTATAACCGGTGGTTTTGAATAATTTTTATCAGCAGTACCAGCAAAATCAACATATGCCAAACTACCATCGTTTGGATTAGCAGCAACAAATCCGAAGATAGATTGATATCCACTTCCGGAAGATACAATTGTTATATTATCTTTATCTAATCTTCCTTGACTATCAATACCTATAGTAACCACAGGGGCAACTAAAGCCTGGCCCGAGACAGCTATTCCATTAAATGTAATAGTAGGAGCAGATGTGTAACCGTATCCCGTTTCACTAATATCTACTCCAGTCAGTAAACCATCGGCTTTTAATAACGAAGCAGTAGCAGTAGCACCAGTAAGAGAATGAGTAGTTCCAGCGCCGACACTAGTAATATCAGTTTGTGCTCCATTTAGGACAGCCTGTAGTGTTACTTCATAATTACCATTTGGTTGACTAGAATCTGCAACAACATTTGTCATAATAAAATATGTGCTACCACTTACTAATCCACCAATAGAGGTATTACCTCCAGAATTATATGTCACCAAACTTCCCACTGGTAAAGAGTCTGCCTGAGCTTTAGTTAATTTAATTGTATTATCAATAAGGTTAATAATACCCACTCCAGCAGCTTCGTCATCACTTCCATCAAATTCAATAGGAGCAGGGGCAGCAAAAGAAATACCTGGTATATCGTAATCTTGGCCGCCATCGGTTATAGTTACGGCACTAACTGAACCGTTTGTAATTGTAGGAGTTAATGTGGCATTAGTAAACCCTGCAGGAGTTCCAGTATCTACTGTAGTAATAGTTGGAGGTGTTAAATAACCAGACCCACTACTAAGAATAGTAACATTAGAGATTACTCCATTTTTAAGCTTAGATTGAGGTACACTTATTGCACCAGTTCTATGTATTTTACTGCCAATAGATGGCAAGAATACTGAAGCAAACATTTGTACGAGTATAGGTAAATCTTCAATACCAATCGCACCTGGTTGTCTTTCTGGCATGGCAGATAAAACTTTACGATAAAGTGTATCACCATCAGCAACATCTTCACCCAAAATAGCTTTAGATAATTCTAAAATCATTAGAATTTCACCAAAGAATTTAAATCCAGCCGGGTGTACTAATCTATTAAATACATTTTCCCAAGTAGATACGTTCTGGCCTGTTCTAATTAAGTAAGAGAATTTTTGGTATCTTAAAGAATCCTGAATCTTAATAACATTAGATAACTGACCTTTATTATCTAAATACTGACCACCTTTCGGTAGTGCAGCATTAACATCCCAATTACCTGAAGAAGGAATTAAAGTTTTATCCCATGGATACTGTACTTCCACTTCATCATTAAATAAGAGTCTGAAAAAGATTTCAATAGAATCTGCTGAACCCCTAACCTTATAATAGTCAACAATGTTTTTATAAAGATTTCTTTTATTAACTGTAATGTCTCTTGGTATTACTGATGCAATTTCTTTCTGCATTAACTCCAAGAATTGTTGAGAGTTATTATCAATGTCCATCGCACGTTCTATGTTATTCATAACGTGAGACGGGCCAGGTCCAACCCAATTTTTAATAGGTGTGTTTAATTTTGCAATCGAACTATTATGTGCCTCTAGACCAAGTACCTGAAATGTTTTTCCTATTTCAGAAGTTTCAAATGCAAGAGATCCTGGTAATTCGTTACCATTAGATATGTTGACATTTATATCATTTAGTGGTATAATAGTCACAGTGCCATCTGCTGCTGTAACAGTCATTGTAGAATCAGCACCCTGTTCATCAGTAAAGAATGCATCATTTTCATTTCTTGGATCTGATATTCTAAATACTGCCTTATTATCAAGTACTACGTCTTGGAAATCTTCATTTTCTGCATAAATAAATTCATCCAGATTCATAAATGTATAGTATGCTTCAAGAAGCTGTTTCATTCCTGCAGAATCTTCTAATATCTCCGAGGGTATTAATTGTTCTACACGTAGTTTTTCTTTACTCTTTCTTGTAGATGAGGCAGTAGATTCAATATAACCTGGAGAGGATATATCGGCCGAATAACTCTGCTTATCTTTTGTAGACATTATCTTAGTCTCGATGGTGTCGTGTAATTAATAGTTCCTGTAGAACCTGATACAGAGATGGTATCAACACTTGGAGTAATACTAACTCGTAAAGGGTCGATTGCAATCAACTGGTCTCTTTTAGGAGCTAAGTCTAATGAATTAGGTGTTAAGGTTACTCTTATTGGATCAGTAGTTAAACCAGTAAAGCTATGAAGTGTGACCGTTCCCTTATCAGAGTCAAGTATACCTGCATCATTTACTACTGTTACATTATTACCATCTACAATTTTATAAATGATAATTTTTCTCTTATTAGACCCAGAAATAGTTATATCACCAAAGTAATGATCAATAGTGGTCGAGTATGATAATTTAAACGCAGTTGATGTTAAAATAAATTCTGTCGATGAACCTGACTTATAGAAAGGTGATGTAAATTTCAAAGCAAAATTACTTTTACCTTCTACAGTAGATGGTGTAATATTCATAAACATATATGGTCTTACTGTAGAGTTTTGTATAGAAGGATCTGCTGAATCAATAAGCTTTAATAATTGTGAATGTCTGAATACACCATCAAACTTATTAAGGTTATTAAAGTTATAATCAGAAATAGTATCTCTTACAACAGAAGTTAATTCTACCGAAGTTCTATCTGTAAGGTTTGGATTATATTTAAAGAATACATCTAGTTCCAAATAAGTGTAGTTTGGATCCACAATTTCTGGTGTGATAGAAACTACGTTCTTACCTTTTAGAATACTACCTGTAATATCATCCTTTTCTGCTTGAGTAAGTGTTTCTGCAAGAATAGGTTTAATAGAGATATAAGCTTTACCATAATCAGGTGGATCGTTATCTTCACCACCCCAACATGAGATAGAAGAAATATTTGTAAATTCTCTTTGGATAATTGCTCTATAATCATCTGATGTTACGGCTCTATTCTGCGATGTAAACGTCAGTGGCGCATTGAATCTAATTGATTCTGATGTTTCTTGTTCTGCACCACCTGCAGAAGAATTGAGTGTAGTAACAGTAGATTCTCCAAAACCACCTACAGAGTCAGACATAGTAAATGCATTAGCGCCGTTGGATTCTGAACCATCAGTATAGACATAATCTAAAGTAATGATATTATTATTGTTTGGTTTTCTACCAGTAACACCATCACCAAAATAAATTTCATAATAGTTACTAGCATTTTCTTGTAAATAATATACTTGTGACGATGAATTAACTCCTAGTAGAGATTCAAAACGCGAATAAATATCATATGCAGAAGACTCTTCATTTTCTTGTACTCTTACTCTTAATGTACTTGTATCTGCATCTCCATCTGATAACTGAAACTTTTGATTTTCAATGTCATTGTCCACTCTATATTTAAGAGATTTATAATACCCTTGAGCAATATCTACATCAGTAAATATATACTTTTTAGTTATTGGAGCTGAAGTCGTTTGTAAACTAGCAGTTTGAGTTTGTAATGTTACATACTGATATGGCTTTTGTGCTACCTGAGTTCCTAATTTAGTACCACGTGCCATTGTTAAATTATCAGGTAATATACCAATCTCATCTGTTACATCAATTTCAATATTAACTCTTGCTCTTGGTGCCAAGATCGAGCGAGGTACATAACCTAGAAGTTTTGCTCTTGTGACTACATTACCACGAATTTGTGCTGAGTCCAAGAATGCTTCATTCAATGAAAAATGAGCAGCAATAGCATTATAATGTGTATTATATGCAAGTACATCTAATAGAGTACTTAGACCTGAACCTTCAAAGTTATAATCATTAAACTCCGATTGAGTCTTTAAATAATTTTTTAGATTTTGTTTGATCTGATCAAAATCTAATTCCGTGACATTTAGGTTAGTCGCCATAGTTTACCTCAACCTTCTTAATACAATCTCGACTGATTCGTCGGTATCGAATTCTTTTATTTTAAATACTACTGTTATATTATAAGAGTTAGAATCATCCTGGTACTTAATATCTATACCTTTAATTGCTACCCTAGGCTCATACTTTCTTATAACTCTTCTTATATTATCTCTTAAAGCAATTCTAGTAATAGAATCTGCTGGTTCAAAAAGTAATGCTCTTAAATTTGCACCTATATCTTGATTAAATGGCCTTTCATAGAAATTAGTAATAAGTAGATTCTTTACTGAATTTTTAATAGCATTATCGTCTTTAAGAGGGACAATGTCCTTTCTAATGGGATGTAATGTTAAAGATAAGTCTAAGTCTCTCCAACCTTTTACTCTGGAGGTAATTCTTGCTTTCTTTACATCTCCGATTATACTTTTATCGGATAATATTTTAGGTGAACTTGCCATATTAGTATTTATACCTATATTCCAGATAGCTTAGAGTTTATCTCATCTATGGTAAAATTTAATTTAGCTGCATCAGATGATACAGTTTCCGTTGAAGTAACACTTGTATTAGATATTGCACTAGGGTTAAAAGTAATTAAAGGATCCAAATATGCAATATTACCAGAATACCCCATTAAAGATAATGGATCAGTGAAATATGTGGAATCACCAAAGTTTGAACTAGGTCTAGGTTCTGTGCCACTATCATATAATGTATCGTTACCTTTTGCATGCAGTCTAAAGTATTGTCTTAACTGTGCAGGAGTTGTTGTGGGATATTTACCCAATACCAAGGCCGTCATACCACCGACATTTGGTGATGCAAATGAAGTCCCCGTTGCTTCGTATTCACCATTTGTATATAGATCCATATAAATGTTTTCACCTGCTGCAGCAGTATCTACTCTATCACCACGATTACTAAAAGGAGATAGTGTTTCTTTACCACTTAAATGACTTTCTTCTGGGTCGTTAAAGTTAGGTGATATTGAAGCACAAACTATTGTATCTGTACTCATAGATGGCATTTCTCTGCACGATGGCGTGAAGTAACCAGGACGATGATGTTTTGCACTATCAGTTCCATACTCATATGGAAATATGTCAATCACACCAGTATTATAATCTATATTATCGGGAAGTGCTAATTTTGAACTATAATTACCTGCAGCACTAACATGATGTACTCCAGCTGCAGACATATCGTTTATAGCTTCATACCATTCATATCTTGAACCCTTTGATGGATCAGATATATGTGACATAATAGCAGCTTTATTAGCAGCGGTTAAATTTCTAATGTCCATTGCATTTCCGGTAATGCCGCCACTTGAAGGGAAACTGTATATATTCCAAGTGCCATTCTGTGGTTTAG
>UPTG01001896.1_pt1 | contig 14965 bp, 15 predicted proteins | sample 2160121 | NCBI WGS metagenome assembly UPTG01 (sample SAMN06266255, study PRJEB28933) | marine metagenome | isolation source: Columbia River Estuary | place: USA:Columbia River Estuary, USA | collected 2014-07-27
AAATAATGAATTCATCTATTTGTCTCTTAAAGCAGTTATTGGTTTAATCTTAGCTGCTTTTTTTGCTGGTAGATATCCTGCTAAAGCGCCAAAAAATATTAATATTACAGTTGCCCATATTGCATCCCCTGTTTCTATATATGGATTGGAAATGAAATACTTTTCTTCTAAACTATTTCCTATTAATTTTAGTGTAATCATAGCAAAGATAAGTCCGGTATATCCAGAAATTGTTGTGATAAATATTGATTCATGTAAAATCATTGCGGTAATGCTTTTAGGGGTTGCCCCAATTGCCTTTCTAATTCCTATTTCTTTGGTTCTTTCTTTAACAACAAATACCATTATGTTACTAATTCCTATTATACCAGCAATAAGAGTTCCTATGCCAATAAATGAAACAACAATTTGTAGAAGCCACTCGAAATTTTTGGAATTTTCAAGTCGCTCTCCAGTATTACTAATATAAACACCCCTATTATCTTCTGGGGAAATAAATTTCTTCTTTTTTATGAAATTCTCAATTTTTTTTTCTAAGATAATAGATTCGGCATAATCCATCTCTGGATTATATATGACAATCATCTGTTCAATTTTGTCATTATTTTTTTGTATTTCTTGCATTGCAGTATATGGGACGTACAGAGTTCTTTCTTCTCTATCTCCTCCTTCATCTTGAAACACACCTATTACTCTCCAACTATGATTACTTCCAAAAATATATTGACCAATAGGATTTTTGTCATTAAATAAATCTTGAGCAACCAATCTTCCAATTACAGCATGTTTTTTACGATTGGTAACATCTCCTTCATTAAGATACCGCCCTTGCATAATTATAGTCATCTCCGCCTCTTTATATCCAGGAGAAACAGCTCTAACTTGGTAATTATTTGATTTTTCTTTATATTTAATTTGAAAGAAGTTTGTATTTCTAACAACTATATCTTTGACTTTAGATTTAAAATGCTCTTTAATTTCAACAAGGTCCTGATTAGTAAATTCTATTCTTCTATTTGCTGCGTAACCTTTATATGGTAAAGAAGTTGAACTTGGGTATATTCTTATAGTATTAACCTTGTCATCAGTAAAATATTTTGCAAAACTATTTTGTAGTCCATTACCAAAACCAAATAGTATTATAAAAATAAAAATCCCCATAGCAACAGTAAAACCAGAAAGAAATGTTCTGAGTTTATTTTTTTTGATTGTGTCAAAAATTTCTCTCCAACTATCTTTGCTAAATATCATTTTTGTGTTCTAATATCTGTAATGATTACGCCATCTTTTAATGTAATGATTCTCTTGCACATATTAGCTATTTCCTGTTCATGTGTAACAACTAATATTGTTTTTCCTTCATTATTTATTTTTTTTATAAGACTCATTACTTCTTCAGAAGTTTGTGAATCTAATGCTCCTGTTGGTTCATCTGCGAGCAGTACTTTTGGCTGTGATGCTAATGCTCGAGCAATAGCCACTCTTTGTTTTTGACCCCCTGATAATTCACTAGGGAGGTGTTCTGCCCATTGATTTAATCCTACTTTCTTAAGATACTCATATGCAATCTCTTGACGTTCTTTGCTTCCTATTCCTTGATAATAAAGGGGGAGGGCAACATTTTCAATAGCAGTTTTATAGTTTATTAAATTAAAAGATTGAAAAACAAATCCCAGAAATTTATTGCGGTATTTGGCAGCCTTTGTTTCATCAAGATCTTTTATGGGAATGCTATCTAACTCGTATGATCCTGACTCATAGTTATCTAACATCCCAATAATATTTAAAAGTGTAGATTTTCCAGATCCAGATGACCCCATAATAGCAACTAATTCCCCTTCATTAATTTTTAGATCAATTCCTTTTAAAACATGCAAATAATTTTTTCCCATCTGATAGGATTTGTGAAGATTAGTGATGTTGATCATATGTAATTGCTTTATTGAATGTAAATGTACTGAAATATCGGGTTGTTTATAAATCAGTATTTTTGAATATTAGGTGTCCAAACGTAAAGCTAAAAAACGAATTTACTTAAAATTTATTGCTGTTAGTTAATTTTTTTTTCTACCCAATCACCATGTTCTTTTATAAGATCAATTAAGGCGGTTACAGCCTTTTCTTCTGAGATATTTTTTTCCACAACTGTTTGTTCTTTATAAAGTGTAATTTTCCCTTTTCCAGTTCCAACATATCCATAATCGGCATCAGCCATTTCTCCTGGTCCGTTTACGATACAACCCATTATTCCAATTTTAAGACCTTTCAAATGACTGGTTTCTTTTCGGATTTTTGCTGTGGTTTCTTGTAAGTCAAAAAGAGTTCTTCCACAACTTGGACATGAGATATATTCTGTTTTTGAAATTCGTGTACGGCTAGCTTGTAATATTCCAAAGGCTAAAGAATTTATTGACTGGTACGAACCACAATTTTCTGCTGCAATAAATATTCCATCTCCTAAACCATCTAATAATAAAGCTCCAAAATCAGCACTTGCTGAAAGTTGCAATTGCTCTTGCGTTAAATCGCCATAAGCTCTTCCAATAACAACAGGAGTTCTTACTTTATTATTCATTAGTTCTGAAAATAGTTTTCTTTGTTCTGCTAAGCCATTATCATTGTAAGTATCTATCATCAAAACAGCTGTAGTATCTGTTCTTAACTTTGTGTAAAGCTCCTCACTCAAATCCGAAAGACAAGCATAAACGATATTTAGTTTTTTCGAAATTTCTGATTCATCCAAATAATCATTTATCGTTAAAAAAGGAAATCCTTTTTTGTGTTCCTTCCACTTTTGATAATTGTAAATAACCCCTAAAGTTCCTGGTACTTCAAAATTCACATCATGATTACCTACAAAAACATAATCAGCCGCCATGTCAGTAAGGTGCCATTTATCTAAGGGTACAGAGTAATTGTAGCCCAATGCAAAAAAGCTAGCAGGAGTAATTTTTTCTTTTAAACAAAAGTCAGCCATTACTACAGGTACATTATTACTACCAATATTCAAAACATTAGTTGTATCTCTTTTTAGATAATCAAATGAATGGAGCGGATTTTCTATAATTTCTTCTATTTTTTCATGTCTTTCTACTTCATTAAAATGAGAAAGTAACTGCTGTGCAACTGGAATCTCAAACTCTGGAGCTTCCGTTAGCGAAACTCTTATAGTATCTCCAATTCCATCAGCCAAAAGGGTTCCTATTCCTACTGCTGATTTTATTCTTCCATCTTCACCCTCACCAGCTTCTGTAACTCCTAAATGAAGAGGGTAATTCATTCCTTCTTGTATCATTTCGGCCACTAACATTCTATATGCCTGCACCATAACTCTGGTATTAGACGCTTTCATTGAAAGGATAATTTCATGATAATCTTCATCCCTGCAAATCCGCAAAAATTCCATTGCGGACTCTACCATTCCTTTAGGAGTATCACCATATCTGCTCAATATTCTATCGGATAAAGAACCATGATTTGTACCAATACGCATAGCTGTTCCGTACTCTTTGCAAATTTTTACAAGTGGGGTGAACTTCTTCCTTATTCTTTCTAATTCGTCTGTATAACTTTCATCAGTATATTCAATTTCTTCAAACTTCTTTTTGTCAGCATAATTGCCAGGATTTACCCTTACTTTTTCCACAATGGTAGCTGCAATTTCTGCGGCATTTGGTGTGTAATGTATGTCAGCAACAATTGGAGTAGTGTATCCTCTTTTTAAGAGTTCCTCCTTAATATTTTTGAGGTTGTGAGCCTCCTTTTTACTTGGGGCAGTTATACGTACTAGTTTACATCCTGCTTCTATCATTCTTATGGATTCAGATACAGTAGTTTCAGTATCCATAGTATCGGAAGTTGTCATGGATTGTACGTGAATAGGATTGTTCCCTCCAAAAACTAAATCTCCTACTTTGACTTCACGTGTTTTGAATCTCGAATATTGGGTTAATGAATTACAATATTTCATTTATATTTTTACTACTTTTTTAGTTATTTCTTCTTTGGAGTTAGATATTTTAATGAAATAAATTCCATTTTCAAATTGCTCTAAGTTTATAATTTCAGTAGTGAAACCTGAGTAGGTTATTGTTCTTTCCAAGATTATTTTTCCAAGATTATCTTGAAGTGTTAGTTTTGTTTTTTCATTTGATATGCCTTCTATAATTAAGATTTTTTTTGTTGGATTAGGGTAAATTTCCCAATTACTATTTTGCTCAGCTGAAGTTGTAGTTTGGACATTATCAACCGTAAATTGATGAATAATATTTGTTCCAAAATCAGGATCAAATGCTTTTAACCATGAAGCCCCTATTTCACGAAAACGGACCAATCCTCCTCCATCATTATTTGCCCAAAAATCTAATCCATCTTCATCTGTATCATTCATAACTAATGTATAGCAGCCTTTTGTAAAAGTCAAAGTATCTTTATAATCTGAATTCACAATCAAATTTCCACTTGAATATTCAATATTATCATTTTCATTATAAAAATCCCAGGAAGTTTCAGATATTTGTGAAGAGCCAATTGCTCCTGAATTGGTGTTTACAAAAAGCACAAAATTCTCAGGATATTCTGGTACTTGTTCAAATTCACTTTGCATAGTGTTGTTGGCTGTATAATCATCTATCTGTCCATTAGGGTTAGAAAGTATTACTTCAAATGTATTTTCGCTTCCTGCCCAGTTACTTAGGTTCGGAAGTTCTACGTCTTCTGTTTCAAGGAATGCTAAGTTTCCAGTCCAATTATAAGTGTGAATAGAACCTCCAACTACTTTGTATTCTATGTCTAAAGCAGTTAATGGGCTACTACCATAATTTCTAATAGTGATTAAAGGTTTTCCACAAATAGGGTTTTTACGGCTATATTCATCTTTTAATGAAGGTTTGATAATGTCAATAATTTCAACTGAATTTGAAAAATTAGCATTTTCATATTGAAATAATTGACATTCAATTATGTAAGAAGGCGTTTGAGTTCCACTCCAAGAATAAGATTGGAAATCAATATTTAGTTCAATAGAATCTCCTGCTGTAATGTGAGTTGTTATATCATGATCAAAAGCTTGTGCTCTTTTCCCTGGACACCAGTTTGCTCTATCATAAATCCAAGTTCCCCCTTGAGGGAAAATAGGATTTTCACCACAATCCTCATCCCAATTGTATTGTGTATGAGTAAGGGTTCCATCAACTTTCACAAAATAATCAATAGGCTTAAACTCAGCAGCAGAAGCACTGTTGTCAAACCCATGTCCTGTTGTTGTCATCTTCACCGTTGCTTGAGAACTATTTGATTCAATAAATTTTGTTTTAGGAGTTAATTTATTGGCTTCAAAGTCGTTTGAAGAAGTATAGTTATATCCACCACTATAAATGTTTTCAACTTTCACTACATCTCTAGCTGGCGTTCCTTCTATAAACTCAAAATCAAGCGTAGCGCTAAATCCTGATGACCAACCGCTATAATGACATCTAATTTCAACAGAATCTCTTAGAATTTGAATAAAATCAGTAACATCAAATACTGTTGTAAACTCCCAGTTGTTTGATAAACCACTTCCGTAAGGCGTAATTACACGCGCCAATTCATAATTTTCAATTACATCATAGACAGTATGCCAAGTGTAATTAGTAAGGTAAAGTGCTGCGTTAGCAGACACAAGATTTGAGTCAATTATGTTCCCGATACTATCAAATTCCATATTGTAGTAATTAGCCATCCAACCACTTAGTGTGTCAGTAGAAATTGTTGGGTTGTTCGGGTCGTTAAATTCTATTATTTCATAGTAAGTGTATAGTATTGAATCTATAGTATTAGTTGTGGTGTCCCAAAAATGAAAATAAGTTGAATCAGTACTGTAATGTATAGAGTCTGTTATGATTCCGTTTACCGTAAACAAAGGAGCTGTTTGTAGTGTTGAATCAATTTCTCCTGTTCTGTGTCTAACAAAAATTTGAGAAGTATAATCCCAATCAGAACATCCGCCTGTGGCACAACCCATAGTATAATTTAAATATACTTTTCGGTAGTCTTTTGTTGCGTCAGGAAGTTCTCCCCAAGCATCATAATTTCCGTACCAAGTCATGTCAGTATGGTCGTGTATACGAACAGTTGTTGTGTCGCCTGCAAATAATGTTAGGCAAAATAGGGTGGTAAATAAAGTTAGTAATGTTGTTTTCATAATCTGAGGAATTTAAGCAAGCAAATCTATGTTTTAATTTTCAATTTCAGTAACACCTCCCGAAACGATTAATTTCATAATTTCAGATGAGGGTTTATCAATAGGGGTAATATATGATTTTTCTACTACAAAAAGTTGCCCAGAAAAAGCATAAGAGTGAGGGAGATAGACTAAAATTTTCTCACCTTTAATTCCTAATGAATTTAAGTTTTCATTTGTAATAAAACCAATTCGCTCAATAGATGAGTTCTCATAAATTTTTATCATTACTGGCTGGTCAAATCCTTTCTTATTTCCTACAAAGGTACTCATTAGATCTTTTACTGAGGAATAAATTGTTTGAAGTAATGGCGCTCTTTTAAGAAGGTTTTGGAAAAAAGAATTTATTGGACTTGTGATTGCTGCCGAACCAATAATTCCAATTATTGTGATTAGGAAAATAATAATAATAAGGCCTAAACCTGGAAATAAGCCTGGTATTATTGTGTCTATTTTATTAAAAGTCCAGACTACAAAAGCTCCTGTTACTGTTATAGGTACTGTATATAATAATCCTTGTAAAAAATAATTAATAATTTTTTTCATACTTTTAAGCTTTAGTTTTCGTTTGAAGTATAAAAGTACTAATCTTTAAAATATATAGCCATGAAAAAAATAGTTTTTAGTTTCATTCTTCTTTTTGGAGCCGTTTTATTTGTTCCTCAAAGTAGTTTTGCTCAAGTTGTAATAAAATCACAACATAATAAAAAAAACAATAAAGTAGTAGTTAAAAAAACTAATCGTAATAGGGGCGTTACATTTAAGAGACGTCCAGCGCATCAGTATTCTTCAAGAGTTGTTGTTTCAAAACCAAACCGGCCACATGTAATTGTAAAACGCCCTAATAATATTCGAAAAAATTATATCTGGCTTGAAGGACACTGGAAATGGAGTGACTTTTATAGAGACTATGTTTGGATTAAAGGACAGTGGAAACGTGAGAGAAGCGGACATTATTGGGTGTCAGGATTTTGGGAGGTTAGTTTAAACGGATTTATTTGGGTTGAGGGTTATTGGGCACGCTAGTTTCTTATCATATTCTCGTGTTGAAAAGTATTATTATTCATTTCTATTTTAACTTTCTTCCTTTGTAGTTTTGAAAAGATAAAAATTATTAAAATGAAAAAGTCTATTTTATACCTTAGTACTATACTATTTTTAGTTAGTTCATGCGTTGCACCTAAAATTCATAATTCTTTATTGTCTGAACACGAAACAGCAAACAATAAGTTATCTACTAAGGAAAAAAAGGTATTGCAATTAAATAACGATTTAGAAGAAAAAGAAGGGGAAATTCTTATTTTTGAAACTCAGCTTGGTGAATTAAGAAATGATTCTGTTCAGAATGGAAAAGCACTTACTATTTTACAAGATAAGTACAATGAACTTAGTGATACTTATGATTTACTGACGTCCAAAAACAGTAGATATATGGCTGACAAAGCCAAGGAAACTAAGAAATTATTGGAACAATTGGAGCAAGCTCAAACTGCACTTTTTGAAAAAGAGGATGAATTGAATAATCTATCTAACTCATTAGGGGTAAAGGAAGAGGAGTTGAAATTAGCAGAGCAGGAGTTGTCCGCTCGTTCAATAAGAGTTACCGAGTTAGAAACTATTATTTATATGAAGGATTCTATGGTTACTGCCTTGAAAAAATCAATTTCAAAAGCTCTAATTGGTTTGGAGGGAGAGGGATTAACTATTGAAAAGAGGAACGGAAAAGTATATATTTCTTTAGAGGAAGATTTATTATTTGCTTCAGGAAAATATGTAGTAAATAGTGGAGGAGTTACAGCACTTAATAAGTTAGCAACTGCTTTATCCACCCAAACAGATTTAGAAATTTTAGTAGAAGGACATACGGATAATATCCCATTGAGCGGGAAGGGGTTGGTTAAAGATAATTGGGATTTGAGTGTAATGCGTGCAACTAATGTTGTGAAAGTGCTTACAGAAAACCAAAGCTTAAATCCTTTGCAATTGACAGCTGCTGGAAGAGCAGAATTTGTGCCTATTGCTAGTAATGAAACAAAACAAGGCAGAAGCTCTAATAGAAGAATCGAAATGATTCTTTCTCCTAATTTAGATGATTTGTTTGATTTATTAGAGTAGTATGAAGCATTTACCTGTAATTCTATTATGTCTATTTGCCCTTTTATTTCTGAAGAAAAGATTTTTTGATAATACTGATTATAAAGCTATGCTTGTAAGTGGTGGAATCATTATTGATGTTCGCTCAGAAGATGAATTTTTTTCTGGACATATTGAGAATTCATTAAATATTCCTTTGGGTGAATTGCCTTCAAAGTTGGACTATTTAAAGGATAAAGATCAAGCAATTATTACATGTTGCGCTTCTGGAATAAGAAGTGCAGGTGCACAGAAATTACTTTCTTCTAAAGGCTACACTAATGTAGTGAATGGTGGGGGTTGGTCCAATTTAGAAAGAAAATTGAAATAAAACTGAAATGTCAGTTTTCAAATTTAAAAAGTTTTCCATAATACAAGAAAAATCAGCAATGAAAGTTGGAACTGATGGAGTGCTGTTAGGTTGCTGGGTATCTTGTGAGAAAGCTAACAATATTTTAGATGTTGGCTGTGGTACAGGTTTAATAACATTAATGCTTGGGCAGAGAATTTTAATCGGTAATGTTACTGGAATTGATATTGACAAAATAGCAAGCCAGGAAGCACAGTTAAATATTAGTAATTCAGATTGGAAGGAAAAAATTGAAATCAAGCATACTTCTTTGCAAGAGTTCACTTCCCAATTAAAATTTGATTTAATAGTAAGTAATCCACCTTTTTTTCCTCAAAATAAATCTCAACAAAGCAGAGATATTGCAAGGCATACCAATAGGCTTTCTTTTGAAGACTTGATATATAATGCTGCAAAGCTTCTTTCTAAAAAAGGGATTTTCTCTGTAATAATTCCTAAAGATTCTGAAGAATATTTTTGTAAAATTGCTGCCACGCACAAATTATATTGCAATAGAGTTTGTTACATAAAGGGAAATGAAGTGTCAGAAGTGAAAAGAGTTATGATGGAATTCACATTTGTTATATCTATAATCTTAACTGAATACCTGACTATTGAAAGATCAAGGCACAATTACACGGATAAGTACATTCAATTATGCAAGGATTTTTATTTAAAGATGTAATATTGATTATTTAGTAGCAATGAAAGCAACAATCCCTACTCTTCTTTTTTTCTAAAAATACTAAATAATTTTTATTTATTAAGTATATAAATTTAAAAATAATTGTATAATTAAAGTTAAAGCTTTATTATTGCATTATTAATTTAAAGTTATAGCTTTATGAAAAATTTAAAAGTTCAATTTTTTTTAGATGAAACTCAAGATAAGTTAAATCCTTTTTCTGTTTTAAAGTCAGAGATAAAACCAGATAATGGTTGGGTTAACACTATTCGTGTTTCAATTAAAATGTCCTTAAGACAACTAGGTGAAAGGCTGCATATCACTCCGCAAGGAGTAAGAGATTTGGAGAAAAGAGAAAAAGAAGGGGCTATTACAATTAATTCATTAAAGGAAGTTGGTCGCGTTTTAGAAATGGACTTGGTATATGGATTTATTTCTAGGCACAATAGCTTGGAGGATATGATTGAAGAAAGAGCAAGAGAAATTGCTGAAGAACTTGTGCTAAAAACAAGGCAAACTGTTCAGATAGATAATTCAAGGCAAACTGAAAAAGACATAAAAAAAGCCATTCAACAAAAAACATTTGAAATATCATCTAAAATGCCATCTAATTTATGGGATTAGTTTTTTACAAATACTGAGTTGAGGAATAAAACTATGTATTAGCTGTAAAACACAACAAATCTGACAACATAAAAAATAAAACCCTTGTAAATAATTGATATACAAGGGTTTTTAGTTTAGAATGCGGTGAGGAAGGGATTCGAACCCCCGAAACAGTTTCCTGTTTACACGCTTTCCAAGCGTGCGCCTTAAGCCGCTCGGCCACCTCACCAATTGGGCAGCAAATCTAAAAAATTAGTTGGTAATCTCACCCCTTATATTTTTTTGTAATTCTGTCTTGATTTCTTCAGCACTTAATCCTTTTCCTAATAAGAACATCAGCTTGGTAATAGCAGCTTCAGTAGTTAAATCTTCACCTGAAATAACCCCTGATTTAGCGAAAGGCTCACTGGTTTCGTACTGTCCATCAACTACACTTCCTTGTAAGCATTGAGTAATGTTAACTAGGATTTTTCCTTTTTTATCAGCTGTGCTAAGCAAAGTACTTAGTTCAGCTGTGTTAGGGGCATTTCCTGCTCCAAAACTTTCAATTACAATTCCTTTAGCACTATTTATAATCGCCTTAATAGTAGTAATAGTAATGCCAGGAAATAATTTTAAAATAGCCACATCATTACTCATGTTTTGATGGACAATTAGTTTTGTATCTTGTGGTTTACTAAGGGATGATTTATATTTGATACTCACCCCTGCTTCAGCCAAAATTGGATAGTTGGGCGATTCAAAAGCCTCAAAATGTTCGGTATTTACTTTTACCGTTCTGCATCCTTTGTATAATTGATTTTCAAAACACACACATACCTCACTTACTTTTCCGCTAGTTGCAATTTCTACAGCTGTAATTAGGTTCTCTTTAGCATCACTTCTTCTTGCTCCAATAGGAATTTGCGATCCAGTAAGTATAACTGCTTTGTTCAGCCCTTCTAACATAAAGCTCAATGCTGATGCTGTATAGGCCATAGTGTCCGTTCCATGAAGAATAACAAATCCATCATAATTTTTGTAATTTCTCTTAATAAGTATTGCTATTTCAGTCCAAACAGTAGTATTCATATTGCTAGAATCAATAGGATTTGCAACACTTATATTATCCAAATCTACATCTTCACTTTTTAGCTCAGGAATTGCTTTTAGTAACTCATCAAAATTAAAAGGAACTAAGGTTTTTTTTAACTTATCCTTTACCATTCCGATAGTCCCTCCAGTATAAATAAGCAATATTCTTTTATTTATCATAATCCGAATAATTTTTTTGCATTTAAGGTCGTAATTCTTGCCACATCTTCTATGTTTATTTGATGTGTTTCTGCTAGTTTTTCTGCAATATTGACAATGTATTTACTTTCATTTCTTTTTCCTCTAAAGGGAGCTGGAGCAAGGTAAGGGGCATCCGTTTCTAAGATTAAATGTTCCATTTCAATTTCTACAATGGTCTTATCCAGTCCTGAGTTTTTAAAAGTCAATACTCCTCCAATCCCTAAATAAAAACCTGCTAAATTGATAACTCTTTGGGCATCTTCAACTCTTCCAGTAAAGCAGTGAAAGACACCTGTTAAACTTTCATCATTTAATTTTTCAATAATTTCAATGGCCTCGGCAAATGAATCACGCACATGTATAGCTATAGGTAGCTTGTATTTTTTAGCTAATTTAATCTGATGAATAAACGCCTTTTTCTGAATTTCTAATTTTGTTTTGTCCCAATATAAGTCCAAACCAATCTCCCCAACTGCAATATATTTCCCTTTTGCTAATTCTAGCTCTACATGTATTAGTTCTGCTTCTATATTATCTTCATTTACATCACAAGGGTGTAAGCCCATCATTGGAATGCAATTTTTAGGAAATTCACCACAGACTTCTAGCATACCTTTTGTGTATTCACTTGATATATTAGGTAATAAAATTGTAGAAACGCCAGCAGAAATCGCTTCATTAATTACCTGCGTTCTATCTTCATCAAATTGACTGCTGTATAAATGGCTATGGGTATCAATAAATTGCATGAGTGCAAAACTAGGATAAATTTATTAGTTTTACACTGTGCAAGAAACACTTAAAATATTAGTTGTTCGATTCTCCTCAATTGGTGATATTGTACTCACCACACCAGTGGTTCGAATGCTTAAAAAACAACTGAATGCTCAGGTGCATTACCTTACCAAATCGAGTTATGTTTCCTTGCTTAAAAACAATCCTTATATCGATTCAGTATATCAGATAGAGAATTCTATTTCTGAAGTAATTGCTGATTTGAAAAAAGAAAAATATGATTATGTAATTGATTTACATAGTAATTTAAGAACTCAGATTTTAAAATTCAGATTGGGTATGCCTGCAAAAAGTTTCAATAAGCTGAATATGGAAAAATTCATGCTGACTAAATTTAAGATAGATAATATGCCTAAAATTCATATTGTTGATAGGTATCTTGAAACTGTTAAACATTTAGGAGTTAAAAATGATAATCAAGGTTTAGATTTTTTTCTTTCCGCTAACGATAAAATTGATATTAGTATTTTCCCTAAAAACTATATTATTTTTATTATTGGAGGACAACATGCTACCAAAATATTGCCAAATGAGAAAATAATTTCTATTATTAAAAAGTTAAATAGACCTGTATTATTAGTGGGCGGCCTTGAAGATTTTGAAAGAGGTGAGCAAATTATTGCAAATACAAACAACACAATTAATACTTGTGGAAAGTATTCTATTTTACAGTCAGCTTCTTTAGTTCAGCAAGCTACAATGGTAATTACGCACGATACAGGAATGATGCATATTGCAGCTGCTTTTAATAAAAAGATTTATTCTGTTTGGGGAAATACAGTACCTGAATTTGGAATGTATCCTTACCTAGAAAGTGAACAATCTAAAAGGATTGAGGTAAATGGTCTAAATTGTCGTCCTTGTTCTAAAATAGGATATGATATATGCCCAAAAGGACACTTTAGGTGCATGCAAGAAATTGATGAAAATTTTTTTTTAAGCGAATAAAGCTTTTAGCTCAGTTGCCTCATTTGGTTTCATTCTTCCAGAAATAACTAAAGATAATTGTCTTCTTCTTAGTGCAGCTGTAAAACGACTTTTTTCTTCTTCTGTTTCTGCAATTAAAGCAGGCACATCAATAGGGTTTCCTAACTGGTCAACAGCTACAAAAGTATAAATTGCTTCATTACATTTCACTTTTCCTTTGTGTTGATTATTCTCCATCCATACATCAACAATTACTTCCATTGATGAGGTAAATGCACGAGTTACTTTAGCTTCTAAAGTTACAATGCTGCCTGCAGGAATTGCTTTAGAAAAGGACACATTATTCACGGCTGCTGTAACTACTATTCTGCCACAATGTCTATGTGCTGCAATAGCTGTAGCAATATCCATCCAATGTAATAATCGACCTCCCATGAGGTTATTCAGGTTATTAGTATCATTGGGTAGTACTATCTCAGTAGTAATTGATAAGGATTCTTGTGCTGTTTTAGATTTCATAATGTGTTATTGAGTAAGTAACCAAGCATCTGAATTTTCTTGTTTTATTTCGTATAATGAGATAAGAGCATCTGTTTTATTGGTAAAGGAATTATAACTTACACGTAATAAATTTCCCTCTGGAATAAGCTCAGTATTGTAATTCCACTTCTTTAATTTTGCAAGCATTTTATTGGCATTCTTTTTCTTGGAAAAAGCTCCTGCAATAATATAATAGGTGGTCTGAGGGATTATAATTGGTGCAATATCTTCCTCAATAATTTCAACTATTGGTGTTGCTTCGACTTCAATTTTCACTTCAGGAATAACTGCTGTTATTGGTTCAGCAATAATGTTATTTTCAAATGGATTTAAACTTGCCATTTGAGTATACACATTATTGATTTTATCTTGTTGAGTAATGCTAATATAAGAAAGGGCAATCAAAGGAATAATTACTGCTACTGCTCTTAAAAAGGCTTTTGGATTACTGCTTTGTGTACGAATAGTTTGAATGGTAGCGGTAACCTTTTCTTCAATAATAGTTTTTCTGACAACCGCTTTGTTGTGGGTTGCTTTCATTCCGAAAGAATCTAAACTATAGTTATTAACACTATCTTGTAAAAAAATGATATTTCCTTCTTTCCCTAGAGTGAATAATCCAATCTTATCAATGCGTAAAACTTTGGATTCAATAAGTTTATTAGTAATTTTAGTGGCATAATTCTCTACTTCATTTTTAGCTATTTCTTGAGTAAATTCTTCTTGGTTGGAAATGTGAGTGATTAGTAAGCCATCATTCGTTTTTAGGTTAGCATTAAAAAGAATTTGTTTTGATGGAGGACTTAATATTTCTGTTGTCTTATTGAGTTTTGCAGATTGTGGGTTTCCCACAAATCCTCCAAAATTAGGAAGGATTACACAATCGTGTAAAAATAAGAGTTCCGAGATATAATATTCAACCGTTTTATTCATAGGAACAAAACTAAGGAATTTATCCCATTTGGGCTTTAATTTTTTCAATATCCTCAGGGGTATCTACTGATATGCCTTCATGAGTAGTAACACCTACTTTAATTAAATAGTTATTGTCCAACCATCTGAGCTGTTCTAAGCGTTCATTTATTTCATTTTTTGATGGAGGTAATTTACAAATTTCAGATAGTGTTTTGGTACGATAACCATAAATTCCAATATGCTTGAAATAGGTTTTTTTGGTTGAGAAGTTTGTAATTTCTCTGCAAAAATTTTGGGCAATTCCATTTGAATCAAAAATTGCTTTTGGGCTATTGATATCTGATATAAGGCTTTTATCTTCAATCTTTTTTACCAAGGTTGCTATGCTTACTTCTTTTGTAGAAAATAAGTTTGCAACTTGATCAATTTGCTCAGGGTTAATATAAGGTTCATCTCCTTGAATATTAATAGCGATATCGTAATGTTCTTCTAATTTCTGAACAACTTCATTGCACCT
>UPTG01001897.1_pt1 | contig 14962 bp, 20 predicted proteins | sample 2160121 | NCBI WGS metagenome assembly UPTG01 (sample SAMN06266255, study PRJEB28933) | marine metagenome | isolation source: Columbia River Estuary | place: USA:Columbia River Estuary, USA | collected 2014-07-27
AACATATTATCAACCATTTGTTTGGATAAGTTTGCGAATATACGACTTTCTACGTTCGTTACAAACTTTGCAAGGGTGGTATTCTTAGCATCTCTAGCGGCCTTAGCCTCTGCAGATAATAAGTCATCCTTTACTGATTCCTTTCTATTGTATTCTAACTGAGATATTGAAAGCACATGGCTAGAATATCCTTCTCCACTAAAAGCTGGATTACTAAAATCAAACGTTAAACTACTCGCTTGGCTTATTGTCGTCAGTGTTAGTAGTATCAGTAAAAGTTTTAATTTCACCATGTCTTTCTCTCTCCTGTAATATCATATCTAATTTAGCGTTTAATCTAATTAAATCATTATCCAACATTCTTACTCTATCGATTAATGCAATTAAAGTCATATGGCTATCGCCTATAACTGGATCTACCTTTGTAGAAACCCATGTCCATATGAAGTATATAAAGTAACCCATTGCCAAAGCGGCAATAATAGGAAAACCGTAATCACTAACTAATTGTCCTATCGTTGTTTGTTGCTCTACTACTACTTCATCCATCAGTCTCTCCTCGCATCAGTCTTACCGTCTGCTCTTGCGATTCGATCCGTATCAGGTCTTATACCAAATGCCTGACACATCTTTACATCAATACGTATTAATTCACTATTCATTGTCTTCACTCTATTGTCTAAGGCTTGTGCAAACATTCTTTGTTGTTTAATATCATCTAACACACCATCTAATATAAAATTGAGTGTTAAATATACAAAATAACCTGCCGCTCCTGCACCTACAATAGGAAATCCTACTTCCGCTATTAAATCTAATATACCTTCCAAATCAATCTCCTAATCTATTCATTACTATATTTATAGAAAAACCGTCTTATAAATAGCAATATTATAAATAGAAATGTTACTCATGAGTTTATTCATCGACTATGACTGTATTAACTGTGACGTCTGTGTACCAGAATGTCCTAATGATGCAATATACTTTGGTGGAGATTATAAGATTGGACACCCAAAATATAGCGAGATCTATGTTATAGATGGTGATTTATGTACTGAGTGTGTGGGTCATTTTGATACACCACAATGTGTGGAAGTTTGTCCAGTAGATGTTTGTCTGCCAGATCCTGATAGGGTTGAAACAGATGAACAATTGTTAGCTAAAATTAAAATAAAGGGAGAGTCACGTGGAAGAAGGTCCAAGTAAGACGTATCCAGCAGCAGATTTACAAAACTTAGAAGAGGTTATTAAACAGGATAGATTTATGGAAAAAGTATACAAAAGCGAATTAGGAGATGATTTTGAATCATTTGAGAATGGTGTGGCGGTAGGAGAAATAAGAAATGTACCACTAGCACCTATGTCACCATTTACTGCTGGCCCATGGCCAGATAAAGGAGAAGAGGAAGATGTTTGAAGATAAACTATGGATTTATACTAGTATTGCAGGAGCATTATTAGGTGCAGCCTTTTTAGCTTATATTAAAGATACACGTATTGGTTTATGGGGTTATGGAAAGATTGATGCCACAGTAGATTATTTTAGGGACAAGTATGGTTGGACTTGGTTAAACCAAGATGAAGATGCTTGGAAAAAAGTTAATCCAAAGATTGCGGCGAAGATTGAATCATTGGAAGAACGCTTACAAAATTTAGAGGAGAAAGTGTAATGGGAAGTAATTTAGGATTAATAGCTTTTGGGCTTATCGCGTTATTTGCTACATCATTTATTAAAATTGCAGCGATCGCTGCATTAGGTTGGGGTGCTTATAAAGCCTATAGAGATTGGGGAGCAATGTAATGAGTATAAGTGAAATGAATTTAAAGGAGAAAAGTCTCCTTTTTGCTAAGCTTGCAGCTGATGCATACGGTGATAAAGCCGATGTTATAAAGCTTGCTAAGAAACATGGTTTTACTAAAACAAAATTTTATGATATAGGTGGAGCTCAAGCATATAGGTTTGAGAATAAGACTGATGTTGTAGTTGCTTGTCGTGGTACAGAGCCTACGGAATTTAATGATCTCAAGGCAGATCTCAAAGCATTTCCAGTCAAATCAGAAACAGTAAGTCGAGTACATCGTGGCTTTAAGAATGAAGTAGATGAACTTTGGCCTGAGGTATCTGTTGATATAATCAATGTAAAGAAACGTTTATGGTTTTGTGGACATAGTTTAGGTGCTGCAATGGCTACTATTATGGCTAGTCGATGCGCTTTGAATTATGATTTTCCAGAAGTTGAATGTTTATTTACATACGGTTCACCAAGAGTTGGATGGCCAACCTATGTTAAATCACTATTGATATGTCATTATAGATGGCAGAATAATAATGATATAGTCACAAGAGTACCATTAAGGCTTATGAATTATAGACATGATGGCACATTGATGTATATTGGGCATGATGGAACAGTTCATGAGAAAAAGATGGGTATGTGGGCTAAGTTCTCAGATCGCATGAAAGGTATGTGGGGTGGACTAAAATCATTCAAAGTTGATAACTTTTCTGACCATGCAATGGCTGAATACATTAAACATATTGAAAATTGGTAGTTGTATAAATACATTCATAGGAATAAAATTTCGGGAATAAAATGGATACTGACACAAAACTTCTCGATATTGAGAATAAATTAGAAAGAATGCACGTTGCCTTACAAAGGCAGGAAAAAGAATTAGACTCTTGGCGAGAGCGAAGTGTCAGAGTTCCTAACTGGATTAGGAATAGTGGTATTGCATTATTCATTACCCTCATTGGTCAAACAATGACAGCTGTATGGTGGGCATCAGAAATAACGAATACTCAAATAAATATTCAAGAAGATGTGCAAACAAATACAGCATACAGAATATCAAGTACTGAAAGGTATAACGAGATCATGATAGAATTAACAAAAGTAAGTGTTAATCAAGATTTAATGATGAAACATTTAGAAAACTACTTAACAAAGGAATAAATATGAAAACCCTAAAACAAATTAGAGAAGCATCAGGTGGCAAAGAAGCTTACCAAAAATTCTTCAATTCTCTTCTTAAGAAATTTGGAGTATCTTCACCTAGTGAACTAAAAGGTGATAAGAAAAAAGAATTTTATGATGCAATCGATGCGGGTTGGGAAGGTGATAACGAAAAGCCTGAGAAAAATGAAACATATGGTGATCCTGATAACTTAGATCCGGATACTACTACTGATCCTGATGAAGAAGAAATTAAAGCTTCATACGGTAAAATGAATGCTGGTAAGATGATGGCATCATATCATAAAGAATCAGTTAACGAAGCTGAGGAGAGTAGCCACCCAAAGCCTTTAAGCATTATTCGTCAAGTTAAAGAATTCTCGGGTGATGCTGAAACTGTACGTAGAAAGAAGCGTAGGTTTGAAGACATGTCTATGTGCGAGCATTGCGGTAAGATGCATGAAGAAGGTGCTTGTATGGAGACTGATAATGACTTAGATCCTGAAACTAAAGGTATGGAAGAAGCTAATCGTTTATCAATTAAATTAAAAGGTGATGCATCAAAATTATTTGATCTTGCAAAGAAGCAAGGTATTAAGAATAAAGCACACGGTGATAAAGAGTGGAATAAAGCAGTAGATCAGGCAGCTGCTGAAATGGGTAAAAAAGTTAACTTTAAAGATATAGCTGCTGTTAAACAAGCTATGATGCATGAATCAGTTAAAGAAGCTAAGACCGTTAAATTAAATCGTCCAGAAAAAAACATTTTTGATTTAGCTATGAAAGCTATTGCAAGATCACATGATGCTGCAAAAGCAAGAACTAAACGTGGTGTTGAAAAGTATATGGATTACGAAGGTATGGATCTTATTGATGATATTACCGGTGTATCTCTTACTGATAATGAAAAAAACAATGTTTATAATGCTGTTCGTGATGCATTGAATGCAAAGACTAGAGAATCAGTTAAAGAAGCTAAAGAAGCAAAGTTATCACCATCAATGAAAAACCAAATTCATAAGATTGCTAAGAAGCATTCTGGCGATATGGAAGCTGCTATGAAAGAAATTTCAAAGATGAAAGTATGGAAAGGTAAAGGTATTCAAGACCACTCATATGTAATGGACACTCTTAAAACTCATAACGAAGATGTCAATGAAGCTGTTACTGTAGATCGTAGAACGAAAGGTTTTAAAGCAGCCATGATACGGAATGAAAAAGCTAAAAAAGTTCGTGAGAAAGCTAAAAAGAAAAAAGAAGCAAAGAAAGATCAGGCTGAACTTGATGCAAGATACGATTATGATGGTGAAGTAGATACTGTTTTAGCAGCTGCAAATGCAGTAATGAATAATACTAGGTTAGAAACTGCAGCAAATGCAGTAGCTCATGGCGGTGTTGATATGGCTCCTAATGCAGGAAAGAAAAAGAAAGACAAAGAAAAATTAATGGCCAGAAGAGGTTACTAAATGAAAAGTTTTAAGATGTTTGAGAGTGATGCATATCATTCCGGATTATCTAAGTCTAGTAAAGCAAAAAGGCAAGCTCAATTTAAAAAGCAAGCCGATATGGATGACGATGACCCGAATGCGTATAAGCCAGCGGTAGGAGATAAGACTGCTAAGACTCGTAAGTCTACTCATACAACTAAGATGCAGAAAATGTATCCTGATGTATATGAAGCAAGCAAGTCTGATGTATCTCTAAAGAAAAAAGCTGATGCTTCTGGTATGCCTCTTGGTATCTTAAGAAAAGTTTATAATCGTGGAGTAGCTGCATGGAAAACTGGTCATAGACCAGGAACAACACCTGAACAGTGGGGACATGCAAGAGTTAATTCATTTGTAACTAAATCATCTGGTACTTGGGGTAAGGCCGATAAAGATTTAGCTGATAAAGTAAGAGGATAATATGCAAAATTTTAGATTGTGGGAAATGGATTGTTGGGATGGTTATAAGAAGGTTGGTACCAAGAAAGGTAAGAATGGTCAGCCTGTAAATAACTGTGTCAAAGAAGATGAATTTTCACCACATAAGATGTATGATAAAGATGGCAACGAGTATGATGCCAAAACAAAAGCTGATCATGAACGTATGAAGGCTAAAGGTTATACACACGATGTAAATGAATTAGGTCCTGCAGCAATGAAGCGTATGAAAGCAAAGAAAGCATACCTTGCTAAGACCATGAAAAAATACGGTGACGCTTCAAAAATGGGAATGAATCCTGCTGATGTTAATCAAAGAAGGAACAAACCTACATTAAAGAAAAGATAATCTTTGCCTTATTAATTATGGCAATATCAATTCCAGTAAAATCAGAAATTAGGCACGTAGCAACAGCACGTGAGTATTCTCAGAAACAGACTTTTATAAACAGCGGTGCAAGAGCTGGGTCTTTTCTGAGTCAAGCTACTACTCTAGTATATGATGATATACTAAGATTCCAAAACTCAATCCCTAAAACTAACATTGTAGATGGTCTAACTCCAGCACATCAACTTTCAATATACTATGCTATTAAAAGAATATACCAACCAATGTATGGTGTAAGCAGTAGCCCGTATTATGATGAATCATATTTTAATTACTTAAAAGGATTTGTTGGTTCATACTTCTATGCGCAATATGATTGGTTTAATACTGATAATGAAACAAATGCTTTTGAATTTGCTGCATTGAATGCTGGTAATGCTTTGTATCAATTTATTGATGTTATAGTAGAAGGTGAATCATTCAAAGATGCATTTACAGATTTTTGGGAACAAGGGAGAGGTACGTATGCTTCCTTAGGTGGCGGTAATGATATTCGACCTGAACTTCGTAATGAAATAATTAAGGTTGATCTATGGAATGCAGACGGTACACAAGGTGATACTGTTTATGCTGGATTTGATATCAATGGAACTTTAGTTGTTTGGGATTCATCATCTTTTGCTAGTCTTGGTACACAAGCAAATATAGCTGAGTTCGATTATGATTTTTTTGCAGGCAATGTACTTTGGTTTATGGATGAGCTAGTTGGTATAGAATCAGATTGGACAAAGGATGCATCACCAGGAATTGTAGACAATACTGCTTATGGTTATGTACAATTTACTGAGGACAGTGTTGCCACAGCAGTAACAAGATATCTCGAACATATAAAAAGATTTAATGCACGTAAGGATATAAGAGATTGGCAACCTTGGGGAGTTCCGGCAGGTACAGAAATGCAAATACCTTTATGGTTAACTAAATTAAGTGTTGCAGTTGATAGACAACCTAACGGTAAACCTGGACCAGGTTATAACCATGAATACGAATTAGATAGATTAACATATGATCAGACAGTAGCTTTAGCATTTGTTCACACTCACGGTGGTTCATCAAGAGATCGTAACTTTATAAAGTTATCAAGAGGTGATGTTGATGCAGCAAAAGAAATATACGAAAGAAACCATCATACAAATCCTGATCAAGCAACATTAGATAGATTAAATACCACTATTCAAACGGGTCGTGATAAATCTGGAGCAATTATTGCTGGAACAGATCCAGGATTCTTTAGAATACACTATGTACCAGCACCAACTATAAAATCTTTTGCTGCAAGTCTACCATTAGCTCAATCACTAAACTTATTATATAACATAATATCAGAACAAATCTTCACTGATAAATATAAAGAGAACCGAGATGCGGTTAAAGAGGCAAACGGAGCACCGTAATTATATAAATAAGTCTATATAACAAGGAAACATCATGGCAAAACCTACAACAAGAGCTACATTACAAGATTACTGCTTAAGGAATTTAGGTGCACCTGTAATTGAAATCAATGTAGATGAAGATCAACTTGAAGATCGTACAGATGAAGCATTACAATTCTACCAAGAGTATCACTCTGATGGTGTAATTCGTGAATATTTAAAACATGAGCTAACTGCAACAGATATAACAAATAATTATATTACTGTGGCTGATAGTGTGACTAATGTTGTACGTATGTTAAAGATTACCGGCACTACTGGTAGTTCATTATTTGATATGGGTTACCATATGAGACTTAATGATATCTTTATGTTACAAGGTTTAGGAGCTCAAACTCAAGAATATATACAATCACAACAGAAATTATCTTTGATTGACCATAGATTAAATAGTGAAGAGCATATCAGATTTAGTAGACATATGAATAGAGTTCATATGGATGAAGGTTATGGAGATTTAGGAGCTGGTGATTTTATAGTTCTTGAAGTAATGTCTATTATAGATCCAGGAACATATGCCGATGTTTTTAATGATTTGTATTTAAAGAAATATCTTACTGCATTGATTAAACGTCAATGGGGAGCAAACTTAATGAAGTTCCAAGACTTCCAGCTTCCAGGTGGTATAACATTGAATGGACGTCAGATATACGAAGACGCCATTGAGGAGATTCAAGGTTTAGAAGAAGAATGCAGGTTGATTTGGGCTATGCCAGACAACTTTTTAATGGGATAAAGAATGGCTACATCAGTATATTTTTCAGGAGCGGTAAGATCTGAACAAGACCTATACGAGGATCTTGTTACAGAAAGCATCAAAGTATTTGGACAAGATGTGGTATATCTGCCACGCGAATCATTAGGTGAAGACGCCCTCTTAAATGAAGAGTGGAGTCAATTCACGCAAGCCTATCCAGTAGAAATGTATTTAGAAAATGTTGAAGGATTCGAAGGTGATGGTAATCTATTAGGTAAATTTGGTTTAGAGATTCGTGATCAGGCAAACCTTGTAGTAACAAAACGTAGATGGGATCAAGCTGTTGGTCAAAACATTGTCGATGGTCAAGCATCTCCTAATGAAGGTGATTTAATATATATGACAATGACTCAAAGATTATTTGAGATTAAATATGTAGAACCTAAATCACCATTCTATCAATTACAAGACCTCCCAAGTTATACACTAACTGCAGAGTTATTTGAATATAATGATCAGCATTTTGATACTGGTATGGATGAGATTGATGCTATCGAATGGGATAATGCTACAGCATACAGTTATATTGTTACTGCTAATACTGCAAACTTTGAGCTTGGCGAATTAGTAACACAATGGACTGGATCAAATGATTCATCTGGTAACCCGATTAATATTGAAGGTTATGTTGCTGGTTGGGAAGGTACTGAAGCTAGAATAACAATCATATCTCCACATCAAAGCACAAATGGTGATGGTACATTTATGACATTCTCAGTTCAGTCCGCCACTACGAAGAAACTTATAGGTAAAAATTCTGGTACACAAACATATATTACAATTGACCAGAGTGGTACTACGAAGACATTCTATAACCAAGATCCATTTGCTGACAATGATGAATTCGAAGTTGCTGGTGATGATGTTATAGACTTTACAGAATCTAATCCGTTTGGAGATCCATAATGTTTGAGAATCATTTCTATAATGAAAGTACAAGACGTATGGTATCTGTCTTTGGATCTATATTTAACGATATGGAAGTCGTTAAGAAAGATTCGGCTGGTAAAGTACTACAAAAAATTAAAGTTCCTTTAGGTTATGCACCACGAACTAAAGTTCTTGCACGTTTAAATGAACAAACAAGTGATCCTAAGATAGCACTAAAGCTACCTAGATTATCATTTGAAATATCATCTATGGAATATGATGCCAATGCACGTGTATCTAAACATAAGAATTATACAAAGGTAATAACAGGGGACACATTACAATTAAACAAGTTGGGTGCGCCCGCTGTTTATAAAGTTGGATTTGAATTAAATCTTTTGGCTTCAACACAAGATGAAGCTCTGCAGTTATTAGAGCAGATACTTCCAATGTTTCAGCCAGAGTATACAGTAACAATAAAAGATATTCCAAGTATGAATATCACAACCGACACTCCTATAATTTTAGAGAGTGTTACTATGAATGATGATTATGAGGGTGATTTAGTTACGAGGAGAGCCATAATATATACTTTGTCTTTCTCAACTCGTATTCGTTATTATAGAGGTATCGGTAAGAGCAAACAAATTCTCCAGACAGAAGTTGATTATTCAGAGAATGTTGATCCTACTACTCATAAATTTGAGACACAAAAGATAGTAGGTACAACAACATCTGACGGTGCTGGTGGTTTTAAAGAACCATACACTGAGACGATTAACTTTTTTGACACTGACGTATAAGGGAGAATGTAATGGGATATAGATTTAATGCAAAATTAGTAAAGGTTGTTGATGGAGATACCATTGACGCAGATATAGAATTAGGTTTTTCAGTATTCATGCGGGATCGTATCCGTTTAATGGGTATAGATACACCTGAGAGTAGAACAAGAAATTTGGCAGAGAAGTCATGGGGACTTGCTGCTAAACACAGATTGATAGAACTATTGGCAGAAGCTAATGGTGAATTTACACTAGTAACCGAAGATATGGAGAAAGGTAAATTTGGAAGAGTACTTGGTACGATTGAGGTTAATGGCAAAGATGCTAACCAAAGTCTTATCGAAGAGAACTTAGCTATACCATATGAAGGTGGCAATAAAGATGAAAGCCGTACAAAATATGGTGTACAAGAATTATGGAATACATATTATGAAAACCCACAGGAACATGACGATGACCATGAACATGGAGACGAAAACCCAGAAGCTCACATCGACTTCCACGAAAAGTAAAATTGATTCGGACTTCGAAAGAGTCCGAAGAGATTTATTTGATTTATCCACGCAAGGTGAAGAAGCGATAGAGCTCATGATGGAGCTTGCGCGTGAGTCAGAGCACCCGAGAGCATTTGAAGTTCTTGGACAATTAATTAAACAAAACGCTGAGATAGGTGAAAAAGTTTTAAAGCTTCATAAGAGTAAGAAGGAACAAGATAAAACTGATGAACCTACAGCACTTGCTCAGCAAGCAGCAACGAATAACAATGTGTTTATAGGCTCAACAGCTGAACTACAAAAAATGTTACGTGATGAAAAGGTAATAGAAACAGAACCGGACTTATTTGAGAAATGAGAGAAACAAACTATTTAGGCAATCCGAATGTTCGGGGTGCCGATGTAGAACATCCTTGGACTAAAGAGGAATTAAAAGAATACAAGAAGTGTTTAGATGATCCTAAATATTTTGCTAAAAAGTATTGTAAAGTAATCCACCTCGACAAAGGCTTAATACCCTTTGACCTATACCCATATCAAGAGAAAATGTTTGACTCATTTACTGAGCATCGATTTAATATTGTTTTGGCATGTCGTCAGAGTGGTAAATCCATTGCTGTGGTCGCGTATCTTCTATGGTATGCTATATTCAAAGGGGAACAAGTTGTAGGTGTACTAGCAAATAAGAATGCTATTGCAAGAGAAATGTTAGCACGTATTACACTGATGCTAGAGAATCTACCATTCTTTTTACAACCAGGATGTACTGCACTCAATAAAGGATCTATTGGATTCTCTAATAATAGCAGAATCATTGCTGCAGCCACATCATCAAGCTCTATTCGTGGTATGTCACTTAACCTTGTATACCTCGATGAGTTTGCATTTGTAGATAACGCTGCAGAATTTTATACATCAACATATCCAGTTATCTCATCTGGTAAAACATCTAAGATTATTATCACATCTACAGCCAATGGTATTGGTAATATGTATCATAAACTATATGAAGGTGCTGTACAAGGAACAAATGAATTTACACCAACTCGTGTAGACTGGTGGGATGTACCTGGAAGAGATGAAGCATGGAAACAAATGACTGTTGAGAATACATCTGAACTCCAGTTTGACCAAGAATTCGGTAATAGTTTTCACGGCACAGGAAACACATTAATATCTGCTGATGTCTTATTAGCTTTAAGATCTACAGAACCACAGGAATACTATAACAATGTAAAGATCTTTGACCAACCAGAAGAAGGGCACAATTATCTTATGTTTGTCGATGTATCTCGTGGAAGAGGCCAAGATTATTCCACGTTTACAGTGGTTGATGTGTCATGTAACCCCTTTGTACAAGTATGTACATACCGTGATAATATGATAAGCCCTTTATTATTTCCTGACTTGTTATACAAGTATGCTACACATTATAATGAATGTTATGTAGTGGTTGAATCAAATGATGCAGGACAAGTGGTATGTAATGGTTTATACTATGAATTAGAATATGAGAATGTATTTGTAGAGAGTATGATTAAGGCTAATGCTATTGGTGTTACTATGACAAGTAAAGTTAAAAGGATTGGCTGCTCAAACATAAGAGATATCATGACACAAAAGAAGTTAATCATAAAAGATGAAGAAACAATTCGAGAAATGTCGACATTTGTAGCGAAAGGATCATCTTACCAAGCAGATCATAACTCACATGATGATCTTATGATGAATTTAGTGATGTTTGGTTGGTTTACATCTACACCATTCTTTGCAGAATCTACCGATGTAAACATGAAACATATGTTATATGAGCAAAAAGTAAAGCAAATGGAAGATGAAGTAATACCGGTTGGGCATATGCCACAACAAGAAGATAGTAATCATCCATTCGGTGTAGGATGGGAAACCTATAAATTTTAGTTGTTATAAATAAGTATATTGAGAAAACTACGTATTATGAATAATCTTATTAATAACATGACAAGGGAAAAAATATGGCAAATCTAGTCTCACCTGGAGTACAGGTAAAAGAAATCGATTTGACTAATGTCGTACCGTCTACATCATCTACAATCGGAGCCATGGCTGGAGCATTCAGTTGGGGGCCGTGCGAAGAGATACATACTGTAAGTAGTGAAACGGAATTAGTTGAAAAGTTTGGGAAGCCTGGTTCGTACACTTGGGAAAGTGTTTTAACAGCAGCCCAATTTTTAAGTTATGGCAGCGCGCTAAAAGTTGTCAGAGTCGTAAAATCAACAGCACGTAACGCAACAGCGTCAGGTACTGGAATATTAGCAAAAAACGATGATCATTTTAGTACATTATCACCCGCAGCTGGAGACTGGGTTATGGCCCGCCATCCTGGTGTTTTAGGTAGTGCACTTAAAGTTCATTTCGCAACACAAGCAGCAAGCTTTAACGGTGATGCTACTTGGAAATCGTGGGTTGAAAGTGCTCCTGGCACATCAGCTGGAGCCGCTGCAGTAGGTGGTTCATTAGATGAAATCCACGTGGTAGTAACAGATGAAACTGGTGAAATATCCGGCACAGCTGGTACGGTTTTAGAAACTTTTGGTTTCTTAAGTCAAGCTAGTGATGTTAAATCATCTGATGGTACATCTTTGTACTATAAAGATCACATCAACACAAAATCAAAATGGATCCGTATCGGAAACCATCCAGCAGCTTTATCTGACGCTGGTGAATCTGCAGTAGCAAACGCTTTTACAGTAGTTGCAGTTGCAAGTGCTTCACTAGGTGGTGGTATTGACGGTAATGTATGTACGGTAGGTGAAACTACTGCAATGTATAACCTTTTTGCAGATGCAGAAACAGTTGATGTAAACTTAGTGTTCCAAGCAAATTCTGGCTTCAGTGCAGCAGATACAAGAACATTAAGTAATTTCTTAGTTGCTTTAGCAGCAGCAAGAAAAGATGCGGTAGCCTTTGTCTCACCTGAGAGAGCGGCAACAGCAAATGCAGCAGCACCGGCTACGGATGTAGCAGCATGGAGAACTGCTTTAACTTCATCGTCTTATGGCTTTGCGGATTCAAGTTCTCTATATGTGTATGACAAGTACAATGATGTTTATCGTTGGATTTGTGCGGCAGGATCAACAGCAGGACTAACAGCTAATGCTGATTTAGTTGCTGATGCATGGTTCTCACCGGCAGGATTTACACGTGGTAACGTTCGTAATGTTACTAAACTAGCATGGAACCCTAACCAAGCGGATAGAGATGCACTATATAAAACGGGTGTTAACCCTATAGTGACTTTCCCTGGACAAGGTACAGTGTTGTTTGGTGATAAAACTTTACAAGCTAAGCCAAGTGCATTCGATAGAATCAATGTTAGAAGACTATTCATTGTTCTTGAGAAAGCGGTATCTGCAGCATCGAAAGCATCATTATTCGAATTTAATGATGAATTTACGAGAGCTCAATTTAGAAATATGGTTGAGCCTTTCTTAAGAGATGTTCAGGGTCGTAGAGGTATTACAGACTTTAAGGTTGTTTGTGATGGTACTAATAATACTGGTAACATTATTGACACGAACAAGTTTGTAGCAGACATTTATGTTAAACCTGCAAGATCTATTAACTATATAACTCTAAACTTTATCGCCACAAGAACTGGTGTTGAGTTTAGTGAAATCGCAGGAGGTAATTAAAGATGGCAATATTAGGCGTAGATGATATGAAAGCCAAACTAGTTGGCGGTGGTGCTAGACCTAATTTATTCAAAGTAACAATGGCTTTTCCAAGTTATGTTACCGCGAATGTTGAGTTGGCATCTTACATGTGTAAAGCGACTTCAATGCCGGCAAGCACAATTGCACCAATTGCAGTTCCTTTTAGAGGACGTCAATTGCAAATTGCTGGCGACAGAACGTTTGACCCATGGTCGGTTACTATAATTAACGATACGGACTTTAATGTACGTAATTCTTTTGAACAGTGGATGAACGGTATTAACCAACATAAAGCGAACACAGGTTTAACACAGCCTAGTTCTTATATGGCGGATATGATCGTTGAGCAACTGGATAAAAATGGTACAACTAAGAAAACTTATAACATTCGTGGATGTTTCCCTACTAACTTAGGAGCTATTGAACTAAGTTATGAAACGGGTGATACTATTGAAGAGTTTGAAGTTGAATTACAAGTTCAGTATTGGGAATCTGATAAGACAACGTAAATCATCGATATAACATAAGGAGTGCCTTCGGGCACTCTTTTCTAAGTGTTATAAATAATATTTAGGAAAGAGTGAATAAAGGAATATTAAATGGCAGACAACAGTAGATCACTATTCGGTTTTCAGTTTAAAAGAAAAGCGATAGAAGACAACAAAAAACCAGTATCGTTTACACCAGATAACGAGGATGGTGCGTACGAGATATCACCGACAGGTGGTTATTTTGGCCAATACATGGATCTTAATGGAGATAAATTCCAAAATGATAAAGATCTAATTATGAAATACCGTTCGGTAGCAAATTATCCTGAAGTGGATATGGCTATTGAAGATATATGTAATGAAGCAATTACAGATGAGAATGGTATTATAGCTAAACTAAACCTTGATAATTTAGACCAAGCAGATAAAGTTAAAGAACTTATTCAAGATGAATTTGATAGGATTCTTAATTTAACTAACTTCTCTGCAAATGCATACGATACATTTAGACGTTGGTATATAGATGGACGTTTATTCTTCCATTGTATTATTAACGAGTCTAAACCTGATGCTGGTATAATTGAGATGAGACAAATTGATCCTACAAAGATTCGTAAGATCAAAGAGACTGAGAAGGTAAAAGATCCAAAGACTGGTGCTGATCTTGTAAAAGAGGTTGGTGAATATTACCTTTATCAAGATGATGTAATGACAAACAATGGTGAAGGATTACGTATTAACACTGATTCTATTATTCAGGTTAACTCAGGTCTACTCAACGAAGAACGCAATAAGGTTATTGGCTACTTAAATAAAGCCCTTAAACCTATTAACCAATTAAGTATGATGGAAGATTCCCTTGTCATCTATCGTATATCAAGAGCACCTGAACGTAGAATATTCTATATTGATGTAGGTAATCTACCTAAAGGTAAAGCTGAAGAGTATTTGAATTCTACTATGAACAAATACCGTAACAAAGTTGTATATGATCCTACCACAGGAAATATTAAAGATGAGAAGATTCATCGTAATATTATGGAAGATTTCTGGTTACCACGTAGAGAAGGTGGTCGTGGTACTGAGATTGATACACTTCCAGGTGGTTCTAATCTTGGTGAGATTGAAGATATTCAATACTTCCAAAACAAATTATATAGG
>UPTG01001899.1_pt1 | contig 14956 bp, 10 predicted proteins | sample 2160121 | NCBI WGS metagenome assembly UPTG01 (sample SAMN06266255, study PRJEB28933) | marine metagenome | isolation source: Columbia River Estuary | place: USA:Columbia River Estuary, USA | collected 2014-07-27
TCAATCTTCTCAAAACAGAAATTCAAATAATGGATGAGCGCAAAAAAGAAGCCATTTACGAATTAGGTTGCTGTTATGAATCTATGGATAAGGGCGAGCAGGCTATGGAAGAATTTAAACTAGTTTATTCATCAGATATCTCTTTTCGAGATGTTGCTGACAAGATCAACGCCTTTTACAACAAAGGCTAAAGCTAGTGGCGGAGAGGGAGGGATTCGAACCCCCGGTACCTTGCGGCACACCCGATTTCGAGTCGGGCACATTCGACCACTCTGCCACCTCTCCAGCAATAATACAGGCACTAAACAATTAATTAATCATTTCACTCTGGCAACTTAATTTGCATTTACCACCATTGATAATTTCTCATTTACACGCTTGCCCGAAATGCCCTCGTTCGCTTGGATATAACCATGAAATTAATTCCCTCATCAACACTTTCACTTTTAATTCTTTTTTTCTCTGTTTCTTGTAATTCTACTAAAACCACATCGATTGAATTTTCCGATGGGTCTTATCAAGGGGAAATAGATAAAAAAGGAAAGAAGCAGGGCAAAGGAATTTATGTCTGGCATGACGGCTCCACCTATGAAGGAGACTTCAAGAATGACTCAAGGCATGGAAATGGTTATTTTAAGTGGAGTAATGGCGAATCTTACAAGGGTGATTACTTTGAAGATAGCCGAACGGGAGAGGGAATATATCGATGGCCTGATGGGTCCTACTACGAAGGTTCTTTTCTGAACGGCAAAAGACATGGTTTTGGAGTGTTTCATTCACTTGATGGTTCAATATACGAGGGGGAATGGTTTGATGACTTACAACATGGGGAAGGTGTTCGGACTAATCCCGAAAAAACTACAATTAAAGCAGTTTGGAGAAACGGAAAAATTATTACTAAACCATCTGTCCTTCCCCGAACTGCGACCAAGCCCACACTGGAAAAGATTGAACTCTCTATCGCTCCAGAATTCCCCAGTACTACACAAGTAAAAGCTGAAACAAAGGAGAAAATTTCGCTCCCTAATTCGTCCAATTCAATTCGGCCACGGAGCGAAGTAAGCTCAGATAATGTTAATGCTCCCCCTTCTGAAAATTTATGGGGTGCAAAAAAAATTGTTTTAAATGAGCCGATAAAGCAAGTAATTGAACAACCAACCCTAAGTGCTTCGAGCCCGAAAGAGCAACCCACCTCCAAGATCGCCCTAGTTGAGCAAGCCCAACTTAATGCAAACCTACTCAATGAAAGCCCCCAATTGAATTCGGGGAGCTCCAATATTTGGACTGGTACTGTTTCCGAAGCCGAGGATCAGTTTGATACCAATCTGATTAATGGAATCGACACGGTAAGCGATTCCAAATCCAAACAACCATTTTCCGGAAAAATGCAAATTCTCAATCTAAACGGAAATTTAATTGGAGAAGTTAACCTTCTCGATGGGCAACTTCATGGAGAAGAGGTTTTCATTGATGAATCTGGTGTAATAACTGAAAGAAACCTTTGGGAAAAAGGCGTCCGTATTCAATAAGCTAAATTGTTGAGAGCGAAATGAAAGAGATTCCTTTTCGCTCGGTCATCACAAAACATTTCTTTTTTGCTAGGTTCTTGCCTACCAATTTGTAAATTTCTTTTTACTAAATGAACGGATTTATTGTTTTGGTTAATTCTTATTACGCCATTCAACAATAGTTTTTCTAGTGTCTTTAAGCATGAATGGGATTGCACACTTCAAGGCCGATAGAAAACTGAATTGCAAAAACTCACTATCTAATTCTTCGAGAATGTATATTTGGAATGTTTACAAATTTGGATAGTAATTGCTAACGTTAAAACATTACATTTCCCCTCAAGATCTAGAATCATTATAAATTTTTAAATGGACGCCATTACATCGGATAAAAATCCCAAAAGTTTACTCTCTAATATTGCTCTAAATTACGAACCTTCCGAGTTTCCGAGAGAACTCGCAAGACACTACATATCCGCTAGTGAACAAGATATATCCGATATGCTTAAACAAATCGGAGTGGATTGCATTGATGATCTCTTTTCTCACATCCCGGAATCTCTCCAACTAAAAAATGTTACTGAGCTACCCAAGGAATTAGAATACAAGGAATCAGCCAACGAACTTGCACGAATTTCAAATTCTACGAATTTAAAAACTTCATTTATTGGAGATACTTTGCCCAATTGGGGAACCCACCCCATTGTAGATTTTGTCTCAAGCTTACGCCCGTTGAGTACTTCGTATACCCCTTACCAACCAGAAAGAAGTCAAGGTACCTTAGTTACGCATTGGATTTATCAATGTGCCTTATCCTCACTAACTGGATTTGAGGCGATCAATACCTCACTGTATGATAGGTCCGCTGCTATTTACGAAGCCATTACCTGTGCGTTCCGAACGAACCCTCGGGGAGGGAAAATTCTTTTGTCTGATTCGCTTTTTGAAACCGATCTTGAAGTCATTAAAACTTTGTCCGAGGAAACAGATTTAAGATTCCAATTTGTTCCATTTGATTTACAGACTGGACTTCTTAAAAAAGAATGGTTAACAAATCTCACCCAAGAAGAAACTAGTGAAATCTCCGCATTTGTTTTTCCTCAAGTTAACTCACTTGGGTTACTGGAAGATGTCGATTTCCTCAGTGACTTTGCCCAGTCCAATGGAATTAGATCTATTGCCTGTATCGACCCCATACTCTTAGGAACAGGGGGGTTAAAACCTCCAACCGACTTCGGGAGGGAAGGAGTCGACTTCATGGTGGGGGAAGCTCAACATCTCGCAATAGCACCCAATTTTGGCGGCCCTGGTCTTGGGATATTTGGATGTCGGCATAATGAAAAAAATAAAAGAGACCTGCGATCTACACCTGGTAGGTATATTGGAAAAGCAAAGGACCTTAACGGCAGAGATTGTTTTGTCATGGTTCTTTCCACTCGCGAACAACACATTCGCAAAGAGAAGGCGACATCAAATGTGTGCTCTAATCAGGCATTTTTGGCTACACTCGCAGGAGCATCACTTTTGGCAAAAGGGGATCATGGTCTAGCCGAATCAATTCAAAAAGCAAGGTCCGCACACAATAGAATTCAGGGCTTATTGAATAAATTGGACGGCATATCTCTCGCATTCCCCAACTCAACAAGCTTCAATGACCTTCTTCTACAAATTGACCGACCTGTGGATGAACTACAGAAAAAAGCTTCTGCTAAAAACCTTCAAATTGGAGTTGATGTCTCCAATCGTATGCGCACAGAAGAAAATCGCCATCTTCTTAAAATTTCATTCTCGGATCTTCATGAAGATGATTCAGTCGAGGAATTAATTACATTTTTACACGAAGAATTTCCTAAAAGTTCAGGCCAAGCACTAATCAACACCAATAATGAAATTCCCCCAAAGTATCTAAGGGAAGGAAAGGCAGATATGCCCAGTTTCTCCTACGATGAATTAACATTATATTACAAAAAACTAGCTAGTCTAAATGTGAGTCCAGACGATGGTTGCTACCCACTCGGGTCTTGCACGATGAAATATAATCCAATGCTTAATGATTGGGCGGCAGCTCTTCCGGGATTCTCTCAGGCCCACCCACAAGCACCGGAAAGTGATGTTCAGGGGCCTCTTCAAATTTTGTTTGAAATTCAGGAATGGTTTACAAAAATTACCGGGCTTCCAGGAGTTACTACTCAACCAGTTGCTGGAGCACAGGGAGAACTTGTCGGCTTAAAACTCTTCCAAGCCTACCATCGTTCCCGAAAAGATTATAATCGAAATGTCATCTTTATCCCTCGTTCCGCACATGGGACAAACTTTGCCACAGCAGCAATGGCAGGATTCACCGGTACTGATGGAATTGTATACCTTCAGGCATCTCCAAATGGAACCATTGACATAAATGATTTCAATGAAAAGATTCTAACATATGGTGATCGTCTATGCGGGGTAATGATTACCAACCCAAACACCTCGGGAATATTAGAAGAACAATTCCATTTGATTGCAGAAGCGGTTCACCAAGTTGGCGGTCTTGTCTATATGGACGGAGCAAATATGAACGCAGTTGCCGGTTTGATGGATTTAGGAAAGCTAGGTGTAGATGCAGTTCATAATAACCTTCACAAGACTTGGACCATACCACATGGAGGCGGTGGGCCAGGAGATGCAATTGTTGCGGTCTCAGAAAAGTTAATCGATTTCCTTCCCGGGCGGCAGATTTTAAAAAATTCCGACGGCTTTTTTTATTCTCGTAGGCCCCCCCAATCAATCGGTTCTTTTCACCGCAACTGGGGGAATTTCGGACATAAAGTGCGGGCCTACGCCTACCTCCTTCGACTGGGAAATCAAGGTGTACCTCGAATGTCCTCAATTGCTGTGCTTTCGGCACGTTACCTTTACGAAAAATTAAAAAATTACTTTCCTACCCTACCTGGTGAAAAGGTTAGCGCTCCGCGCATGCACGAGTTTATCCTCACATTAAGCGACGAAGATTTCTTACATTTAGAAAGTGTTGGCATTCCTAAAAGCAAAGCAATACCACAAGTCGGTAAACTTTTTCTTGATTTCGGTTTCCATGCACCCACAGTAGCCTTTCCTGAAGTGTTTGGCTTAATGATAGAACCAACAGAAAGTTATACAAAAGCGGAACTAGACAGGTTCATAGATGCAGTTGTCGCAATCAAAGAATTAATATCCGAATGCCCAGAAGCAATTAAAACTGCTCCTCATTTTACCCCGATTGATCGGGTTGATGAAGTCGGTGCAAATCGAAATTTAATCCTTCAGGAAAAACTGGAGCATTTACCGTCTCTCCATCTAAACAGAATTGAACCCAGCACATTAAATGCTTTAGAAATTTCGGAGATCAAAAAGCGTATTATTGATTCTACTTTATGATGCGGATTGATTTGACGCATTCACAATAATTTACATCCTAAACTTCATGTCTGTTGAAAAAGAAGAACAACCCCTCGTTTCTAGAAATGGAATAGTAATCGATTTACTACTTTCTTTTTGTTTTTTTATTTTCATGGGAGCGTATGTTTTGCCTCCACATGTCCCATCGGATGATTCTCTTGTAGTTAACATCGTTGCTTTCATGACATCATTTTGCATGACAGGAGTATTCTGGATGGCCGCGAATATGTTTCGTGTAACTTTGGTTGATTTCCAAAGAAGTAAAAAAAATTAGTCTACCAATTCCTAAGTTAGGAAACCCTCTAACAAGCTGACTAGTTTACCCCTCGGGGTAGCTTCTATATTGGTACCGCAATCTGTAACTTCTTCCGTACTTATACAACCCTGTTCGCGTAGCTTTGCCACCAGATCATACCGTTGATGAGGGATGGAATATTTTGTACTGACAACTGATTTGTTTAATCGTTCCTCAATAATTTGCAAAAGTTCCTGGATTCCTTCACCAGTTTTACAACTCACGAAAATACAATCGGGCGTAAGCGATTTTGCTTTTAATCTAGGCATCACTTGATCGCCCTGATCTATTTTATTATACACGGTAAGAATTTCTTTATCTTCAGCACCTAATTCTTCCAGCACCTCATTTGTGGTATTTAAATGTTCCTCAAATTCTGAGCATGAAAAATCAATCACATGAAGAAGCAAATTGGCAACCAATGCTTCTTCCAGAGTAGCTTTAAATGCGTCAATTAATCGATGGGGTAGTTTTCGAATAAAACCAACAGTATCGGTTAAAATAATTGTCCTACCTCCGGGCAACTTAACCTTTCTGCTCGTTGGATCTAATGTTGCAAATAATTTGTCTACTGAAAGGACGCTTGAACCTGTAATACGGTTTAAAAGTGTTGATTTCCCTGCATTGGTATACCCCACGATCGCGAGAGTGGCTAGCGGGATTCGCTGTCTTTTCTTTCGACTCGTATTCCTACGACCGGATACTTGAATAATTTCTTTCTTGGTTGAAGCAATTTTGTCTCTCAACATTCTTTGATCTAACTCAATCTGAGCCTCGCCGTCTCCTCTTTGTGTAACTCCCCCACCCCGTTGCCTATCTAAGTGAGTCCACGCTCTACGCAAACGGGGCAAAGAGTACTCAAGTCGAGCAAGACGAACTTGTAATACAGCTTCTTTGGTTTGTGCTCGATCCGCGAATACATCCAATATGACCTCATGGCGATCGATCACGAGTACTTTGGTTAGTTCTTCCCAGTTTCTTTGCTGGCCTGGCGTAATTTCATTATCGAAAATAATAACATCACACCTCAAGTCTTTTACCTGTTCATCAATTTCCTGGCATTTTCCTTTTCCTAGAATATGTCCAGGATATGTTTTTCGTGTCCTCACAATGGACTGTGCGACTACTGAAATCGAAAGATTTTCAACTAACTCCGATAGTTCCCCTAATAACGAAGCTGCCGCCCCCTCTTCCTCTTTCCGGGTAATAACAGAAACTAAAAAAGCACGCTCTACCTTCCTTGGTTTCTCTTTGACTTCAAACATGCAAAGTGTGAAAGCAGTTTACCTCAACAAAAAGGGACCGAGCATTTGCTCGATCCCTTTACAGAAGATTTATTCAAAAGAAATAAATTAAGAAACTGCTGCCTGAGCTGCAGCAAGCCTCGCTGTTGGGACTCGAAATGGAGAACAACTCACATAGTTCAATCCAATCTTGTGACAAAATTCCACACTTTTTGGATCTCCTCCGTGTTCACCACAAATACCGAGTTTAATACCGCGACGAGAAGACTTACCTTTCTTGACTGCAATTTCCATTAGTTGGCCCACTCCACTTTGATCAACACTCGCAAATGGATTCGCATCCAAAATGTCTAATTCAGTATAATTAGGAAGGAAACTTCCGGAATCATCACGGCTCATACCCATTGTGGTTTGAGTTAAATCATTGGTTCCAAAGCTAAAGAACTGTGCAGTCTTGGCAATTTCGTCTGCAACGAGTGCTGCTCTTGGGATTTCAATCATTGTACCCACCAAGTATTTTACTTTCACTCCCTTTGCTTCAAATACCTTTTTGGCAGTTGCATGAATAACCTCGACCTGAAGTTCAAGTTCTCGGGGGAAGCCAACGAGGGGAACCATTAACTCAGGGTTCACCTCAATTCCGCTATTTTGTGCGAGAATAGCTGCCTCAAAAATTGCTTGGGCCTGCATCTCAGTTACTTCAGGGTAAGAAATCCCAAGACGGCAACCTCGATGACCAAGCATAGGGTTAAATTCGTGTAAGTCTTCTACCCGCTTTTTAATTGATGCAAGGGACACTCCCAGCTTTTTTGCCAAATCTCTTTGTGCAGACTGATCATGAGGTAAAAATTCATGCAAAGGAGGATCCAAGAGCCTAATAGTGGCTGGTTTTCCTTCGAGTGCTTTAAAAATACCGTGGAAGTCACGCCTTTGGTAAGGAAGTAATTTTTTAAGTGCTTTTCTGCGAATCGGTTCATCATCCGCAAGGATCATTTCGCGCATCGCATCTATACGATTTCCTTCAAAAAACATATGTTCGGTACGGCATAGACCAATTCCAGTTGCACCAAACGCAACTGCGTTTGCAACTTGTGTAGGAGAGTCCGCATTTGTACGAACAGTCATTCGAGTAGCTTGTTCACACCACTTCATCAGTTGGGCAAAGTTTTGGTATGCCCTGCTCTTTTTGGGGTCTAATTTTTTCTCGATGAGCACTTGAATAATTTCAGAAGGTGCAGTCTTTAGTTCTCCCGCAAAAACTTCTCCGGTCGTACCATTGATTGACATGTAATCTCCCTCTTTGAAAGTTTTACCGGCTACTTTTACTGTTCGGGTTTTGTAATCCACATCAAGATCAGCTGCTCCGCATACACAAACCTTACCCATTTGACGAGCGACCAAGGCTGCATGGGAAGAAACTCCTCCCCGTGCAGTTAGAATTCCTTCTGCAGCAATCATGCCCCGTAAATCTTCAGGTGAAGTTTCTTGGCGGACCAGTAAAACAGTACCTTTCTTCGCTGCTTCGACTGCTCTTTCTGCATTTAAACAAATTTTACCAGATGCGGCACCAGGGCCAGCAGGAAGACCTTTGCATAAACGAGCGGCGGCTTTTTGCGCAGCCTGATCAAATACTGGGGCAAGAACTTGGTCAAGTTGATCGGCAGGAACACGCTTAATGGCAGTTTTCCAATCAATTAAACGCTCTTTTACCATCTCGGTTGCAATACGGACTGCGGCAAGGCCGGTTCGTTTACCATTTCGAGTTTGAAGCATATACAACTTCTCATTCTCGATCGTAAACTCGAAGTCTTGCATATCCTTAAAATGTTTTTCTAATTTCTTCTGAACCAAGACGAGTTCTTTAAAAGGTTTTGGAAGTACCTTCTGAAGTTTTGCGACTGGTTGAGGTGTTCGGACCCCCGCCACAACATCCTCACCCTGAGCATCAGTAAGGAACTCTCCATAAAGGACTTTTTCTCCGGATGCAGGATCTCGTGTAAATCCCACTCCAGAACCAGACTTCTTTCCTGTGTTTCCAAAAACCATTGCTTGTACATTTACAGCAGTTCCCCACTCGGCAGGAATTCCGTATTTACGACGGTAAACGGAAGCGCGATCGTTCATCCAGGAACTAAACACAGCACCTATAGAGCCTTCCAATTGCTCCCATGGACAGGTTGGGAAATCGGATCCACTCCTTTTCTTCACCAAGTTCTTAAAGCGAGAAACCAATTCCTTCATTTGCACGGCTGAAATACGGGAATCATCCACCTCACCTTTCGCTTTGGGGAAAATTTCTTTCTTAAAATCTTCGATGATCGCTTCGAATGGATCATGGTCTTCACTTGGAAGTTTTTGTACACCCATCACCACATCTCCGTACATTTGAATAAATCTACGATAGCAATCCCATGCAAAGCGGGGGTTACCGGAAGCTGCTGAAAGTGCTTCGACTGTATCATCGTTAAGGCCCAGGTTTAAAATGGTATCCATCATTCCTGGCATTGAGTCCCTCGCACCGGAACGTACTGAAAGAAGGAGAGGCTTTTTTAAATCGCCTAGTTTTTGGCCAAGTTGTTTTTCCATTAACGCAACCGATGATCTCATTTGATCATCTAAAACTTTTGGATAGCTTTTCTTATTTTTATAAAAATAAGTGCAGACCTCGGTTGAAATTGTGAAGCCTGGAGGAACGGGAAGACCAATCTTTGCCATCTCGGCCAAGTTTGCACCTTTTCCGCCCAAAAGTTCGCGCTGCGTGGCATCGCCATCGGTCTTTTTGCCAAAGTCATACACATACTTGTGGCTTTTAGCTTTTGCAGTTTTTGCCTTCACTGAGGAAGACGCTTTTGCGGATGATTTCGATTTAGCGGGTTTTGACTTCTTTTTTTGGGCCATTTGTATGAAGGTTTGGTTAGCATCTGAGATAATTTACCAACTTGAAGTTCAATTCAATTTACTTGTGAGTTGATAAAATTTTGGAGAGTGTTTTATCATATTTTTTTTTCTCTTTGTCAATGGATGACTTTTCTTGCATCTCAAACTATCCGAAGTACTCGCTTTACAATGGACTAGAAAAAAATTAATGGCATTATAAATTACCTCAATTTCTTATTTATTTAATTCCTTTTTTTGTACCCCACGATGAGTAATCATTCCAACAAACCCAAAACATTTGGTGACCGATTTAAAGAAGAAGGTATAACTGGAATTTTAAAAGGTAAAAAGAAAGACAGTAAGGGAAAACCGGATGAGATGCACTTCCTTGAGCACCTTGAAGAACTGAGGTGGGTTATTTTTAAAGCGGTGCTTGCTTTTCTATTTGGTTGTGTAGGGGTTGCAATTTTCATGCAGGATTCCGTTAGATTACTCCAAATGCCCCTGATAAGTGCGGTAGAAGATTTTGGTGTAATTGATATCGATCTTCAAACCATAGGGCTTGAAGAGTATATCGATCCATTAAATAAAAAAGAAGTCGATCTCGGCATGCTCAGGAATGCTAGAGAAAATTCTTTGGTTCAATGGGGTATTGCTAATCCTCATCATAGAACAAGGATTCTGACACACTTTTCAAATGGACAAAATCGGAACTTACTTCAAGTCATTCGTTCCTACTCTCCAATTTTCATTGCAATGAAAATTTGTTTCCTCGGTGGAATCGGTATTTCACTGCCCCTTATTCTCTACTTCGTTGGTTCATTTGTAGTGCCCGGATTAACCAAAGAGGAAAAACATGTCTTTTTCCCTGGATGCGTAGCGGCCACATTTCTTTTTATTGCCGGGGCATCAATGACTTACTTTTTTATTCTTCCCTACTCGTTGGCCTTTACCATTGAATTCTCCTTCAATGTTCTCGGCCTAGATGTCTACAGGCCTGAGGCAGGGAATTACTACAGTACGATCATTTGGATGACCTTTGCTGTTGGCATTGCATTCCAGTTTCCACTCGTGCTTATTTTACTGATTAAAATTGGCATTTTAAATGTCACAAAACTAAGACAAAACAGAAGGTTGGTACTGGTTATCTTGATGATTTCAGCCGCGTTGATTACCCCAGGAGGGGATCCTGTGAGCCTTTGTATTTTAACGATTCCATTGTACATTCTATATGAGTTAGCGATTGTTACAGGTTCGATCATTGAAGTTAGGAAAAAAAGAAAGGAGTGGATTGAATGGGACGAGAGTATTCAAGGACCCAAACCTGACAAACAACCAACTCGGAATAAGGGCGTCTGGATCCTTTATTTATCTATAATTGTAATTGTCGGTTCACTGAGTATTTTTGCATTTCAAAATAAAAAACTGATTGAACCGTGGATTGAATCATTTCGTAAATTTGGTCAATTTGCGGAAACAGAAACAACCAAGCCAGGTACATTTCAACCCAGTACTGCATTCCAGGAGGAGAATGTCACCGCATTACCAACTCTTACTGATCAAAAGGAATTCCTACTTCAATTGTCCCCAATTGATGAAAACATGTCTTTCGAACAGAACCAAACCATCCTTTTCCGGGCACAAATCTTGCATCAAGATTGAGCTGCAAATGAAATAATCAGGGAAATCTAATCTTCACTACTAATTTCCACCTCAGATGGTTGATAATAAAAACAAAATTTTAAAACTTGGAAAATCCCTTAAGTCATTTCGTAAACAAAAAGGGCTTACCCAGCCTGAACTTGCTAAATTAAGTGGAGTTTCCACCTCCATTGTTAACGATCTGGAAAATGGCATCCGAACTGCGGGTTGCAAGACATTGAATAAGATCGCCCGTGGTCTTCAATTAAATGACGAATATAGGTTTCGACTTATTTTAAAAGCACTCGAACTTTCGAAAAGAGATTTTGTAATTCCAGACTTTGCGACATTCCCTCCGGAGATTATAAACTTTCTACCTTACATACTCGCGAAAAATGGAATCCAGCCTAATAGAATTAAAAATGTGGAGCTTACGCCGGATGATAAGGGTGGAATTCAAATTACAACCACAGATAATTTAACTCTCTCGATCGAGATCAAACTCACTAAGAAAAATTAAGGGGTAAAGAAGGGTGGATAAAGTTCGGTTAGATCGGTTTTTATGGGCTTCCCGTTTTTATAAAACCCGGTCGTTATCCACTGACGCATGTAAAAGAAACTGGATTAGCATAAATGATTTAACTGCAAAGCCGTCTAAAGAGGTGCGGATAGGTGATATAATTAAAATAAAAAAATCCTCTCATTACAGGTCGATCAAAATAATTGTTCTCCTTAACAAACGGGTCGGAGCTAGTAAAGTAGAGGACTATATTGAGGATATTACTCCTCCCGAAGAGGTTGAAAAAGAACGGGAGCACAACCAAAACCGAAAACTTTTCAATCTCTCTACATCTCATAAAGGTAGACCATCCAAGAAACAAAGAAGGGACCTTGAAGAATTTCTTTACTATGGAAGGGAAGATTAATCGGTATTAAAGAATGAAAAAGATAACGCTCCAAAATATCAAATTTCAACTTGAACTACCGATAAGAAATTAGAGTTAAAAATTAGATTTACTTGTTGCACCAAATATGAGTTAAAGCCGCCCTCTCGAAGTGAAAGCCTACTTCTCCTCACTTCTTACCAGCGTTTGCTTTAATCAATTTCGGGTTGTGTTGATATTATTATATTCCAAAAATCAAGTGCAAGTAGAGGGGAAGGAGTTTTATTTTAAATTGGACCGGTTGAAAGGATGACTTTTTTTAGAAATTTAAAAATTCGATCACTCAGGGGATGGAAATCACGTTATTTTAAATCCAAAATTACTACATGTGGATTTTCTTGACCAAGATCTATTGTAAAAATACTTGCAAGAAACTTTAAGCATCGGCATTAAAAATAATGATGAACAAGATTATATTCCCTTTTCTCACAAGTTTGCTTGTATGCCTTTTTTCATCTTGTATTCAAACAAGCCCATCCTCAAAGGATAACCCAAGCAGAGACAAGACGGTAATGCTCCATTGGTTAGACTTAGACGACCAAGGAATTGTTCGACTAACTGGAAACGACGGAAATGTTTCGAAGTCAAGCAACCCCTTTACTGGTGAGGCGATTGAAACATTTGAACAAAGCCCGACAAAATCAGTATCCGAGTGGAAAGAAGGAAAGAAACACGGTACTACCACCGAGTATTTTTACAACGGACGAAAAAGAAGAATCATCAATTACAAAAATGGCATTAAGCACGGCATTGCCGAAGAATATAGAATAACCGGAGAGTTACTCCGCAGGGAAACTTACCAAGAGGGTAACCTTAATGGTCCTAAAAGCGAATGGCACCCCAATGGTGCGAAAATTTTAGAAGTTCAAATGAGAAATGCCAAACCTCATGGCGAGGCACTTGAATGGTATCCAGATGGTTTGGAAAAATCGTCCACCATTTATCGTCACGGTCTACGTGAGGGCCCCTCCTCCGAGTGGTACACCAACGGTCAAAGAAAACTCGGACTTTTTTACCAAAAAGATAAACAACACGGCCAAAGAACAATTTGGTATGAAGATGGACAAAAAAGATTAACCGCTCAGTTTGAAGAGGATATGATGGAAGGAAATTCACAGGGTTGGTTTCCAGGTGGACAACAACAATTTGATTACAACTTCAGGAAAAACCTTGAACATGGTGTCTGCACTGAATGGAACTCGGAAGGCAAAAAGATTTCAGAAATTCGATTTGTAGACGGTTCTCCCTCTCAAAACTTATTAACCGGTGAAAAAATTATTACTCCGGCAGTCGATAAAGAAGATCCATCTAGTTCCTCCATTCCTAGTACAGAAAATGCGACTCCATTATTAAACCCTTCCGCTAATCCTACCAATGAAGGAGTATTCGCCCCTCCTTCCCTAAATAACGATACTCGAAATTCACAAAATACGATTTCCAAGGAATTACCCACAAAACCTATACCGGAAATCGAAAAGGAAATCTTAGTTCCACCTCCTCCTACAATACCACTTAATCCAGTTTCTAATGACATAGTAGTCCCACAGGCAGAACCCCCGAGTGCTCCTCCACCTACTGCCCCTACTGTGCCCGGTTTCAATCCATTTGAAGATGAGCCCTCAAAACCTAAGGTGAATCCAATTGAGCAACAACCCATTGAAGTAATTCCGACACCTCCGCTCCCTCCTCCTCCCCCCTCTTTTGATCCGTTTGAAGATAAGCCTTTAGTGCCGAATCAGTCTGCACTTCCACCACCTCCACCCCCTCCTGCACCTCCCAGACCAGACTCTTGAACAAGGGTTTTGACAAGCCTGTCATCATTAACTCTTCAATAAATTGAGATTTTCTGCTCTCTAACATTTCTGCAACTCTATAAAGAACCTGACCTCTATTTAGTGCTGTTGCATTTTGCCAAGATTTCTGAACTTTTCTAGCAACAACAACCGCGTTTCTAAAATCTTTTCTTGATGAAAGACACATATTTGCTAATAATTCATTGTTACCATTTTTTATTTGAAAATATCTTCCTGATTCTGTTCTTGGAAACTTTCCACCAATGAAGTTTTTATATGTCTTTAAAACATTTATTCTTGCCATTATTTAAATTTTAAATACGCTTTTAGTCCATGCAAACCACCTTCTCTTCCAATTCCACTTTCTTTTACTCCTCCAAATGGAGAGGTTGGATCAAATTTATTATATGTATTTGCCCAAACTACACCAGCATTTAACTCCTTTGTAAGTTTAAAAATCTTCGATCCTTTTTCTGTCCAAACACCTGCAGACAAACCGTAAGGTGTATTGTTAGCTTTTTCTATAACCTCATCAATTGTACGGAAAGTCTGAATAGCCAAAACTGGCCCAAAAATTTCTTCTTGAACAATTGTATGTGATTGTGAAACATTTAAGAATAATGTTGGGGGACACCAATTTCCTGTTTCAGAAATAATACATTTTTTCTGATATATCTCACCTCCTTCTTCCATCCCTATATTTATATACTTTTTTATTGTAGCTAATTGCTCTTTAGAGTTTATTGCTCCAATGTCAGTATTTTTATCAAGAGGATCACCAATAATTAATGAAGACATTCTTTCTTTCAATTTTTCAATAACAATTTCAGAAATACTTTCTTGTACGAAAAGTCGTGAACCAGCACAACATACATGACCTTGATTAAAAAATATTGCATTAATAATTCCCTCAACTGCTTGATCAATTGCTGCATCAGCAAAAATAATATTAGCCCCTTTACCACCAAGTTCTAAAGTTAATTTCTTATGTGTACCAGCAATACTTCTCTTAATCAACTTCCCTACTTTTGTAGAACCAGTAAATGCAATTTTATCAATATTAGGATGATTTACAATATCAGAACCTGTTTTTCCACCACCAGTAACAATATTTACAACTCCTTTTGGAAGACCACTTTCTTCAATGATTTCTGCAAGTTTAAGAGCTGTTAAAGAAGTTGTCTCAGCAGGCTTTAAAACGACTGTCTTACCACATGCCATAGCAGGAGCTATTTTC
>UPTG01001902.1_pt1 | contig 14944 bp, 26 predicted proteins | sample 2160121 | NCBI WGS metagenome assembly UPTG01 (sample SAMN06266255, study PRJEB28933) | marine metagenome | isolation source: Columbia River Estuary | place: USA:Columbia River Estuary, USA | collected 2014-07-27
CTGGCTTCTAATCTGTCTTTAGCGATAGATAATTGTGAGTCATTCTTCCATCTGTAATGGTCAGGACCTTTTTCTTCCTCATCTTCTGCTACTTGTTCTGTCTCTGGACTAGCGTCACTGGTAGTTGTTTCGCCAGTCTGTGATAAGTCCAAGTCTATTGCTTCAAGTGTTTCTTTGAAGTTAGGATAAAAATTCTTTGATTTCTTTTTCTCTACTACTTCTTCAACACTCTCATTTGCTCTTTTTAAGGCATTTGCTACGCTTGGATGTGCTGATAATCCCTTTGCAATCTTTTCAATAGTTGCAACAGCACCTGAATAATTACCGTCTTTATATCTAGGGTCGTTTAATATACCGAATGCCATTTTAATTTGTTTATCAGAAAACTCTGCTTTTTCTTCAGTCACTTCTTGCTGTTCATATGAAGATGAAGTATCTTCGCCGTGGGCTTTTAATAATGAAGTGATTGTTTCAATCATAAGCATATTTTCCACATACTTCTGACTCATATATTGATGAGTTTTTAATTCAACTTGTTCTGCTTGTAGCGACTTCTTTGCCTCTTCTAAAGTTTCAAAGTCTCCATCAACTGCATATCCAAAGTTCTTCTTCAAGTATTCATTCATACGAGAAGACACGTGAATATCTGTCGAGTTAAAAAATTTGTTATCGTTTAAATTCATAATAAATCCCAATATTAATACATATTACATGTATTTATCTTTTTAATACACAAACATAATTTTTAAAGAATTATGTTCTCGTAGAGATTAGATATCTTACGTTTATATTTGCCAGCCTCGTGTTTTGACTGTGAGAACCTTGCTTGAGCAATATCCATTCTGCCTTCGTTAACTGCACGTTTGGCCACTTGATATGAGTTCTTATGTTGGATTGCTGAAGTATAATTACGTTCAAATAATGCATTAATTCTAATTATTTCCATAATTTCTGGAGAATTAATTGTTTTGCCTTCATTGAGATGATTAGCAATACAACAAACTGTTTCATACAATTGTATATCTTCAAATAATATAGAATCACTGCGAGTATCAAGTATATCGTATCTTTCTTCTTTGTTTTTCTCTACTGAAAATGCGCCAACTTTGACACCTTTCTCAGTTTTAGTAGATTCTGTAATTGTTTTCTTAACTTTATGTGCTACACTCGTTGTTGCTTCAGCAAAACCTTTCATAATGTTTGCCATAGCATCGACATCTGCACGTTTTACGCCAGGTGTGATATCTACTGGTTGTTCTGAATTATTTGATTGAGGTGATGCTTCATTTAATTTAACAGTCTCGCCATTCATAACTTTCATTAGATTAGCCATCATGCTTACATCTTTTTGACTTGGTACTGACATTTTAGAACTCCTACTAGTTGTTAAACAGTTTTATACCCTCGCAATGTAGGAACTAACACACCTTTGTGTGTCAATTTCTCTGCCAGAACCTCTTCTCTGCCTGACAACTGCGATTCATTTACATAATCTCCCTCAGAAAAGTATTTATTTAATAAATCTTCCTCTTCCTCAGTAATCATTACATATAATCCACCTAATATTTCTTTTAATTTCATAATTGCTCTTGTTTTCTTAATCTATTAAGTAAATTTCTAAACTGTATTCTAGTATCTGGGCTCATTGCCAGATTATCTAAGTTTTGGGCTTGATGTGCCATTGCTTGTCTCTGAATTGGAGTCAATGGTCTGCCTTGTTCTGCTTTATCCATCGCATCTGCTGTTTGTGCCGCAGTTGCACCGCCTAAATTGTCTCTGCCAAGTCTTTGCATGGCTTGTGTTCTTGCTGTTTTCATTTTCTGGTCTGATTGAGCAGCCGCACCTGGTGTTGGTTCAACTGGCTCTTCAACCCCTACATATGCATCTTTTCCTCTAGCATCTGGTCCTTGTGAACCTGTGCTGTATGCTTCGTCTAAAGATTTCCATTCATCATACGATAGAAAAATATCTGTATCTGGGTCATAATAACTGCCCTCTTTTGGGTCATAATATACAACTTTACCAGATTTAGTCATAATAGGACCTTCTAGTCCGTCTCTGGCTTTATATTTTTCTGGCATAGCAGGAAGTTCTGACCAACCTTCTTTTACTTCTGATTGTTTCATATCTGGATAAACTTTATCTAGTATTTCCCAGTATTCGTCATAGTCATATACCTTATCACCTACTTCTACATCCATAGGATAAGCATCAAAGTGTTTTTTGTGGTCATCAACGTAATCTTTTATGTCTGTCGCAATACTTTCTGATAATCCCATCATACTTTTAATTGTACTTTCATCTTTAGATTTTAATGCAGACATTACTTTAATATAATCAGAAAAACTTAATGTTTTCATTCTTGCTTTGACATCTTCTACTGGAGAATCAATAAGACTAGCGATGTCTTGCATTCGGTCATCTACACCTTCAACAAACATTGTTTTCTCTATTTCATTCTTTAATGACATTATATTCTCCGTTATCGCCTATTTAGTGTCTTTAAACGCTTACTCGCTGGATTCATTCGCTTAGTCATTTTTGCTTTACGTTTCATTCTAGCGCCCATTTTTGCTTTTGTTCTTGCTAATGTGAAGCGTTTCTTCATATTAACTGGTTTAAAACAATTTCCAGGTTTAGTTACTGTTTTACCTTTAAGTCTTCCTGAACTACATCTATACTTACGAACAATACTTCTGCCTTTACGGGCATAAACTAATTTCGCTTCATATATCTCTTCAGAAATTTCTTCAAATAACATCTTTTTAGCCTATCAAATTAAACATCTGTGCAAATAAGGCAATAAGCATTGTCGAAAATAAAGTTGATGCTGTCCATATCAAAATTTTCTTCGTCTCTGCAAAACCTTTTTCCATTACTGCTTCGTTCTTATCAATCTTTTCATTAATGTCTTTTAATGACTTATTAAAATGATGATACCTCTCATAGCATACTGCTACGTGAGTCTCTAAACTCTCTGCTTCTAAATGTGCTAATTTTGGTTCCTTATCAGCCATGGTAGCATCTCCCTAAATTAAATTACTAATTGTATTTATCATTTGTAGCCAGGAATTAATCTTCAAGTAAAACCAAAAAGGAGACATTATGTCTCCTCTCTCAATTAATTAATTTAATTAATTTAATTATTTTCTATCAAATGGTCTACCTAATTGACCTCTTTTAGTACTATATGTTGTTGCACCTATTCTTTTTCCTAATGCCCTACCAGCGGCACCTGCGGCTGCGATTGCTCCAATACCAGCGGCTGCTTTTACGATTGGTTTATCCCACATCTTCTTCTTTTTATCTTCACTATCGTCAACAATATAATTACCACGTTTCTGTAGTTTTAGAAGTGCTGGCATTATTTCTGCCAATCTTGCTTTTCTACGCATCCATTGAACTAATCTTGTGACTACTAGTGCTTTTTGATTTTGACTCAAGTTGTCCCAATCTCCTACAAGTCTACGAACTGACTTTAACATACCATCTTGGACATTTAAATTTCTTTGATATCTTAATAGATATCTTTGCTCAAATGATGAATCGTTTCTATTATTAGAATAATGAAGTAAAAATCTCAAAATGTCTGCTTTCTGTAATGAAAGTCTGCCTCTTGCTATTTCATCTTTTTCGTCATCGCCAATATCGTTGTCTTTTCCCATTAAACGATTAAGAGCCATATACATATCAGTACCATTAGTTCTGAAATAATCAAAGTTTCTGTAAACCATAGTACGAGATGCTATATCTCCTGCCAATGGGGCAAAGTCGTAATCTTTATTAAAAATATTTAATATAAGAAAATGAACAAAAACTATATCTGCCGCATCATTAATATTAACATCAGACGCCATCTTTTTAGTTCTGAACAATCTACTTTCAGATAATGTATTAACAAATTGAACTTTGTTTACCATTTTCTGCAACTCCAATATCTTGCTTTGTGCTTTGGTCCAGGATTATCGCAATTATGTCTTGCTCTAAAATTCTTTCGTTTTCCTGGATTAGACTTTTTAATTCTAACACCCTTTTGCCCGAAGTTAACTTTAACTACATTGCCCTTATCATTCTTAACATAGACTTTGAATTTTTTAACATCACCAGCACTAGGTTTATTTAATTTAACAGTACGACCTTGATATTCTGCTTCAAAAAGTCCTTCTTCGCAGTATGCAAGATATCCATATTCTTCATGGAAATCTTGTGAGTCTTCTAATGTAACTTCTGTAATTGGTTGCTCTATGAGTTCTAACTCATCAATCAATCTTCTTAATTCTGTATTATCCGTCATATTAATTCTCTTTTACTATATCTTTACAAGTATCACTCGCATATTTTTTAAAGTACCTAGGCGCAAATGCGTGTAAAAATACTGCCAGTGCGGCCTTTTTCAAACGCCACGCAATACCCATTGCGTGTTTAAAATGTTGCCAGCGTGTCATATCTGCCTCATCTAAATGCAATTTACACTTCTCGCTAAACATTATTACTTCCTCGTTCTTACATATTATATGTATTTATCTTACTTGAGGGCTCCACTTGTAACTCTTTTACTGTTAGGATGTCTCTTTGCTGTAAAAGTAGAGTGTGACATATCTTTCTTTACTGGTGGTTGTCCTTTTTTTCTTGCTTGTGTATACGGTATTGTTCTTTTGCCCATTGTCTTATTATTAGTAGTTAAAATTATCTCTCTTGTCTCATGTTCGCCGCTGTAAAACCTGCTCTATTGACTAGTTTTACATCCTTGTCTATTACATATCCTTCTCCGCCTCTTTCACCGTTTGTACTGGCTTCGATATCTGCTGGCTGAGAATCTAATGCTGTAATAATCTTATTCTTTGTTGTCATTACACCTTTAATAAATGTAAATATTGCTTCAAATCCATCACTATTTTCTTGGGCGTATTGAAGTACTCTTTCTTTTTTAGGTCCACTTAGTTTTGATGTTTCTACCCATTGACTAAAACTCGCTCCTAGGTTATCTAAGTTGCCTGCTTTTGTGCTATTATTGATATATGTATAAAGAATATTACGAAAATCTGTCATTTTTAATTCTGCTGGAACTGCCAATAATTTATCAATTGCATTAGCATTTGATTTTAAATAACTTTCTAATCTGTCTACTTCTGGTAAGTCAACACCAGGCGATGTAGTAACATATACTGGAGGCATAATAAATGTTCTACCATCTTTAAGTTGACCCATATCTACACTGCTTTTGTTTCCTTCTAAATCAATTGATTGATGTACAACAATACCTACATCACTTCCTGTAATCTTTTGGCCTATTTCACTTTTTTCGTTCACTGAATATGTTGTAGTGTTTGGCTTAAATATAAGTCTACCATCTTTTGATGGAGGGGTTGAGAACCATAATAAGTCGCCGTGCAAATATCCTCTGAAGTCGTCAGGAATAACACTCTCTACTTTGTCCCATATATTTTTCATTTGTGTTGCGAATGCTTTACGGCTATCTTCAATCTCGCCTTTGGCTCTGTTTAAAAACATTTGCTCTAAGTCATCACTGCTTGTTACTCTGCCGTTATAACCTTTTGCACCAAATCCACTTTTATCTGTAAGTACGAATTCGCCATTCTCATTACGACCAAAGATGACGGCTGGTGAGCCATCCCATTTGATACTAATTGATGAAGGAGAAGTTTCTATCTGATGTAATTTAGCGATTGCTTTTTTACCACCTTCACTTCCTGCTGGTCCGTCAAGTCCTAGAATAAGGTCTTCTAAATGTTGAATTCTTGCGCCCTCTTCATTGAGTGCTTTATCCAGAAGTTTCTTCATCTTCTGATGGAAACCTATTTGTTTATTACGAGGCTTTCTTGGACCTCTAAATCTTCTTTGACGACCTTTGTCTAATATATCTTCAACTTTCATCTTACTTATCCCCGTATGGATTTTCACCTGTTAATTTAGGACGAGCAAACCACAGTTTAAACCATTCTTTTGTGCCTGGTTCTATGTTGTTTTTCTTTTGATACTTAGACTTTTCAGTTCCTGTATAAGAAATATTTTCTTGCTTGGTTTCTTCAGGTTGGTATGGCTTATAGATACCAGAAAGAACCTTTAGTTCTTCAAGTTGCTGTTCGAGGCTACTACTTTCTTTTAGCATGAGTTATTCCTCGCTTAAACTTTCTCAAGTCGCCAGTTCGTATGCTATTAACCAAACGCTTAGATAAATCTACGGCAACATCATTATCAAACTCACGGTGAATGAATTCAATTAGATTTATTGCACCAGAAATAATATGTTCGCCCTTTTGTTCAACGAATCTCTCTGGCTCATTCTTAGAAATCGCCATTGAGTTTAATTCTTCAAAAAGACTTTTACGTGGTTTCTTAGTCATAAAATTGCTCTCCAAGAGATAAATTCTCTATCAACAGTATTTATCAATTATCATCAAATGGAGTAGACTTTTTTGTCTTTAACATCGCTCTCAAATCCCTTGAGGCGTTTGTCTTCTCCGGTGGAATAGCGGAGTCACTCATAGTATCAGTGACCGTGTTTTTTCTTTTTAATGTGTCCATAACTTTTGAAGTTTGGGAATCTTGTGAACCAACTGCTAAATCATCATCTTCTAAATCTGAATCACTAATTCTAAGACTATCTCTGTCAAATACTAGATTTATCTTGGAACCAACACCACTAGAACTTCTTGTTTTCAATAATTGTAATTGATATTGGCCACGTTCTCTCATTGCATTACTAGTAAAGATACCAATAACATTATCAGCAGTTTGAATTTTAGAGATACCACCAGCAATATGAGAGTGGTCAAACTCAATTTCTTCTACTGCTGAACGATTTAACTGTGATGCAGTGACTACAACTGTTTGAGATTCCATTGCAAAGTTACGAATTTCTTCTGTGACATATTTGTCTTTGATAAACAAATCACCTGGATTGACTTTCTTAGTCGCAGGCATTAACAAATCTAAGTAGTCGATACAAATACAATCAACTGTTTTACCTGTTACGATTTGAAGTTCTTTTAGATAAGCACGAACATCATTGATTGATGAACCAGAAGACATATACTTAATTCTAAGCATACCAGATTTCTTACCGATAGTCTTCACTTTCAACTCAACATCATCTAATTCTTTAAAGATACGCCTAGTACTCTTGTCAGTTGCCATCGCATCGATACGCATTGCTGACAATTCTTCTGATAATTCTAAAGTAAGATAGACAACATTCATACCGGCTTCTGCCCAGTTCAATGACATATTCTGCATAAACAAAGATTTACCAGAACCAGAACCACCGGCAAAGATAGTTACTTCGCCTCGATTAATACCACCATAAAGTTTATCATCTAAGTCTTTCCAACCTGTAGTGATTTGTCCATTATTATCTTTGAGCATTTCAAGTCTTGCTCTAGGGTCATGGAAATAATCAGTACCTAAAGACCTTGCAAGTCCAATCTGGACTGCTTCTTTGATGGTTGTTTCTACTTCACCATATTTACCTTCTTCAAGTAAATCAGCACTATTAACGATTGCTCGTTCAATTGCTTTGTGCCTACAGAATGTTTCAAACTCATCTACAAACCAGTCACTATGCTTTGCTATGTCTTCTAGTAATTCTATCTCTTGACCTGTCTCTGCTTTTATTTGTTCAACAGTAGGCATCGTGGAATATTCTTCGCTATAGTTGATTAGATAACCCACGATATCACGGGTTGGTCTATCGAAATGTCTATCATCAATAATACCCATCACTCTGGTAAACAACTGAGGGTCCGTCAACATAAATTGAACAAACAATTTCTGTAAGTCGGGTGAGTAGTTTTTGACTTCTGACATTTAATTTCCTGGAAAGTTTATATTATTATACAAGTTTTTAGACACTTTGTCAACATCTAATATGTTTCAATTAGTTTATCAGCAATTCCGTGTTTGATTGCTTCTTCTGGAGTTAACCAATGGTCAGTTTTTGGTGCTAACATATGTTTACGAATATAAGGCTCTTTCTTCCCAGTACATTTCATATAATGTTCAAGTAATTTTTGATTTGTCCATTCCATATGAGATTGTGCATCTAACATATCGTGGTACTGTCCTCTAGTTCCACCACTAAATTCATGTGACATTACTGCTGTATTTTGTGTTAGATATCTATGTCCCTTTTTTCCAGCCATCATAAGCATAACGCCACAACTTGCGATTGAACCCATGCCATATGTATGTACTGGAATACGTGACTGTTTGATAACATCGATAAGATGCATACAACTATCTACATAACCACCCGGAGAGTTGATATACAAGTGAATAATTTTTGGTGCGTCTTTTTCGGGCATCAAGTTATATTCCATAATCATCTTAACTAATGGCATACAGTTGTCTTGGTTAAATTCTTTATCCATGTGTAACACGCCATTTTCTCTTAAGAATTCTCCTGGTTGTTTTGGGGGAGATGGTGGTGCTGGCATTGGAGGCATCGGTGGTGCTGGTGGCATCTCTTTTGGTTCTGGTATCACGTTCGTTTTCATCTCTTTACTTCTCATGTTATCTTTGCTCCTACGCTTTTTAGTGCGGTCGTTTGGTTCACCCGCTTATTTTTATTTACATTATTCGTGTTTTCACACTTATCTTTGTACTATTACTTATGCGGCCATCAATAATCGATTTCAGAGTATATAACTTTCCGTACTCTTTCACTGAATCTGCGGCATCCTTAATATGGTCTTCCCAGATTGGAAATGAAACACTCCAACCATTTTCTTGTGCCTGATATATTAACTTCTTACCGGCGTTATCTCTGTCAGGACATACGATAACTTCCCCTTTAAACTGATTGATATAATCAATTTGTTTCTGTGATGCTTCGTTGCTCATTATAGCAACACAATCTAAGACTGCGGCATCAATCGTTCCTTCAACTACAATCAAATATTCTCTATCTTCTTTAATCTTATCAGAATTATATAAAAAATTCTTTGGTTGCTTTGTCATATATTTAGATTCTGAATTACCTGTAATGTCTCTTCCTGTAAATCCGACAATTCTATCACCTTGTGTGAATGGAAATATGATGCGGTTCTTAAATCCAAATGTGCTACTCCAATAAGTATCTACAAAATCATATAAACCTCTATCAAGTAGATATTTTGCCGCCATAATTGCACCTTCAGGTGGACTATCTTTGTTAATTATATCTTCTAATAATTCTGAACTTTCTGGCAACTTCATTCCAGGAAATGATGGTATTCTAGTAGTTTGTGTTTTAGATGTAAACACCCACGGTCCCTCTGATAACTCTTTTTCTCTTATACTTTCAATCTGTAATCTTTTTATCTCACTCTCAGGAACACCAAGCAATCTCATAAACTTAACAAAATTCTTGTTTATGACTTGACCTTTTCTATGAGATGCAGTTATACCACAGTTAAAACAATGATATGATACTAAATCACCCTCATTCTTCAATCCACCCCTCATTCTTGTATCAGAACGAGCCTCGCCTTGGTCGATACAGCACGGACAATTAAAACTCAGCCAACCGCCTGAACTTTGTCTTGTCTTACCGGGAATGAATTGATAAACAGTTTGTTGTAGTTCCATCTAATTATAATACAGTATTGGAACTTAAAAGTCAAGTGGTTAATTAGTTTCTCATCAAAATTTTATCTACTGTGCCTGTTGCTGTATTTGGGTAGGTAACTCTAAGCCAATTAACGTTTGAACGAACAACATAACCTTGTGTACCAGTCTCATTATTAATTGTAATGCTCGGGTCATACATAAGTTCTGGTGTTAAGTCAAACCAATCATTATCCGATGAACTTGGCTGAACACTTAAATCGCCTTCTATCTTTAGAACTCCTGTAAATCCTGTATAATATACAGCAAATGTGTGAAGAGATTTAGATTTGATAGTATCACCTGCACCATCAAATACAGTAGAGATAAACCTGCTACCATCATCAAAGAATGTTGATGTTGACTGTGAGTCTGAGAACTCTGGATAAACATCATCTAGTACCTCAATTACGCCGTGAGCATTGTCATTCACATCTGTATAAATGATTTGCTCTACACCATTCTCAACAGTGTACATTGCGAATTGATAAAAGCCCTCGGGGAGTAAGACTGTATCTGATGTCGCAATGGCAACTGTTGCCATACCTTTAGTTGCGTTAGTAACTGTTAAATATCGAAAGAGAACATTTTCCCTTGATTCTCTGTCGTACATTTTCCATATAACAGTTTTTCCAGTAAGGTCTACAGATTTTCTATCTGTGTCCCTAAATTTAAATCTAAGAGTATTGTCGATACCCTTATGCAGTTTGTGTGTAGTATCGTACATTGGCATATTCCCCAGGTATTGAGACATAGTTGCGTTGTTGTCGCTATCTAAGACAACAACCTCTATATCTCGTTGGTATTGGTATAAATTAAAGTTTATCATGTATGTATTTATCTTCCAGACTGTGATTTATAGGATGCATAAATATAATTTATGGAAGACGAAAACAAAATAAAATGGCTACAGGATAATTATCCATTCTTTTCTTGTGTTAAATATGGCAATAAAAAAGAATATACAGAATACCTTGGAATCATCATTAACAGTGACGCTACAATCACATCAATGTACAACTTCGAAATAATCAATACTGCCGAAGCAAGAAAGCATTTTATAGAACTTGGCGAACAATGGTGGTGGGAATCAAATAGATTGATTCCTATAAACCTTTTTCTACGTTCTCAAATTGAACCATTCAAAAATTGTATTCTGAATATGAATTCTAAAGATGTCGAAGTTCTTTGGGGACCAGAAACGAGTTTAACGAATATTATTCAAAAGAGAATTAAGAGGCGCTCTGTTCAACTTGTTCGCAAAATAGATTAAGTTGCACCACGATACTTACTGCATATGCAATTGCGTGTGCTTTCTTAAAATAATATGAACCATCAGTTGGTTTAATCCAAACTTCTTTCTTAATTTTTTCTTTACTCTCGTTTAAGAGAGGTCTTTTTGCTGGACGTATGATTGCTAGAACTTCTGCAAGTTCGATAACACTAGATGGTTTCAACACTCTTAAAACATTAATATGAGCGTGTACGTGTGCGAGATTTTTAACAACATCTTCGTGTTGCAACAAGTCCCATATTGGCTCTTTGTTTGTTAGTTCATCTAAGTGTTGTTCGTCTCTTACGCCAGTATATAAAGAATTGTTTAGAAAATCTAACTTGAAGTATCCTCTATCTTCTGCCTCTTTATAATCAATTGATGAAAGACCCGTAAGTTGGTCAAATGGAATAGGCTGAAGATATACACCGCTGTTATGTTTGTCATAGGTATCGTCTTTCTTTTTTATAATTGCTGGAATATGCTTGAAGTGAACCAACAGGTCATCTCTGCTAACTACATCAATATCAATATCTGTTTTTACTACATTCATTTCCATACCAAAGCGAACATTGCCGCATCATTTTCATCTTCAAAATATATCTTATCTGATTTTCCTATAACATATATTCCATTACAATTGTCATCACACCAATCTACTAGTTCACCTAATCGACCAGCACCTTTTACAATTGGCTTTATTTCATAATCTATCTTATCAGAAGAAATAGCAGTCCATTTTAAATAATCTTCGTTATCAAAATCAGATGCAAATCTTCTTTTAGGGTTCTTTTCAGGTCCTACTATTCTACGAAGTCTTAATAGACGTTCTTGTGTTCTTTTGGGATTGCGTCTTATTAACTCTCCCACGGAAACTCCACCCAGATATTTTCTTCATCTAAGTCAATTTCTTCATTACAATAATCCATTGGAACTTTAGAGTTTGGATTATCAATTAATGAAGCGAATCTTACATTCGTATGCCACGATTCGGATTTATAATCTCCTACCATACCAATTGCATCTTGCCAATCATCTATAATCCAACTGATTGCATCTCCGCCTCTATTGATATCATCAATTATCAAAATCTTTTTATTGTTCTTTAATGCATCTCTCGCCATCTGAGCATTATGTTCAGTAACTTCTTCTAACCCGTCTGATTTCAATTGAACACATAATGTTTTCATTGGTATGTCAGTTGTATGAGATAGAAGAACTCCTGGAATTAAACCACCACGAGTTATACCTACAATATAATCTGGGCGCCATTCATCTTTAAACATTTGCATTGCAATTGAGTTGACTCCAATTTCTATTCCTTCCCAAGTATATTCTCTAATATCCATTACGTTTTCTCCGGGTCAGGACCAGTAAGTAATGCTTCTGCGGCTTTGTACTGTTTATACATATCTTTCAGTACTTCATATTTCTCAAGCATCTCTTTATCTGGAACAAGAATTGATAATCGATTTTCAATCGTTGATAATCTGTCATTTATAGACTTGAATGCTTCTTGGTCTCTTGGGTCGCTCATGTCACTCCAATAATTATCATCAAGTGTTATTGTAGTAGGTGATATGTAACCACTATCAGAACTATCTGCATCTAATGTTATCATTAAATCTTCTGGGTTCATTCTTCTTTCTCCACTTTTTTAATTTGCCATGTACCATCTTTATTTTCTATCCATTCAAGTTCATCATCTTCAGCCCATCCCAATCTATCTAACATTCCTTGTGGCAATTCTAAATACAATTCTCCTGTTTCTGGGTCTGTTTGGACTAATAAACTTCCAGTTTTTTTCGTTTCTTTCTTTGTTGTCATTATATACCTGCCTTCTTTAATATCATTTTAACAAACTGCACATCTTCTACTCTTGCGTTAAACTTTCGTGTCCAAAATGCTGGCTCTAAATAATCATTTATTAGTGTCAACTCGTGGTCAGAAAAACTGTCAATTAACTCAGCACCATTATCACAATTAAAAATAACCCAAGGACTAATGCGTCCTGATTTGATATAATGTATAGCCAATGGTTTACTGACTTCCTCAAAAAACTTGTTAAAAGGTCTTTCATATTCTTCACCCCACTTCTGCATTAATAATATGCTTCGTTCTACCGCTCTGTCCGCAGATTCTTTTCTATTTAACTCCTGTACATAGGTATTATATACTGAATCTGAAGTCCATTTATCTAATTTTACACTATTTTGTATAACAAAGTCAACGTATTCTTCAGGATTTATTGCATTTATATTTAGTATATGCTTTCCAAACTTAGTAAAACCTAGATAAAACTTACTTTTTGCAAACATATCAAAGTCAATTGGTTTGCCTGTTGCTTGTGTTAACTCATAAAAACGATTGAATGCATAAAATGCCAGTCTGCTATACTTTTCATTTTTATTCATATATCGTCTTTTAGGTTCACAGACGTGGACCATTATAGTCTTTTCAGACTTAAACTTTTTTAAACAATATTGACATTCAAAACTCATTTACTTTTCTTTTTCTTTGCTTTCTTTTTTTCAAAAATTTCACTGACTTCTTTGTCAGACATACCCATATCAGTTGCCATTTGTTTCATATCTGAAACATCGTTCATTTTTAGAAACAATTCAACTTCAATACCATTCATTGTAGGATATGTTTCTGAAACAAATTGCGAAATAGCATCTTTCTTTATTTTAGAGTTTGGTGCTTTAATCCATTCGTGGTACTGCTTCTTACCTGTTCCGGTCAAACACATTAACTTCCAAACTAATTCTTCGTGCTTATAGATATCTCCATAATGCTTGTTTACAAATTCATTCGTATTGAGTAACAAATCATCTCTATCTTTACCTTTCGTAGAACTTGCATATCGAATGAATAACCAACTACTCCACGCCTTCTTCTTTTCAGCATCCAGATTTGCATACCAATTGAAATCTCTTCTATCAATTGCACCCAATACATCAGATAGTGGTAACTTAGCCGCCATTATAATACCTTCCACCAAATAAAAACAAAAAGTTCTGAGCATGTTTTTCGTAATCAAAATAAAAAGACTCATCATTATTGCCAGTTTCTACTATCCAATCTGACCACGGAATATTTTCTACGCACCATTCATAGGCAGTACTAGATTTCTCATATGAGTCTATTACAATTCTATGATTTTTAAAAGAAGTCATAACTGCTCATTTGGTCTGGAATTCGATTTAAGTCTTTTACAAAATATGCACACTTTGGACTATCTCCGTATTCTAATGGGATTGCAAGAATATGGCCGTACTTCAATTTAGGAAAGAACCATTTCACATCTGCAAACACATTGTTAATTTTAATTGGTTGCCAATCCATTGTATACCCTTTTAATGGATTTGTCAATAGCGTATCGAATTTACGTTCATTAATACTTGTTAATGGAATGAATTCTAGTAATCCTAGGTCTGCTTCTCCAATCATAATATTCCAATCTATTGGCATTTCAATCGTATGTGGGCCAATACTAATACTCATACTAGGCGCACTGAATGTTTCTATAAACACAAGTGGAATAAAAAAGAAATCTGGGTCATCTTTATCTGTTACATCCATGACACAATAACGAATGTCATCAATTTCTTCTGGTAAACTGTTCATTTCAAAACATCTGTTATCTGGTGTTAATATTTTCATAGTTGTCCTTTAATATGTAATCTTATCGATTGTGAATGGGTATGAAGCATCTTTGTAGTACTTTTTTCGTTCTGTTAAATGTCTTTTTGAAAACTTACAACGACTGGTTACATCCCATATTTGTACAAAGTCTTTGTCTTCTGCCATTCGAACTCCACGACCAATCGATTGGATAACTCTAACAAACGATTTGCCTGGTTCTAGTAGCACTAAATTAAAGATACGAGGAATATTAATACCAACTGCGGCTACTCCATAAGTGGCAATTGTGATTGTATTAGTACCTTCATTTATATCATTGTATGCATCTTTTCTATCTGAGACTGCCATTGAACCTTGAACGAATTCAGATTCTGGTATTAAATCCTGTAATGCTTCTCCGTTTTTAATTCTATTTGT
>UPTG01001908.1_pt1 | contig 14918 bp, 19 predicted proteins | sample 2160121 | NCBI WGS metagenome assembly UPTG01 (sample SAMN06266255, study PRJEB28933) | marine metagenome | isolation source: Columbia River Estuary | place: USA:Columbia River Estuary, USA | collected 2014-07-27
TAAAGATTTAGGCAAAGATAAATTTCTTTTGTTAGCAGAAAATACTGCTACTGAACCAACAGATACAAATATTTGGGCAGATACAGCTCCAACATCTAGTGTGTTTTATGTAGGTACTGACATAATGACTAACTGGGATGATAGAAATTATATAGCGTACTGTTTCCATTCTGTAGATGGCTACTCTAAGTTCGGTTCATTTAAAGGAAATAATAATGCTGATGGTACATTTGTATATTTAGGTTTTCGCCCGATGTGGATTCTGGTGAAACGAATATATCCTAATGGATTTAACTGGATGCTTTTTAGACACGACGATAAGCAGCTTGAAGCAAACAGTACTTCTGTTGAATTTGGTGGTGATTACATAGATATGCTTTCAAACGGGTTTAAAGCAAGAACTCAAGCTAATACGGTAAACGATAGTGCTGATTACATCTATATGGCATTTGCAGAAACACCTTTTAAATATAGTAACGCGAGATAACAGGAGTAAATATGTGGTACTTTAACGGACAGATAATTAAAACACCTAAATCTATGGAGATTAGTGATGTGCTTTATCCTAGAACAATCTTTAAGGATAGTACGACACTTACCTCACTAGGCATTAAGGCATACAGAGAAGTCACTCCTGATAGCAGATACTATTGGAATGGTGAGTTTACTGTAGACACAAGTGGCTCAGAAGTTGTAGGAACTTATGCTGGTACAGCTAGAGATTTAGCTACACTTAGATCAAGTATGCTAGAAAAAGCTAATTCACATGTAGCTAGTAGACATGCAGCTATAGATTGGTATTGGAGTAGAGCAGCTAAAGGTGGTACAGCAGTACCTAGTAATATAGCTACTTATGCTACAGCTTTGTATAGTGAACATGAAACTATTAAGACTGCTATTGCAGCTTGTAACACAATGGCTAAAATAAAAGCATATGAAGCTAAGCCTCATACTGAAACTAGAAAGGTTAAGAATACTGCTGAAGATGGTACAGAAACATATGGACCAGCTACAACAACAGCAACTAGGCATATTGATATGTGTACACATTTTACTGCTAACCCTACAGATGAAGTAGACCCAGCATTTGTAAGTTTAGTAGCAGACTAAGGAGTAATAAATGGCAGGATATATAGGTAGAGCCCCGGCAACCGAAGCGATACAGAGTAGAGCTAAATATACAGCTACTAATAACCAGACGACGTTTTCGTTTTCGTACCAACCAGGATTTGTGGATGTTTACCTAAACGGTATTCACTTAGAGAACACTACCGACTACACCGCTACTAACGGCACAGATGTTGTACTAACTACAGGAGCTTCTACAGGACAAGTTCTAGAGTTAGTAGGACTTACAACTTTTTCTCTGGTTAACGGCAAGATAAACTACGCAGGCACAGCAGCTCCTACAGCAGGAGATGACAACGCAGACGGATATCGTGTTGGTTCTATGTGGATCGACATTACTAATGATGAGTCGTACAGGTGTGTAGACGATTCTACCGGTGCAGCCGTATGGATAGGAACAACTTTAGAGACGTCTGACTTAGGAAGCTTAGCGCTAGTGACACCGTCGGGTACAGGTAGTACATCAACTTTTCTAAGAGGTGATAACTCTTGGCAAGTAGTTGCAATTCCAAAATTAGATGCACCAACAATAACTGGAACTTTGGCAGTTAATGCTAGTGGAACTGTATCACATACAATCAGTAATTGGTCAGATGATGTATCTTATACTATTACACCAACTAACTGTACCGTTGGTTCAGTAAATGCTAGTGGTGTATTTGTTATAACACATACAAGCGGTATTCCTTCTTATACTATTGTAGCAACTACTGCTTCTCTTGGATTAGATGATTCTACTACAGTAACAAAGAATATTCTATTGAATTTAACAGCACCTACTCTTAGTGCTCCAGCTGACGCTGAAACTTTAACAAATGTTATATATACAATTACTTCAACGGATAGTAATGATGATAAACTTATATTAGATTTAGGTTCATCTAATTTTAATTTTGGAAGTGTTAGTGTTGGTTCAGCATCTAAAGTAGGTAATACCGTAGAGTGTACTGGATTTACGACTAATAACCCTGCAGTAACTCTCCAATTTACAGCAGAGGCAACTTATTCAGTAACTGCTAAAGCAGTCAATATTGCTGGTACTTATGGAACTTCAGCAAATAGTAGTGCAGATAGCCTTTTGATTCAGAATTATGTAGGTATTACAGCAACTGGTGGTACTATTACTACTGATGGGGATTATAAAGTACATACATTTACTTCTAGTGGTAGTTTTGCTATATCAGCAATGAATGATGGTAGTGCAGTCGAGTATTTATTAGTTGCTGGTGGTGGTGCTGGCGGAGGTTCACAAGGCTATTGTTGGTCTGGTGGAGGTGGAGGTGCAGGTGGTTATCTTGCAAACACATCACATTCAGTATCCGCACAAAGTTATTCAGTTACTATTGGTAGTGGCGGTAGTGCAAATAATACTGGTCAAGGTGGTAATGGAGGAAACTCTTCTGCCTTTGGTCAAACAGCCACTGGTGGTGGCGGAGGCGGTTATGGTAATTGGACAGGAGGCGGTTCGGCTGGTTCTTCTGGTGGCTCTGGCGGAGGCGGTGGTCAATCTAGTGTAGTTAGTGGTGGAGGTTCAGGTGTAAGTGGACAAGGCAATGCAGGTGGTACTTCTGGAACAGCTGCTACTACTGGTTATTCAGGTGGTGGCGGTGGTGGAAAAGGTAGTGCTGGAACTCACGGTTTTGTTGCTGGTGCTGGTTTAGCCAATGATATTTCAGGTTCTTCTGTTACATATTCTGCGGGCGGTAAAGGACCGATCGGCACTGCGAACGCTTCACCAGCAAATATTGGTAAAGGTGGAGACTCAAACGGCTGCTCGCCATATGCTGGTGGTTCAGGAGTATTTATAGTGAGGTATCTATCATGAGCCATTTTGCAAAGATTAATAGTAGTAATATTGTTACTAAAGTAATAGTATCTGAAAAAGATTTTATTAATTCAGGTGCAGTAGGAGATGAGTTTTTATGGGTACAAACATCATACAATAACAATTTTAGAAAAAACTTTGCTGGAATTGGAGATACTTATGACAAAACTCGTGATGCTTTTATTGGAGTAAAACCTTTTGCTTCTTGGGTATTAGACGAAGCTACATGTCAATGGAAAGCACCAACAGATTGTCCGGGAAACCTAAGTGATTATTACTGGGATGAAGATACAACAGCTTGGAAGGAGGAAACTTAACATGACAAATCAATTAAAGGCTATGATGTTAGGTATAGTTGTTGTACTAGCCTTTTTGATTATGCCTGAATCTAAGGCAGCCGATCCTATTGTTACTGACAGCACAAGTGTTGTTACGACAACTGGAAATCAAACTACAACAGTTAAGTCGCCTCCACCAAGTGCAATAGCACCACAGTTTGGTGGGAGTAATTCAGACTTATGTACAATATCTTCTAGTGGTTCAGTACAAACACAGATACTAGGTATCTCTGTAGGTGCAACGTACACAGAAGAAAATTGTTTAAGACTTAAGAAAGCACAGAAGCTTTATATGTTTGGCATGAAGGTAGCTGCGGTTTCTGTTATGTGTCAAGACCCAGACGTGTGGTCTGCCATGATGTCAGCCGGGACTCCGTGTCCGATAGATGGGCTCATAGGCGATGAGGCTAAGAGAGCATGGGCTGTACATACTGAATCAATACCAATGCCGGAGGAAAAACATGAACTTAGTGCACAAGAAAAACGTGATAAAGCCCTTAGTATTATGGGTACTGTTGCTGCTGCCTTTATGTTCTTTTAGTAACTACTATACGTTTGGTTACACAGGCAACGCAGCTTATCATGGTTTAAGTTGGACTATGACTACACCTATACTTGGTATAACAACCGAGGAAGGTATGGACATCAGTGGTGTTATATACAATTACAATGTTGTTAAGAATACTGAAGATGACTTTACAGTAACAGTTCAAAACAAAGATACAGAGGGCGGTTACATATATCAGGAGACTGATGATTGGTCAGGCTTACCGGGCATGAGAATACAAAAAGTAGTGCCACTACCTTATACGCCAATAGAAAATATAGGCGATGGTAGTATAGCTACTACAGGTACAGGTACTGTAGAGGACGCAACTGTTCTTTATATGTACCGTTGGGATGGTTGTCGTAATCCACAGAATGATGAGAATTGTCCGGGTTATGTACCACCTATGCCAGTAATACCTAAGATAGAAATATACGATGCACTAGAAGATGACGCAGTAGATGATGCTACTGAAGAAACTGATAGTGAACTGTATGAGAAAGAAAAAGATGAAGATACTGAAGACAGAGATAAAGATGAAGAAGATGAAGATCGCTTAGAATTAGCGATGGCTGCAAGTGAAAATGCTTTAACGATAGCTAACACAGCGTCACAAGCATCTGTTTTACAAACTATGAACAATGCTACTAATGTAAACTCTTATTATGTAGCTCAAGTTCCCGGAGGGGTCTACCGTGAATCTATCTCTTTACAAGGTGGAGAAGTGGTTGACAATAAAAAGGCTTTTAAAAGCTTATCACAAGATAAATTACACAATACAATGATACGGGAGCAATACCAATGAAAAAATTAATGACAATAGGGTTAATATTCGCACTAGCCGGGTGTTCACTACTAATGCCTAAAAAAGCAGCTGCAGATAACATCGACATTACGGGAACAGTACAAAGCAGATGTATAGTTAACACAGATACAGCAGGAGTCTACGGAAACCCAAATGCTTATACACTAACTACTCTGCCAGCAAGTAACGGTCAAGTACCTATTGTGCGTATAGACGTATCACTAGCTAATGCTTACAATGCAGAAATTAGTTACCCTACATCTTTCAGTTCTAGCCCTAGTTTATCAGATACAGTAGCTTGGACAGGAGCAGTAGCAACAGGTCAAACATCTGTTTCTGGAATGAGTGCGTATCAAGCTGCAAGTACAACAACTGGTGCTAAACGAATTTATGGTTTAACACTAGCGGGAACAACTTGGTTTACTGTAGCCTCTACAGCTACATATGGTGGTGGAGGAAACAAAGCATTTCCGGGTGGTTCATATAAAGCTGTGGTACTAGCAGAATGTATCGCTCAATAATATTACTAGTGTTACTGTGTACTAATGCAGTAGCACATGAAATGACACCTACATATCCTAAGTGGAAGATTACTGCATATGACAGTATATACAAAACTACAATGGAAATGTTTAACAAACGATCAGATGTTAAGTGGTACGAGATTGGTGTGTTTGATGATGAATGGGAACCAATAAATTTTGTAACAAATTACAAAATCTTTAAATTAGAATACCTAGGAAACAGTAAGTTTGATGTTTATGTCAGCGCAAAAGATAAAGATAGAGTAGAATACATATGCTCTAAATCTAAACTTAGGGGCGTTGGCAATGACAGACCTATGGTAGAGTCTAGAATATGTTCGAGGTTTAAATGAAACTACGCCACACTATATTATTATTAATACTTAGCTGTACACAAGTTATAGCTGATAGCAACTCAATGTCTTTCTCTTTGCCAAGCGCAAGTATAAGCAGTGGAACAGACAAGATAAGAGCGGGCGATTTAGATTGCTCTAATAGTATAGGTGGCAGCACAAACTTTGAGATGGGGTTTACAGGTGTTATTAACAATGCAACTGTACCGCTTATTGGAAAACCAGACGAGAACAATCCACAGTCTAAAGACTTAGGCATATATGCTCGTATTATTATTCCTTTAGATGGACCAAGTGAGCGTATCAATTGTAACACATTGTATCAACTAGAGCTACAGCGTAGACGACTTGAAGTAGAAAAGCTTAGAGCTGAAATTGAAATGTTAAAATCATTACAAGGTAATGGGGAGTTTGATAACTGATGGATGATTTAGAAAAGAAAATTAAAGAAGTTGAAGACTTACCTAACAAACAAATAAAAGTAAAAGGATTTAAGTTTAGCGGTGCTAGTATTATGGCGTTGTTTGCTTTAATCTCAACAATACTTGGATCGTTATATGGTGGTTTTCTTCTTTATCAGAAAGTAGAAGCACTTGCCTCGTTAGACTTAGGCGACATTAGTTCACAAATGAAAAAGACTTCTGCTGATGTAATGCGTATTGAAGAACACGCTAATACTATTAAGTTAGAACTTAAAAAAGACATGACTGACTTAAGAAATAGTCAATGGAATTTAGAATCAAAGGTAGATGGTAAGCTACAGTCAGTAGACACTAAGCTAACTAACTATGATACTAAATTAGATAGATTTGAAATAAAAGTAGATAAGACAAAAACGGATATGGAAAAACGTATTCAAGAGTCTTTAGATAACCCGTTAGCTAACTAGGAGATCACTATGCCATACAAAGGTAAAGGTAAAAAAGGTAAGTAATGCCAGAAGATAAAAGAATTCAATTACAACTTGATAAACACGCTTCGCAAATAAGTAAATTGTTTAGCAAGATCGATGATACTAACGATAAGATACAAAAGATATTTAATATGTTAAACCAAATTAGGTACTTTATATATGGTGGGTTTGCCTACTTTTTAGCATCTGAAGTTGGTATGTTTAACTTATTAAAGATAGTAGCATGAGAGGAGATTAAAAATGATAGCACTTTTAACTAACGTAGCGCCTATAGCATTAGGTTTTGTAGCTAAGTTATTTGCACTAAAGAGTCAAGCAGCAGCAGAGCAGCAAAAATTAATGATACAGAATCTCCAAGCACGCAATGATTCTATAAATCAAGCTAGAGATAGAGCAGACAAAGAGAGTCCAATGGCTGCACTTAACAGGCGAGTTATTATATTTGTTATACTTGCATTAATTATATTTACACAAGTAGCTCCAGTGTTTTTTAATGTGCCAACAGTAATACCTACAGTAACAGAGGGCTTTAGTTTTTTTGGTATACAATTTACACCAGACATAATAGATTACATAGAAATACAAGCCGGTTCAGTATTAAAGATGGATGAGATCTTTGGGTGGGCTACAATGATTATAGAGTTCTATTTTGGAGCACAATTAGCAAAGGGGAAGTAATATGCCTTATCAAACAAGTCCAGAGATTGACTTCTCTTCTGTTGGTTTAGTAGTAGACGTTCCGTCTAATGCAATACCTACAGGTGGGTGGAGTAATTCTTTAAATGTAAGACCTAGAAATGGATCAGTTCAAGGTGTTAATGCTTTTGCAAATGATATTGTTTTACACCCTACAGATTCTAATATTGCTAATGGAGAGGCAAAAGCAGTATGTCAATTTACTCCTGCTGGGGGGGATAATCTTATTATCGCTTACATTGTTAAAGGTGTAAACGGAAACGGATCTGTTGTACTGTATGACACTGGAGGGTCTGGAAACAGTCGTTGGAATGACATTACAAATGCTACGGCTGTTAATGTTTTTACATTTGAAGACGACTACCCACCACAAATATTTGTATTTAATCAATTACTTATTGTTAATCCGGGAACAGACGCTCCTCCACAGTTTACTGATGCTAAAGTAGGTGCAGGAAGTTTAGCACCTATTCCGGGGTGGTTAACAGACAGCAGCAGCTCTCCTATTATATGTAGAATACTTAGACCTTATAATCAACGATTAATTGCTATGAGTATTAAAGAAGAGCACGGTGCAGGTACAGGAGATGATGTATACCAACCAATTGATTTTCTATTTTCATCACATATTACAGCTATATCTTCTTTGACTGCTGCACAATGGACAGCGTCTACAACTAACACGGCTGGTGACGCATTTCTTAATGCTACGCCCGGTAAAATACTAGACGGTGGTCAATTAGGAGAGTTCTTTATTGCCTATAAAACTGACAGTGTAGTCAGGGTAAGAGAAACAGGCGACACAAATGTATTAGCCATAGAAAGCATATTTGAAGACGATGGTATATACTCTACAAGATGTTTTGCCAACATAGGTAACTCACAGCACTTAGTTGTAGGTAACTATGGTATATACATACATGACGGTCAATCAGAAAGAAAAGACATAGCTAAAGATTTATTCAAAGACACTATGTATGCACTGGTTAAAGCTTCAGAGCGTAACAGAACATTTGTGTTTCAACAAACTAGGGATAAAGAGGTTTGGCTTTGCTTACCAACTACAAGCAATAGCACAACAGGTTGCGATTTAGCTTTTGTATATGATTATAGTTCAGGTAAGATCCACAAGAGGACCCTACCGGGACTAACAGACCTGTTTGAAACAGAACTGGACGGTACACTTAAGATATACGGTACAAAATCTGGAACAACATTACAAACTTTATCTAATACTGTACTAGAATCAGGTGGTTATTTTGAAAGACAAGATGATAACTTAGGAGATAATACAAAAGTTAAATGCATAAACAGAGTTGAAGTTAATTCTAAAGGCAGTGTTAAAATAGCCCTTACAGGTACTCAACATTTAAGTGATTCTAAAACTTACACAGATGTTACATTTAATCCAGCTACAGATCATAAAGTAGATTTAAGAACTTCTGGAAGATACATGAATATAAAAGTAAGTATGAATGGCACAACTAATCCTCAATTGTCTAAATTACAATTTAAAGTAAAAGCAATGGGAGTTAGATAGGAGATAGTATGGCTAAAATTTCTGAAACAGAATTACAGAAAAGATTAAAAAAGTTAGAAAAAGAAGCTAACACTACTAGTGCCATGGTAGAAAGAGTAGGCGATCAATACCAATATACGCAAACTTATATTTACATAGCGTATGCTTCTGCTCTTGCTAACCTCTCTAACGGCAGTATAACTAATCAAAGTGATGCTACTACTTTTCAGTATGAGCCTTATGATGCTAGTGGTAATTTGTTAGCTTACAGAGGTTATTACTTATCTAAATCTGTTTACGCCTCTGGAGATCCAACAGATTACACTTGGGAATCTACTTCAGGGGACTTAGGTTTTACTTCATCAGAGAGACAATATACAACCTCAAAAGGTTTAGAATCAACATTAGGTACCCCTACAAAACCCGGTTCAGGAGTTACTTGGACAGTTATAAGTCCGGGAACTGCCGTACCTACATCTGCAGTATGGTTAGCTATTAGACATACAATAAACAATGTAACATCTAATTGGGTTATCATGCCTTACGGTACTTATGTCGATACAACAATAATAGCAGACGATGCAGTAACAGGAGCTAAGATTAGCAGTAGTACTACAATTACAGCTGGCACTGGAAACAATGTTGGTGTTCTTGACGGTGCAGATTCTACTTATAGAATATACGCTGGTCATGCCACACCTGCTTCAGCTCCATTTAGAGTTAAGCAAGACGGTACTGTTATTATTGAATCAGCTGCTTCTGGCAGTAGATTAGTATTAGAAGATGATAAAATTAAAGTTTTTGATGGTTCTACTCTTAGAGTGCAATTGGGGAATCTATCGTGAGTTATGGTATGAAAATATTTGATTCAAGCGCAAATGAAGTATTTTCTACAACAGACTCTACTTTTACTTTATTAGGAATTTTTACTTCTAATGCAGATACAAGTACTACTCATACAAATGTTCCTATAATGCCTACTAGAATAGTTACCAGAGTAATGGTAGATCAAATATCTGGTGATGATGAATCTTATGTTCACACATTTAGTTTATCTGGGTCAACATTGACAACAACAGCCCCTTCAGCTACTGAAACAGTTAAAACAGTATTTATGGTATTTGGAAAATAATTATGGCACATGGACTATTAATTAAAAATAATGTTGGCGAAGTTCTTATTGATAGTGATTTTAAACATTATCATTTTTTAGGAAAACACACTCATAGTAGCGTAACAGCAATTCCAGATTTATTGTCTGGAGGGGTAGCAAACGGTGCTCAAGGTTCTAATGCTAACAAAGGTATGGAAAACATGCCTGCCAAAGGTGAAATATACAAATTTACGGTACCAGTAAATGGGTCTAATCCTCCTATTTGTTTTATTAAACCAACTAGTACAGGATCTAGCGCACCTTTTACTGGAATAGTACTAACAAAACAAGATGGAACAAATTGGGAAATATGGGTATTTCAAAGTGTAGTTACTTCGGCTAATCCTGTATTATATTGTTTTGCACCTTTAAGTCAAATAAGCAATTCGACATCAACTACTCACGGTTTAAAAACATTTGACAGCAGCGGAGTTGCAACTTTTGATTCTAGGTTTAAACCTTTAAAAATCGTTGGGGGAGGAAACATAACTTCTCCTACGCAAGCTCATACAGGCTCTGTAGGAAGTGGTTTTACAGTTTCTTTAAGTGTTAACGCTTCTAATGTTTCTACTTCTTTTACTAACCAAAGCAGTGCTAGTGATTTAATATATTATTGTCCTTCTATAGCTCATGCATGCCAACAATATACTTACATGGAAGCAGACCAAGGTTGGCACTCTTACACTTATTACGCTTGGGCAAGAGGTGATTTATGGTGGTGTTTTTATAGAAGTTGTTTTAGGATAGCAAGTACTAGTTCTTTTGAAGCTAACTACGGTGTTTACGCTAGAGGACACGTTTACGAGCATGAAGTAAATAGTACTAACTTACTACTTGGTTTGGTACTTGGGGCAATAACAGGCGGAGCTTACTTTGTTGCTGCTATAGCTGCTCTTGGTAGTGCAGGTGTTTTTACTAATGCTGCAGTAGCTGGTGGAAACTATCTTCCTTACGAAAACGGAAATAGAAACAATTCGGCTAACGCTTTTATAATTTCAAAGGCATCTTTTTATGACTGATTTATATGACATTGGAAGCAAGGAAGAGGTGAATGGAGAATTTTTAGTGTCATTAACTTTACACACTAAGATAACAAATGACGCTTCTGATGCTGATTACAATTTTTCTTCTTCAACAAACCAACATATGGTATTTGACCACGATCCAACACACGAAGACATATTAGCTAAAGCTGCGGAATACAATCATAGTTTTACTATCAATAGGTCAACGCTAAATAATGGAACTGTATATAACAATTCACCTATTGTGACTACTACAGAAGGAGAAGACGATACTACAGAATGGAGTTGCAAAACTCATAAAACTGAATTTGATAATATGTTGGCTTTAGTGCCTATAAGTTTAAACAGCAATCCATACTCAATTAGTAAAAAAGGTTCTTGGATTTACATTTATTATCCAGAAAACCTTAAGCCTACACAATTCTTTAGTGCCTCTGAGACTTACCAACTGTACTCCGTAAGAATACATAAAGATACTAGTGAAGTAAAAAGAAAAGGATATTTTAGAAACAACCCTTCTAATTTAGCAGAACATAAAGAAGTTCTTGGAGAAAAGCCAATAATAGGTACAGGTATTTATTTAGATGATAACGCTTTTACTTTATATTATCCTAAAACATTAGGCGATGAAGTTGATCCTGCACTGGTAGATAAGCCTTATTTAGGCTCTCATTTCAAGGATAATGTACTTATTTACACAAGAGAATACAAACACAATGATGCTTAAAATAAGACAAATAGAAGGTGAGGATATATTGCTTCGCTACAACGATATAAAAGAAGAGTTTGATAAAGCCCTAGAACACTCTAGTGGTGAATGGACAGCTGCACAGATAACATCTAAGGCTGTCAGTGAGCCCCATATGTTCCAAATATGGGAGGTCCAAAAAGGTAATCATTGGATCGGCATAGCTTCAACAAGAGTTATGTATTACAACAACTTTGTTGCACTTCACATAATAACCCTCGGTGGGTCCAATATGTACGATGATATGCCAGAGTTGATAACTAAGTTTGAAGAGATAGTTAAACAATACGATAACATAGATGTATTAGAATTTACAGGGCGTAGGGGTTTTATAAAACAACTAAATACTGTAGGATGGAAAGAGAGGTATACGACAATGCGTAAAAGCTTAAAGGAGAATATAGATGTCTAAAGTTAAAATTTATAATGGTGTTACAATTGATATGAGCACCAGCGATGTAATAAAAACAGGTGAGGTTAACTACGTTGACTCTGCTGTGGTCTCCTACTGTGGTGGTGGCGGTGATAAACAAACATCGACAACTACTTCTGGATATGCTCCAGAATTTAAACCACAGATTACTAACATGCTTAATACTGGTCAAAGTCTTTATGACTCAGGGCAATTAGGAGCTGTAGCGGGTCAAACTCAAACACAGTTAGACGCACAAAAGGCTGGACTAGCTGCTGCTGGTAATCAGACCAACTTAGAACAGTCGTTAATGAATACAGCTAATCAAGGTGTGAACTTGTCAGGTATGCGTACTGGAGCTCAACAAAGTGCAATGCAAGCTTTAGGTATTAATGCAGCTAATGCAGGAAGAGCTGGAGGTCTTGGGGGATCTAGACAGTACTTAAATCAACAATCAATTGCTAATGATCTAGCTGGTAAGTTTGGTCAAATTGATCAAATGGCGCAACAACAGAACTTCTCTAACATGCAAAATGCCCTAGGCGCTCAAGGGACTGGTGCAGCCTCAATGGCTAAAATTGGAGCAGGACAACAACAGCAGGCACAAAATGAAGCTGATTCAGCTTACAAAGGTCTTTCTCAACTTGCTAGTATCTTTGGTACTGGTATGGACAAACAGAGTACGACTACGCAAAGTGGAGGTAAGTAATGCCGATGGATTCATATAGGGGTCAAGAATATAACCCATTTGCACCTGCTATGTCAAATAGTGGAGGTGCTATGGAAGCTGGAATACCACAATTGCCTGCTGCTCAAGCGGCTGCAATGGCAGAACAAGACCCATCTGTAAAAGAACAAGCTATAGGCGTAGCTATGGATAAAGGTTTAAATTATGGCGCTGATAAGGGTGTTGGAATGTTATCTACAGCAATTAATGGTCTTGGTAAAAAAGCCGCAACAGATGTAGTTAGTAAGCATGTTGCTAAAAATGCTATAGGAACTGCTGCTGGTAAGGGTGGTGGAATGGCTGCTGGGATGACTGGTATGGCTGCTGCTGCTGCACCTGTATTACCTCTTGTGATTGGTGCTATGGCGCTGAAATCTATCTTTAAGAAATAAGGAATTAATATGGCAAATCCAAGATCAATAGCAATGAAAAAGCTAAGAGAAAGAGAAGAACTAGCTAGGCAAGCTGCTTTGTTAGGTGCTGAAAAACAGAAAGGCATTATGTCTTCTCTTCCAACTAGTTTAAATAACATTGGACAATTTGTGTCTGATGACAATAATGATTTAGATGATGTAAGTTTTTCTACTTTAGATGGTTTAAAAGCAAGTTTTAAAAACAACAGAACAAAAGATTCAATTCCAAAAATTAAGGTAAACCCAAGAGTTGCAGCTATGACGGCAAGAAAGGAAAACCTTGCAATGCAAAAAGAAAACACAAAAACTGTTGCTAGTGATAATGCTAAAAGATTTAGTGCTTTAAATTCTTTTATTAAAACAAATTCTGCTGAAACTTCTCAATTAGATGGCAATCTTGTAAATAAAAATACAGATTTAGCAGTTCAAGCCTATGAACGTGATAATGAAATTAAAAAACAAAAAGAATTAGCTAGATTTAAAGGTGATTCTTCAAGAATACCTCCAGCAGGATCAGTAATGCAACCTCGTTGGGATGGAAGTGTTGATCAAAATGCAAACTTTCAAATGCCTACAGAGGGTCCAGAGGCTGTAAGAGAAGCTGCTATAAGAACAGGAATGTCTCAAGAAGATCTAGACGATCTTATGCTTTACCAAGATCAAATTAATTCTGTTACCCCAGACTCTATGGGACCTGAAGGTCAAGAAGACACTTCAGAAGTATATGACCCAGATGCGGCATTTGCTTATTATCCTGATGGTAGACCTATGAGTCTTGAGGAATACATTGGTGCAGGACAAGCAGATCTAATGGACAGCGCTGAGTATAAAGAAGAAGTAGATAAAAAACTTTTTAATTTAGTACCAGATTGGATGGGTGGAAATGATTATTATATTAATAGTTCTGGATATAAAGATAAAAATAATCAAGGAACTCTTGCAATAACTGATCAAAATAGAGCTGACGCTATATCTGCAATTTTAGAAGATTACAATACAAGAGATATTATTAATTTTACAGAAACAGCAAAAAGTAATCCTGAAATTTATGACAAACTTTTAGATGGAACATTATCACTTCCAGCAGGAAGAGGTGACCCTTTTGAAGGTGAGGATTTTACTGGTATAGGTTTTGATGGTGGTGATAAAAATATTGATGAGTCTTCTATGACTAATCTAGATCAAAGTTTAGATGGCTCTAATTATGATGAATTGTTGATGGAAGAAGGATTATCTAAGGACATAGATAGTAATGTAGATATAGAACAAGGTATTTTGGAAAATCAAGTTAAAACACAATCTCCAATTGAAATTATGGACGAGCAGCAAAATTATGAAATACCTGCTACTCCTGTTGAAGAAGTTGCGTTAGAACAACAAGCTGTAGAAGCCGGTGTAGATTTAACTAATGAGCAAGAAGTTGCTGAGTTTAAAGAAGAAGCAGAAGTTCAATCTGCAAGTGAGGAGCTTGATGCTGTAGATCCTAGTATTAAAACTACAGTAGATGAGGTGATAACTACTTCTCAAGCAAACGGTGATAGCCAAGAAGAGACCGAGTCAAAATTATCAGAACTTTTTGGAGGTTTGACAGATATCTTTGGGGTTGACAATAAATCATTACTTAGGGCTTTTGTCAAATATGTAGGTGGTCGAGTGTTTGGTCTTTCTTCAGGTAAAGCTGCGGCTTTTGCTTGGGCAGGTATTGAAGCCGATATGGCTACAGAGTCTGCTAAAGGAGCTAAAGCTAGAGAGTGGCAAGACAATATGGATCAATACGATCAAATGTATGATG